>Ga0308420_1000598_pt1 | contig 18100 bp, 15 predicted proteins | sample HotsprSampleMS55_FD_203802 | JGI IMG/M metagenome (GOLD analysis project Ga0308420, IMG submission 203802) | Hot spring phototrophic mat microbial communities from Mushroom Spring, Yellowstone National Park, Wyoming, United States - 20090730_MS55 ... | reverse complement strand
GTGGGGCAGAAATTGATTACTATACTGCTGATGTAACTAGAGTATTTCCAGTAAATAAAAATTTTTCTACTATACAAAAAGATGTTTACCAAGTTGTTTTAGATGCACAAAAAAAAGCAATTCAAAACTCTAAAGCAGGAAATTTATTTTGGGATATACATACAAGTACAATTCGTCTTTTAAGTGAAGGTTTAAAAGCTCTAGGAATTTTCAAAGAAAGCTTAGATGAAATTTTAGAGAAAGAACTTTATAAAAAATTTTACATGCACAAGACAGGACACTGGCTAGGAATGGATGTACATGACGTAGGACGCTACTACACACATGGAAGAAGTCAAGTCTTACAAAATGGACAAGTGATGACAGTAGAACCTGGTTTATATTTTGATCCAAGTGATGAAGCCATTCCAAAAGAATTTCGTGGTATTGGAATTCGTATTGAAGATGATGTACTCATAAATGGAGAAGAGCCAATTGTGCTAACTAAAAATATTCCTAAAGAAATTTTAGAAATTGAAAGTTTACGAGATATCTAAAAACTAAAAAGTCTTTATACTTCCATTTTTTAAACCGATACTTAAACTGTGATAAAAAGTATTTTTCTGGTATGTAGTGCTTTTCTAAACTTATCTCTGCTTAGCCAACCTGAACTCATTACTCAAGATTTTTTTAAAAATTCAATCAATTGGACTAAGCTTACTTTAAGTGTACCAACTAAAGAAAAAATTCCTAAAATTATCACAGATACTAATCAACAAAAATATGCTACTAATTTTGCCTATAATATTTCTGAAGCTAGAAACCAAGCTATGAGTTTAGCTAAGGAAAAAATTAATTTACAAACTGTACGTTCTTTAGAACAAATTCAATTTGATAACAATTATACATTAGGGAAAAAAATTGAACAAAGTCTTGCTTTTCGAGAAAGATTTAATCAATTTATTTTAAAAGAAAATTTAGAGTATAAAATTAAGATTCAAGAAGATGAACTTTTTGCTGAAGGTTTAATTTATTTTCAAGGAAAAGACGGGCTTTTTGAAGCTTTACTTCAAGAATATGATAGTGAAAAATTTCCTGAATTTTCTAATCAAACTTTTATTTCTACCTATACAGGTCTCATCTTAGATGCTAGACATTTAGAAGCAAATCCAGCTCTTTTTCCTAAAATTCTCACTGACAAAGGCTTAGAAATTTATTCTAGTCGTATGGTAAATAAAAATATGGCTATTGACAAAGGTTTAGTAAGTTACCATGTTTCATTGGAAGAAGCAATTAAAGATCCTAGAATTGGTAAAAAGCCTTTTATTGTTTTAGCTCTTACAAGTCTTGGAAAAAACAAAACAGATTTTTCAATCCCTACCTCTGAAGCCAAAAAACTTCTTGGTTCTAACCAAACCTTAGAAAGATTAAAGCGTTGTGCGGTAATTATTTTATTAGATTTAAATACCTTACAATATAGTAAATAAGTTTTTTATTAAAAATTGATTTTGTAGAAAGTTTATGTTGCATTTATTCTAATAGAAGATCTTACTTTACAAAAGTAAATAAATAGTTGATTTTATAATATACTTTATCTTTAGGTAGCATATAAAGCCCTTCATTCTAACTTTTGGTTAAAAGGGAATAAAGCTACAGGAATAAGTTTAATATGTTGATAAGCAAAGGGAATTCCAATTATGGTAATAGCAAAAAAAGCAGCAGAAGCTAAATGAGCTACTGCTATTTCCCAACCAAAAAATATAAGCCAAATTATATCAAAAAATAATTTCCAAAATCCTGTATGAGAAGTAGAAACATTTTTTTTACCAAAGGGAGCAAGGCTTGCAAATCCAAGCTTTATAGCTTGTAGTCCAAAAGGAATTCCTACAATAGTAATACACAAAAGCAATCCGCCTATCGAATATCCTATAAACACAAAAAAGCCACCAAAGATTATCCAAATTAGATTTCCTAAGAAGCTCATGGTTGATAAAAAATCCAAACAAATAAGACAAAAAGCACACTTACAGTAGAAGAAAAGGTTAGACCATAACTCATAGGAATGGACTCTATTGTGCTTTCTCCTTTTTCTTCAGCCATAAAGGCAGAAACTGTAACTCGTAAGTAATAGTAAATGGCAATAGCTGAGTTGAGCATACCAGCTATAAGTAAAATTCTATTTAAAGGATTTTCTGATTCAGCAATTTTTTGGAATAAAAAAATTTTTGACCAAAATCCACCTAAAGGAGGTATTCCAGCTAAGGAAAAGAAAATAACTAAAAGCCCAAATGCGGTATAAGGTTTCTTTAAAACTAAAGCTTTTAAAGAATCATAAGTAACAATATGTTTTCCATTTTCCAAGTAAGCAATAATAGAAAAACCTGCTATATTCATAAAAGCATACATCAAAAGATAGTAAATTACTTCATTTGTTGCCCCACATACAATTCCAGCTGTTACATATCCCGCATGCGAAATAGAAGAGTAAGCTAAAACTCTTTTGAGGTTGTCTTGTTGAATAGCTAAAATATTTCCAAAAGTCATAGAAAGAATGGAAATTGTTCCAAGTAAGTATGTCCAACTGGAGTTTGTATCTATAACTGGGAAAGTTGTAAATAAAACAAGTAAAAGTCCCATAGCTGCTGCCTTAGGACCTGAAGCCATAAACCCTGTCATTGTAGTAAGTGCCCCTTCGTAAACGTCAGGAGTCCAAGAATGAAAAGGAAAAAGTGCAATCTTAAATCCAATTCCTACAAGTAAAAATCCAAAACCTATACGAGTATAAACTGATGTCTCTGTATATAAGGATAAGTCATAGAGAGGTTTTAAAGCTCCCTCTAAGTTAGTAGTTCCACTTCCTCCATATAAAAAGGCTATACCCATGAGCATAAATCCAGAGGAAAAAGCTCCAAGTAAAAAATACTTTAAAGTAGCCTCTAAACTACTCATTTCATTTTTAGCCATGCCTATAAGAACGTAGAGCGAAATTGAAAGTAGTTCTAATCCAACAAATATAACTACTAGATCTAAGCTAGTAGTCATATAAAACATTCCTGTCACTGCAAATAAAATGAGAGGATAAAACTCTGGGAAAGTAATTTCATGCTGACTTAAAATTCTAGGAGAGGCAATTACAGTTAAAAGAGCTGTAACTATGTAAATTATATTTAACCACATAGTTATTGAACTTAGACGAATTTGACCTGAAAAATAAGTTCCATGACCGGGATTTGTGCTACTTTCAACTGTATAATATAAAGCTAATATTAACAAAAAACCTGTTATAAAACGTAAGATGCGATGATCGTTGGAATGTAAAAAAAATTGTGCTACTAAAAAAATGAGCCCTCCTGTGACTAGTATTAAAGAAGGCATAATGGCTAAGAAATCTTTCCATTCTGGAGTAAACATCAATTTTCCCTCTCTTCTTGTTTTTCTTTTTGTGGAGTGTGATCGTGTTTTTTGAGATTTACAATTGCATATTGACCAAGGTAAGGTCCTAATCGGTTTTCAATAGAACTTACAGAGGCCCCTAGTGACTTGTAAGAACGTGTATAATTTCTTGCAATAGGCTTGCCTTCTGGATCGTATTTTTTTCCTGATCTTTCTTCTATAGCTTGTAAGGAAGCTGAATTTAAGTAAACCCTTACAGAAGGTTCTAAGTATTTCATAAAGGTTTTAGGATAAATTCCAAGCCAAAAAATTAAAACAACAAGAGGAACAAGGATAGCACTTTCTCTTGTATTTAGATCAGATAAAAGCTCGTTTTCTTTGTTTGTCAATTCTCCAAATAAAAGGCGTTTTGTAAGATAGAGTAGGTAACCAGCTGCCCAGATTACCCCAGTACCTGCTATAATCCCTAAAACTACATTTACTTTGAGAGTGCCAAGTAAAACTAAAAACTCTCCTACAAATCCATTCGTACCTGGAAGACCTACTGAAGAAAGCATAGCTATTACAAAAAAAATAGAAAAAGTAGGAACTACTTTAGCTATTCCACCATAATCTACAATAGCACGGGTATGAGTTCTCTCATAAATCATGCCTATAAGAAGGAAGAGCATTCCAGTAGAAACTCCATGATTTATCATTTGAATCATTCCACCCATAACTCCTTCTTGCGTAAACGTCAAAAGTCCAAGAGTACAAAATCCTAAGTGAGAAACAGAGCTATAGGCAATAAGTTTTTTTGCATCGGATTGTACCATTGCAACTAACGCCCCATATATGATTCCAATTACACTTAAGATCATTAAAACTTCTTTGTATTCTAAGGATATGACTGGAAAGAATGGTATACAAAATCGAATAAATCCATATGTTCCCATTTTTAAAAGCACACCTGCAAGAATTACAGACCCTGCTGTAGGTGCTTCTGTGTGAGCATCTGGTAACCATGTATGTAATGGGAAAACAGGGATTTTAATAGCAAAACTTAAAGCAAAAGCAAAAAACAAGAACAACTGGAGTTCTTTAGAAAACATAGTTAAATCTAAGGTAGAAATTTGCTCTATGTTTACAGTGTTTGCTTTAAAATATAAAATTAAAATAGCAGCTAACATGAGAACTGAACCTGCCATTGTGTAAATAAAAAATTTCACAGCAGCATAGACTCTTCTCTCTCCTCCCCAAACCCCTATGAGAAGTGCCATAGGGATAAGCATAAGTTCCCAAAACACATAAAAAAGTACTAAGTTAGCTGCTGCAAAAACTCCTAAAACCCCAATTTCTAAAAGTAAAAGAGAAATGTGAAATTCTTTAATACGTTTAGAAATATATGTCCAAGAAGCTGCACTAGATAAAAAAAATAAAAATGATGTTAGCACAAACAACAAAAGTGCTACTCCATCTAAACCTAAGTAGTAATCAATCATTAGGTTTTCTTTTAATATCCAGTCTACTCTATGAATAAACTGAAGTTCAGAAGAATTTACGTTAAACGCAAATAAAAGTGGAACACTAATTATAAAAGTAAAAAAAGTTACAAGCAAACTTATCCACTTAACTTGTGTATCTTCTTTTAAGAAAGGAATGATGATTACTCCTACAATTGGAGAAAAAATAATGATTGATAAAATAGACTCTGGCATTTACTTAAGCTCCCTTATAAAATAAGAAAAAGACAACTACAATTGCTCCAAGTACTATGTAGAGAGCATAGTCTCCTACAATTCCAGTTTGTAGTTTGCGTAAATAAGATGATAGACCCGAAAAAAATCTTCCTATGCCTAGAACAGATCCATCAATAATTTTTTGATCAACATCTTCAGCTAAGGCATCACTTATTTGCATAACAGGTTGAATAATTGTGGAATCGTAAATTTCATCTACATAGTATTTGTTGTATAAAACTTTTGCCATACCTTGAAATTCTTCGTCTTTGGGAGGAACTGTCTTTTTGACTTGAAAGATATTATAAGAAAGAAAAATACCCAAGCCTGCTACACCTACAGAAATAAGAAGTAAAATCCACTCGGTAGATTCACTTATTACATGAGGTTCTTTTGTAATTCCCCAAGAGTCAGCTACTTTGAGAGATTGTTCGAAGACTGGCTTAAAAAAATCTTCTAAAATATGAACTCCTCCACCTAAGATGTGAGGCACTTGTAAAAATCCTGCAAAAGCAGCTCCTACAGCTAAAAGAACTAAAGGAACTGTAATTTGCCAAGGGGATTCATGTAAATGCTTTTTGACGTGAACATCAATTCTTTCTTCCCCATAAAAAGTTAAAAATACTAAGCGAAACATATAAAATGCTGTAGTAAATGCCCCTGCTATTCCAATTCCCCAAAGAATAGGTCCTATTCCGTGATGACTATAAGCTTTTTCTAATATTAGATCTTTGGAAAAAAACCCACTAAATGGAGGGATTCCAGCTATAGCTAAGGTACCTATCATAAAAGTAATCCAGGTAATTTTCATGTAGTTTTTTAAGTTTCCCATGTTTCGCATGTCTTGTTCGTGGTGCATAGCGTGAATTACAGAACCTGAGCCAAGAAACATTAGAGCCTTGAAAAAAGCATGTGTCATCAAATGAAACATACCAGCTGTATAAGCCCCAACTCCCATAGCTAGAAACATGTATCCTAATTGAGAAACTGTAGAATAAGCTAAAACTTTTTTTATATCGGTTTGCTGTAGACCAATAGTAGCAGCAAAAAGTGCAGTAACTGCTCCTGTAATAGCTATGTAATCACTTGCCCAAGTAGTAGCATAAAAAATAGGATTTAGTCTTGCAATCATAAAGACCCCTGCTGTTACCATAGTTGCTGCATGAATTAAAGCAGAAACAGGGGTAGGGCCTGCCATAGCATCAGGTAACCAAACGTAAAGTGGAATTTGTGCAGATTTTCCAATAGCTCCTATAAAGAAAGCTAAAGCTACCCAGTTAATAATTTCTTTATAAGGTAAGGCATAAGGTAAAGCATTTATTAAATCAACATAACGTACACTACCTACATACCAATAAGTTAAAAAAATTCCTACAGCAAAACCTACGTCTCCAATTCGGTTTGTAATAAAAGCTTTCATTCCGGCATTAGCTGCAGAATCTTTGTGATAATCAAACCCAATAAGCAAGTATGAACAAAGCCCAACTCCTTCCCATCCTAAAAACATCAAGACTAAGTTATCGCCTAAAACTAAGTTTAACATGGAGAAGATAAATAAATTTAAATACACAAAGAAACGATTAAATCCTTCTTCTCCATGCATATAGCCTACACTGTAAAGGTGAATAAGGGAACCAATCCCCGTGATAATTAAAGTCATGTAAAGAGATAGCTGATCAACTTGATAAGCAAAATCTACTTGAAAATTTCCAACATGAATCCACTCGAAAAGAGTAAATAAATGTGGAACTGTATTTTCCATAGGATGATAAGCAAAAAGAGAACCTAGTGTAATGAAAAAAGGAATAGCTACTGCTAAATTTCCAATCCAAGCAGCAACTAAATTGGGCATTTTTCTATAGAATAACCCATTTATAAACGCACCTAACAAAGGAAGTAAAATTATTAGTGGAAAAAGCTCTAACATATACCTACCATTTCAAAAGATTCATTTCGTCTACGTGGACTGTTTTTTTCTGTCTGTGTATGGCAATCACAATGGCAAGCCCAATCGCTGCTTCTGCTGCTGCAATTGCCATTACAAAAAATACAATTACTTCTCCACCTACTTGAGCTGTAGACTTAGAGAAAGTAATAAAGACTAAGTTTACTGCATTGAGCATGAGTTCTACAGACATAAAAATGACAACTGCATTTCTACGTAGTAAGACTCCAAACATCCCAATAGTAAACATAATTCCTGCGAGGCTTAAATAATATGGAACAGGTATTCCTGATATAAGGTTCAAATTTGTACTCCAATTTATAAATTTCTAAGTTTATCTCGTTTAGCTATGACAACTGCTCCAATTACAGCAGCTAAAAGCAAAACAGAAACTAATTCAAAGGGAAGAAGATATTCTAAAAAGGTTGCAGCTCCTACAGTAGCTGTATTTCCTTTAGCTACTAAAGGTAAACCTTCTTTTTGTCCTAAATTGTAGGCATAATCTGGTTGACTAGTCCCATTTTGTGGAGGTAGCTTAGGTATGTCTGAACTATAATTTACTGCAGATATGATGATTCCTAAAAACACTAGGACAAATAATACAATCATTGCTTGCTTGAGAGGATTTTTCCAAATTTCTAGATGAGTTTCCTCTCTTAAAGATAAAAGCATAACTACAAAAATGACCAAGACCATTATAGCCCCAGCATACACTAAAACTTGCATAGTAGCTATAAAAATAGCATTCATAATAGCATAAACTCCTGCTAAGCCAAAAAAAGCTAAAACTAAGCTTGCTGCAGAAACTACAGGGTTTTTATGTAATATCACAGCTAAGGAAGCGCCAACGACAATTCCCGCAAACACCAAAAAGAAAATAAATGAAACTTGATTTAAATCTATGTCCATATTAATTAAACAAACCTTTCCAGTATTTTCCCCAGTATACTACATAAGTAGCAGCTATTACAATATTGACTAAGGACCAGGGAATAAGTTTTTTCCAACCAATTTGCATAAGCTGATCATACCTAAACCTAGGTAGCGTCCAACGTACCCACATAAATCCAAAGGCAAAAAAGAGAACTTTAAGAGTAAATACTCCTAGTCCAATAAGACCTTCATAAGGTGTACCTTCTCCAATTCCAAATGGGACATTAAAACCACCAAAAAAAAGCAAAGACACTACACAACTCATAGTAATCATATTCATATATTCAGCTATAAAGAAAAGTGCAAACTTAAAAGCTCCATATTCTGTATGAAAGCCTACTACTAACTCTGACTCTGCTTCTGCTAAGTCAAAGGGAAGCCTGTTTGTTTCAGCAAACATTGCTACAGAAAAAGTACAAAAGGCAATAAACCCCGGTAATGTAAAGACAAACCAAAGTCCTTTTTGAGCTTCACTAATCTCTCGTAGTTTCAGTGAACCTGCAAGTAAAATAACTGTTACAATAGAAAGCCCCAATGGAAGTTCATAGCTAATCATTTGAGCTGTAGAGCGAATTCCTCCCATGAGAGAATATTTATTGTTACTACTCCATCCTGCTAAGATTACTCCATAAACAGCTAGTGAAGATATAGCTAAAAGAAATAATATTCCTGTATCTGGATTTGCTACTTGTAAATCTAGTTTATCAAATCCTACAACTTGAGCAAGACTACTGGGAAGAGTTAGAGTTCCACCAAAGGGAATTACAGACCAAGCCATAATGGCACAAGATACAGCAATAGCTGGAGCAATTAAATACATGACTTTATTTACATGGATAGGAAAGACTTCTTCTTTTGTCAAAAATTTAATTCCATCAGCAAGAGGTTGAAGTAATCCAAAAGGTCCTGCCCTATTAGGCCCCTTGCGATCTTGAATGAAACCTGCTACTTTTCTTTCTGCTAGAGTGTAGTATGCACAACCCGTAATAATAATAAAAAACAATAACCCACTTTTAATTGCCCAAACTAAAATCAGATTCCAATCCAATCTTTTCTCCTATGCTACTTGTTTTTTATGAGTTGAGTCTGTTAAGCGTGCTTCAAATTCTGCTCTATATTTTTCAATAGCAGGTCTAACTGCTCCTACACAAGCATCAGCTAAAGGACAAATTGTAGTTCCCCCTTCCATGTTGACTGTAAGAGAGAGAATTAGATCTAAATCTTTTTGGGTTCCATGTCCTTCTTTGATCTTATGTAAGAGTCCCGCGACCCAGTGAGTTCCTTCTCTACAAGGAGTACACTGTCCACAAGACTCATGAGCATAAAACTCTGCAAGCCGATATGTAGTTTCTACAATATCTGTATCTTCAGCCAGTACAATTACTGCCCCACTTCCCAGCATGGTTTTATGTTCTACCATGGACTCAAAATCCATATTGGCCGTTTCACATTCTTTAGCGGTTAAAATAGGCACAGAAGAACCACCGGGAATAATCCCCCTCAATTTTTTACCATTTGCCATTCCCCCACAGAGCTCGTTGATAAGATACATGAGGGGAGTGCCAAGTTCGATTTCATAAACTCCAGGGCGTTTTACTGGACCACTTACACTAAAAAGACGAGTACCTGTAGATTTCGGAGTACCCATTTTGGCATACCATTCAGCTCCATTTTTTATTATATGAGGAACTGCACTAAAGGTTTCTACATTGTTTACTACGGTAGGGCAACCATATAGCCCTGAAACTGCAGGAAAAGGGGGTTTGAGGCGCGGATGACCTCTTCTACCTTCTAAGGAATTAATGAGAGCAGTCTCTTCTCCACAAATATAAGCCCCAGCTCCTTGATAAATGACCATATCTAGCTCATAGCCTGTTCCCAGACAATTCTTTCCTAAAATTCCAGCCTGATAAGCTTCATCTATGGCTTGTTGGACCCTGTCTATACTTAAAGTATATTCTCCGCGAATATAAATAAAAGCTTTGTGAGCATCAATGGCTTTTGCAGCAATGATCATTCCCTCTAACATCATGTGAGGAAACTCTTCTAAAATTACCCTATCCTTAAAAGTACCAGGCTCTCCTTCGTCTGCATTGCAAACTAAATACTTAGGCTTAGGACTCTTTCGATCAATAAAACCCCATTTCATTCCAGTGGGAAATCCAGCACCACCTCTTCCCCTAAGTCCCGACTTTTTAACCATATCGATTAGCTCTTCACTAGAAAGAGAACTTAAGGCTTTTTTCGCTGCTTCATATCCTCCTACAGACTTATAGTGGGCTAGGGTATGAGTATCTTTTTCTCCACGATGTTTAGTTAGGATTTTTAATTCACCCATCTTTTACTCCAATCCATTTAAGATTTCATCTACCTTTTCTAAGGTCAAATGTTCATAATAAGTTTCATTGATTTGCATCATAGGGGCATATCCACAAGCACCTAAACACTGTACTCCACTTACAGTAAATTTTTTATCTTTAGTAGTTTCCCCTTTTTCAATGCCAAGTTTTTTGCACACATGGTGCATAACGTCATCATTGCCCATGATATAGCAAGAAATATTTTCACAAATCTGAATGTGATACTTACCTACAGGTTTTTTGTTGTACATGGTATAAAAAGTAGCTACTCCATATACATGAGCTAAGGAAATTGGCTCTCCAATTCTTTCTGCTACATATTCCATGCTTTCTTGATCTACAAAACCTTTGTCCCTCTGGACCAAATATAAGGCAGGTAAAATTAAGGAACGTTTGTCGGGAAAAATGTCTTTAATCTTTTGAAAACGTGCTTCTGCTGTTTCAGAAAATACATAACTCATATTAACAGTCTAACTCTCCTGCAATTACATTTAAACTACTCATCGTGGCAATAGAATCTGCAATTAGTCCACCTTTGATAAGTTCTGGAAAAGATTGATAATACCAAAAACAAGGACGGCGGACATGTACTCTCCAAGGGGATTTTTCTCCTTCAGATACTATAAAAAAACCTAACTCTCCATTAGCTGCTTCTGTAGCAAAATAATATTCACCTGGTGGAACTTTAACTCCATGCATAATAATTTTAAAATGATAAATTAACTCTTCCATGTTGTTGTACACTCTATGCTTGTCAGGTAAAAAGGCATGAGGTAAATTTGCATGATAAGGTCCTTCTGGAATTCCATCTATAAGTTGCTCTATGATTCGTACAGATTGACGCATTTCTTCTATACGAACTAAGGTCCTATGTAAGACAGAGCCATCTTCTCCTATTGGTACATCAAAATCTACCTTGTCGTAAAACATATATGGAGTGTCTTTTCGTACATCGTGAGGGACCCCAGCTGCACGTAAATTTGGTCCTGTAAATCCATAAGCTAAGGCATCTTCTGCAGAAATTCCTCCAATTCCAGTAGTTCTCTCATTAAATATTTTATTTCTTACAAGTAGGGTTACAAACTCTTCCAGTGCAGGTTTAAATCCTTTGATAAATTCTTTTACTTCTTTTTGAAACTCAGGATAAATGTCTCTTTCCATTCCTCCTACTCTACAAAAAGTAGTAGTCAACCTAGCTCCTGTAAGTTTTTCAATGATAGTGTAAATATTTTCTCTATGATGAAACATATGAAGCATTCCAGAGAAAGCTCCTAAGTCTACTCCTAAGATTCCTTGACAAATAATGTGATCCATGATTCGAGAGAGTTCTGAAATAATCATCCTCACATAAGTAACTCTAGCAGGAACCTCTATCCCCATAAGATGTTCTACAGCTAAAATCCAACCAATATTGTTGAGTGGAGTAGAAACATAGTTCATACGATCGGTACATACCAAAAACTGGTTGTAGTCGTATCTTTCTCCTAATTTTTCAAAACAACGATGGACGTAACCTATAATAGTTTCAGCATCTACAATTCGTTCCCCATCTAGCTGAATAATATTTTGCAAAATTCCATGTGTAGCAGGATGCGAAGGACCTAAATTTACCAAAAGATGCCCTTCAGGTAAATTTTCAAACTTTCCTCGCATTTTTGAGGCTGTTTTTTCATACATGACTGCCATAGTTTATGCCTCCTTGTCTTCTTGGTGAATTTGTAGTAGATCATAAATGAGATAGTCTTGACCAAATCCTTCTAGAGGATAGTCTTTACGTAGAGGATGACCTTGAAAGTTGTCGGGCATTATGAGGCGTTCCATTCTAGGATGCCCTTCAAAATAGATCCCAAACAAATCAAAAACTTCTCTTTCAGGCCAGTTAGCTCCCTTATAAACTCCTATAATGCTTGGCACAGACTCTCCATCGTCTAATGGAACTTTTAACATAATTCGAGCATGTCCGTTGGAAGGACTTTTAAGCAAGTAATTCATCTCAAAACGAGGTTCTCGCTTTCCTAGCCAATCTACGCAAGTTAAATCATTTAAGAAGTCAAATTTTAAACTAGGTTCTTCTTTGAGAGCTTTTACAACAGGAACTATCCCTTCAGGTTTAATAAAAAAGGAAGGGATGTTAGATTTAACTTCTTGTTTGCTATAGATAAAGTGAGAAAAATTCTTATCTAAAAACTCAGCTACTTTTTCTTTCATCTAACTACCAGTGGTTTGTTTCTTTCGTTGATTTCATCAATCTTTCTCATGACTTCTTTGCGACGTTCTTCTAAGCCTTGAGTTTTTACTTTTTCTTGGAGCTTAACTAAGCCATCTATAATAGCTTCTGGACGAGGTGGGCAACCAGGTATGTAGATGTCTACAGGAAGAAAGCGATCTATTCCTTGCACAACTCCGTAGGTATCAAACATTCCTCCCGAAGAAGCACAAGCTCCTACACTAACTACATATTTCGGTTCAGAGAGCTGATCATAGATTTGTCTAAGCACAGGAGCCATTTTATAAGTAATGGTTCCTAACACAAGGATCATATCTGCCTGACGAGGGGAAAAGGAAGGTCTCTCTGCCCCAAACCTAGCAATATCCATGTCAGAGCAAGCAGTCCCCATAAATTCAATTCCACAGCATGCAGTAGCAAAAGGATATGGCCAAAGAGAGTAACTCTGCCCCCACTTTAAAAAGCTATCTAACCGGGTCACTTGAACCATATCCCCAATTACTTCCCCAGACTTACGCAATAAATCACTCAATCCCATTCTAAAGCTCCTTTTTTCCAGACATAGTAAAGACCTACTACTAATATAAAAATAAACACAAACATTTCTATCATAAGAAATGTGCCTAAACCTACTTCATTAAACTTGCCTAAACTAACTGCCCATGGATATAAAAACACTGCTTCAATATCAAACAAGATGAAAAGCACAGCTACTAAGTAAAACTTGATGTTAAAAATTCCTCTGGCATCTCCAAAGTAAGGTACCCCACATTCAAAGGTATCATGAGGTTTACTTCTTTTTCGAGGGCTAATCAGTAATGCTAAAGTGAGAATTAAAGCAGCAAATCCAACTGCTAAAATAAGCTGAACTACAACCGGTCCCAATCCATCAGGGACTAAACCCATAAACCCTCCTTGACTTAAACTATATATTTTTATAATAGGATATATAGTCAACGAAAAACTTTTATAATTAAAAAAAATTAAATTTGTCAAAAAAACTAAGTACAAAAAAAATTAAAAAAAAGAGTTATGAAAGTTTTTTTTGAACCCAAGAGTCGAAAAAATAAAGATATAAGTTGTTATAATATATATGAGGGGGTAGGTGATGCTAAGAGAAAAGTTAAAAAAATTATTTACTGCTCATAAACTACTAATTTTTGCCTTACTTATGTTTTTATCAATAACTTGTATACTAAAAAAAAAGCCTCTTCAGCTTCTAGCCTTCTTTCCTGTCTATAACCCGGACAAATATCTTATACTAGAAAATACTCAAGGTCTTTTTACAAATGAATTTGGAAGAGAAGTTTCTTTTACCATTCGACTAAGTTTAGAACCTGATGCAGAAGTTAAAGTTGGACCTATTGTTTCACTCAACGAAAATGAAGGAAAAGTTATCTCTAGTCAATATATTTCCTTTACTCCTTCTAATTACAATCAACCTCAAACTGTGACAGTAAAAGGAGTAGATGATGGAATAGCCGATGGAAATCAAACTTATTTTATTAGTTTAGGAAAGATACAAACTAGTGATTACAGTTATTCTCTTTTCATACCGCCTAACGTTCAAGTTATAAATACAGATAAAGACACAGCTAGCATTGCTGCTACTCCTACTATGGGACTTTATACTAATGAGTCGGGAACTACAGCAAGTTTTTATGTAGTACTTTCTACCCAACCAGGGGCAGATGTAGTAATTCCAAGTTTTAACTCTAGTTCCTCAGAATGTTCTTTGCAAACAAATTCTATTACTTTCACGTCCCAAAATTGGTCTACTCCACAAGAAGTTATTTTAAAAGGAGTTGATGACAATATAATTGATGGTCCTGCTACTTGTATGATTACAAGTGGTAGTTCAACAAGTCAAGATCAAGTTTATGTAGGAAAAACCATTCCAGTAGTCACAGTAATTAACGTAGACAATGATGTAGCTGGTTTTACTTTTATTCCTAATACTCCAGCAGTTACTACAGAATCAGGTGGACAAGCTAGCTTTACCATAACTATGAACACTATACCATATGGGGTAGTTTCTATCATTGGGATTACCTCAGCAGATCCCACAGAAGGTCTTGTTTCACCTACCAACATTAATTTTAATAACTCTAATTGGAATACAGGACATGTCATCATTGTAACAGGTGTAGATGACTTCATGGACGACGGAGATATTAACTATACACTAGTATTTCCAAATTCTACTGCTTCTCATCCACAAGATAGTGATTATAATAATTTACCTGTAGGTAGCCCCGGCTCGTTTACAAATCAAGATGACGACATACATGGGTTTGAAATAGTTCCTGTGGCCCCGGCAATTCTTTCTCCTCTCACTGTACTAGAAGGGGGACCTTCTCGTTCTTTTCAAGTTCGCTTAACGTCCCAACCCTGTAGTAATCCAGGTGATCCAGTGAACTGTTCTCCTGATTCTGTAACTATTACACTTACAAATAACGATCCTTCTCAATATACAATTAGTCCAAGTAGTTTGATGTTTACTCCCGGAAATTGGAATGTTTTTCAAACTGTCACAGTGACAGCTGTAGATGACTTTGTAGATGATGGGGATTTAAATTTGACTTTAGTTTTAGATCCTGTGGTTAGCACAAATGACTATAATGGACTAAATCCTGATGATATTTCTTTACTTGTACAAGACAACGATACAGCAGGGTTTACTGTAAATCCTGCTGGAGGAGTTACAGTAAACGAAAATGATCCAGGTGGAGTAGGGCTGGAAGCAACTATTACAGTTGTATTAAATTCACAGCCTACTGCTCCAGTAACAATTGGTCCTATTCAAAGTTCTGATACTTTAGAAATCACGATAGCTCCAACAAACATAGGAAACAATACTCCTATTACAAATCGAACTTTGGTGTTTACGCCAACAACAAGTCAACCTATTACAAATACAGATACAGACTTAGATGGGCATCCTGAAACTTCTACAGGTGGTTGGAATGTCCCACAAACTATTAGAGTAAGGGCAGTTATAGATGGCACACTGGATGGGACTCAAGTGAGAGAAGTAAAATTTATGGGTCGCTCTACAACTGATCCAAAATATTCTAATCCAACACTTACTCCTTTAAACAATGTCCCAGCTACAAATGAAGATAGTGGGGCACCTAAGATTCTCATTCAAGCCATATCGGCTACAAGTTTTCCAGAAGACAACACTTCAACTATTACCTTTCAAATAGTTCTGGCTACCTTACCTACTGGTACAGTAACTATTTCTAATATTATAACTTCTGACACTACGGAAGGAGTTGTACTTCCTAATGGAGGAGGCTCACCTATTACAAATCGAACTTTGGTGTTTACGCCAACAACAAATTTAGCACCTACTGGGACAAATACTACTACAGGTGGTTGGAATATGCCACAAACAGTAACCATACGTAGTGTAGATGATGGTTTTGATGATGGAAATATTAATTTTAAAGTAATTATACCTACAGCTACAGGAGCTTGGGAATATGCAGGTCAATTTCCAGAAGGCACAAACCCAGCTTACAACAACTCTACAGGAGAGTTGACACTCACAAACGTAGATAACGACACTAAAGGCATTGTATACTCACCTACTTCTATTACAAACCCTGCTACTCCATTCACAGTTACAGAAGGGGGAGCTCCTCAAAGTTTTACAGTGGCACTTAGTTCTGATCCATGTACTACTCCTTCTTTACCACAGAACTGTACCTCAGGACCTATCACCATAAACCTTACAAACAACAATCCTTCACAATATACCATCATTCCTTCTAGTTTAACTTTTTTACCTGGAACTTGGAATATTCCTCAATCTGTTACAGTTACAGCTGTAAATGACAACTACGATGAAACAAATATGGACTTCCAACTTGTAGTAGAAAGTATTACAGGTTCAGGCACAGATTATGATGGACTCAATCCTGCTGATGTAGCAATCAGAGTAAACGACAATGACACTAGAAATTTCAATTTAACACTTAGTACGGGGTATAATCACGTAACTTCCAATGCAGGTGGATATACAGTTTATAACTTAAGTTTAGCAAGTAGTCCTTATCCCGGCCATACTGTAACCGTTACAGCCTCAGTGCCTACGACTCTACCTCAAGAAGCTAAGATTTTAGCAGCAGATAATGTGACTCAATTAGACTCTAGGGTTTTTACTTTTGATTCTACTAATTGGAACATACCTCAAACTTTTCGAGTTATGGGAATTACTGGTTCTGGGTCGGGTTTTACTGATTTCAACTTAAGTCTTTTAGCTAATGAAAGTACTACCCCGCCTCCAGGTTACAATCCAGGTGAATATGTGCACTATAATGGGCTAAGTATGAATCAAGCTATAACTAACTACCACATAGGAGTAGGAAAAAAAATTCGTTTAGCAGCCCCACCTGCAAGTCATACACTTACAGAAGCTTCTCCAACTTCAACTTATTTTTATGTCTTACTCAATCAAGCCCCAACTGATAATGTAAACTTAACTTTTGATATTGATACTGCTACAGGTTGTACTTTAGTTTTTTCAGACTCTACTCCGTCTTCCAAACAATTTAATGTAAATACTCCAAGTTTGACAATTACACCTACTAATTGGAATCAAATTACAAATACTAATCGAGTTGAAATTATCAGTGTAAATGATTTAGTAGATGATGGAGATGCTACATGCCACTTGCGCATAACGTCTGTCTCTAGTACTGATACTTATTACAATGCAATACCTGCCAGTGAAAAAGAAGAACCACTGATTACTATTATTGACAACGATACTAGAGGAATTTCAGTAAACAACCCAACCCCAGTTTTCAGTGGAATGCTCATTACTTCTAACTCAGGAGCATCTGGAACTGTTCAGTATAGATTAAATTCTCAACCTCTTTCAGATGTAACCTTGACTTTTTCAGACTCACTTGCACAAGCTACGTATCCTCCTTCTATTACTTTTACTCCATCTAATTACAACACTTGGCAAACCATTACAGTAACTGGAAACGTAACTACCTCTACTACCGATGTAAATTATACAATTGTAGCTAGTGCTAGTTCTAGTGAGCCTATATTAGGATTTCCTAATGGAGCTACTTATAATTCTATTTCACAAAATCAAAATGCAGTTAATCGATACCTATTATATGACTTGGTACCCTGTAGTTCACCTGCTCCTGCAACCTGTTCTGCAGCTTTACCAGGTGGGGGAGTTGTTCCTGCTACTTACACAACTACAGAGTCGGGTGGCAAGGCTTACTTTGGAGTGAGACTTCGTGCAAGACCCTTGAGTCCTGTAAGTATTTCTCTAGCTAGTTCCAATACTGCTGAAGGTACTATTTCTAGTTCTTCTTTAACTTTTAATACTGGAAACTGGAATAATTACCAAGTAGTTACAATTACAGGAGAAGATGACTTTCTGACAGATGGAGATATTGGTTACTTTATAAACTTTGGAGCTATGAGTGGGGATCCTGCCTTTAGCCAAACAATTCCTCCACTTAGTATAACTAATATGGACAACGATTAAAGTTGTTCTGTAAGATAAGGT
>Ga0308420_1000596_pt1 | contig 18107 bp, 14 predicted proteins | sample HotsprSampleMS55_FD_203802 | JGI IMG/M metagenome (GOLD analysis project Ga0308420, IMG submission 203802) | Hot spring phototrophic mat microbial communities from Mushroom Spring, Yellowstone National Park, Wyoming, United States - 20090730_MS55 ... | reverse complement strand
CCAGGCTTCGAGCCTGGCGCGCTTCGACCCCTCGGGGGCGCTGAGCAGTGCACGCGCGCCGCCCTTCTCCCAGCGTACCTTGTAGATGCGGCGCTCGCTGCCGCCCGCGCGCGCGATCAGGTCGCGGGTCTCGGCCGCCGGCGGGCCCCACGCCCCGTGCAGGTACCGGAGCACCGACTCGATCTCCTTGGCCTCGAAGCGCACGTAGAACGCCTCGACCGTTCCGGCGCGCAGATAGAAGGTGATGCGCGCCGGCGCGCCGCCGAAGCTAATTTTCGCGTCGTCGCAGCGCCAATCGGCGGCGTCGCTTTTCCATTCGAGCGGACGGCAGTGCGCGGCCGGGAAGGCGCGGCGCACCTCCGCCTCGCGGGCGCCGAGCGCGACACCGCCGGCGTCGAACGCCGCCGCCGGCAACGCGAGCGCGAGCAGAAGCAGAAAAGTCCGTCCTCGCGCAGGTACGACCGCCGTCGGGCGCGAAGCGCGATGGCGCGCGCGGTTGCGGATCCGTCGGCGCAGCGCGCGCCGGCCGGCGTGGGGAAGCATCCTCCCGTAATCGTAGCGCACGCTGCTGCGCGGCGGCGTTAGAATGGGAACGGTCCATGCGCCACACCCCTCTTGCGCTCCGAGCGCTCGTGGCGCTGCTCGCTGCAAGCTGCGCTGCGCCGCAGTGGCAGCGTCCCGGCACCTCCCCGGAGGCGATGCGCGAGGACCTCGCCGCCTGCCGTGCGGCGGCGCGCGAGCGGCTCGCGCGTGCCGCGCCCCCTCTGCCGGAGGCGAGGCTCGACCCGCGCTTCGGCGCGACCGACCCTTATTCGCCCGCCGATCGCCGGCTGGAAGAGCAACGGCTGGCGGACGCCTGCATGCGCGAGAAAGGCTACACGCTCGCGCCGGCTCGCTGAGGCGCCGGGCGCCCGCTCAGGCGCTCGCGCCCCCGACGCGCAGCACCGGGCGAACGCGCGCCGCAGCGAGCGCCTCCTCGGCCCCGGGCTGGTGGCTCGCGGGCCTGGCGCGGATGCGAAGCTGCCTCAGTTCCTCGCGCTCGCGCGCCGCAAGGCGCAGCGCCTGCTCCTTGCCCGCGAGATACTGCGGCGGCCAGTACTGCGCCTCGTGCTGGTACCAAGCCGACGCCCGCAGCGTGAAATACGGATCGGCGAGGTGCGGTCGCGCGAGCGCGACGAGATCGGCCTTGCCTGCCGCAAGCAGCGTGTTGACCTGGTCCGGAGTCGTGATCGCGCCCACCGTCATGGTCGCGATCTTCACTTCGTTCCTCACCCAATCGGAGAACGGAGCCTGGTACATGCGGCCGTAGACCGGCTTCTGCCAGGGCACGGTCTGGCCGGTCGAGCAGTCCACGAGGTCGCAACCCGCCTCCTTCAGCATCCGCGTGAGCGCCATCAGGTCGGCGCCGGAAAGCCCGCCCGGCGCCCAGTCGGTGGCCGAGATACGCACCGACATCGGCTTTCGCTCGGGCCAGACCGCGCGGCAGGCGCGGAAGACTTCGAGCGGGAAGCGCATGCGGTTCTCGATCGCTCCGCCGAAAGCGTCGGTGCGCCGGTTCGTGAGCGGCGAGATGAAGCTCGCGAGCAGGTAGCCGTGTGCCATGTGGATTTCCAGCATGTCGAAGCCCGCCTCGTCGGCGAGGCGCGTGGCGCGCACGAAGTCGTCGAGCACCTTCTGCATGTCGGCGCGCGTCATCTCGCGCGGCAGTTGCGACACGCCCTCGAGGTAGGGGATCGGCGAGGGGGCGACGAGCGGCCAGTTGCCGGAGGCGAGCGGCCAGTCCATCTTCTCCCAGCCGAGCTGGGTCGAGCCCTTGCGCCCGGCGTGCCCGAGCTGCATGCAGAGCTTCGCCCGCGAGTGCGCATGGCAGAACTCCACGATGCGCCGGAAGGCATCGCGCTGCGCCTCGTTCCAGAGCCCGGTGCATCCAGGGGTGATGCGCGCCTCCGGAGACACGCAGGTCATCTCGACGACGACGAGCCCTGCGCCGCCGATCGCGCGCGAGGCGAGGTGCACGAAGTGCCAGTCGCTCGGCACACCGTCGGTCGCCGAGTACTGCGCCATCGGCGAGACGACAACGCGGTTTTCGAGCACCAGATCGCGCAGCCGGAACGGCGTGAACATCGGCACCGGCGGCCGTTCGAGGTCCACCTCGAAGCCGCGCGCGCGCACCCCGGCAGCGAACCAGCGCCTCACCTCCTCGACGAACCCGGGGTCGCGAAGCTCGAGGTTCTCCCAGGTGATCTGCTTCGAGCGCGACATCAGCCCGAAGGCGAACTGCTCCGGGTCCATGCCCCAGTAGCGCTTCATGTTCTCGAACCAGGCGAGCGAGACGTTCGCCGCGTGCTGCGTCTTCTCGACCTCTTCGCGCCGCGCGCTGTCGTAGCGCGCGAGCGCCGCCGCCACATCCGGTTCCGCGCGCAGGCATTCGTACAGCGCGATCGCGTCCTCCATCGCGAGCTTGGTCCCGGAGCCGATCGAGAAATGCGCGCTCGCCTTCGCGTCGCCCACCAGCACCGCGTTGCCCAGCACCCAGGTGCGGTTGACGATATTCGGAAAGTTGCGCCAGAAGGAGCGGTCGGCGATGAGCCGGTGTCCGGCGAGCTCGTCGGCGAAGACGTGCTCGAGGGTCGCGAGCATCTCCGCCTCGTCCTTGCGGTCGAAGCCGAACGCCCGCCAAGTCGCTTCGTCGGTCTCGATCACCCAGGTCGAGCGGCCGATCTCGTACTGGTAGCAGTGCGCGAGCACGATGCCCTCGGGCGTCTCGCGGAAGAAGTACTTGAAGGCGTCGAGCGGGCGCGTCGAGCCGAGCCAAACGAATTTGTTCGGGCGCAAATCCACGCTCGGCTGGAAGTGCTCGCGATGCTGCTCGCGGATCTTCGAGTGGATGCCGTCGGCGACCACGATCAGGTCCGAATCGGGAAACTCGGCGAGCGACCCCACCTCGTGCTCGAAGACGAGCTGAACGCCGAGCGCGCGCGCGCGCTCGTGCAGGATCGCGAGCAGCGCGACGCGCGAGCAGCCGCAGAAGCCGTTTCCCGCGACGCGGATCGTGCGCCCCCGGTAGACCACGTCGACGTCGTCCCAGTAGGCGAAGCGCCGGCGGATCATTTCGTACGACGGCGCGTCGTACGCCTTGAACGTGTCGAGCGTCTGGTCGGAGAACACCACGCCGAAGCCGAACGTGTCATCCGGGCGGTTGCGCTCGTAGACGGTGATGTCCCAGGCGGGCCAGGCCTTTTTCGCGAGCAGCGCGAAGTACAGCCCGCCGGGCCCGCCGCCGATGACGGTGACCTTCATGCGATCTCCTCGGGGATGACTGCGGTGGCCTCGATCTCGAGGCGCGCCTCCGGCTCGACGAGGCCGCTCACCTCGACGACGCTCATCGCCGGGTAGTTCCGGCCCATCTTCTCGCGCCAGATCGCGCCGAGCTCGTTCCGCGCGGCGAGGTATTCGGCGCGGTCGAGCACGAACCAGTTCATGCGCACCACGTGCTCCGGACGGCCGCCCGCCTCGGCGAGCACCGCGAGCACGTTGGCGAGCGCCTGGCGGAACTGGCCGGCGAAATCGCGCGCTTCCCAGCGTCCGTCCGCCGTCCAGCCGACCTGGCCGGCGACGTAGACGGTGGTCCCGCCCCTGACCGCGATCCCGTTCGCGTAGCCGCGCGGCCTCGCCCAGCCGGGCGGCTGGAGCAGCCTCCTCATCCCTGCGCCCTCAGCTTGTAGCGCTGCAGCTTGCCGGTCTCGGTACGGGGCAGCGACTGGACGAACTCCACCTGGCGCGGGTACTTGTAGGGCGCGATCGTGCGCTTTACGTGCTCCTGCAGCGCCTTCGCCAGCGCCTCGCCCGGCTCGTAGCCCGGGCGCAGCACCACGAACGCCTTGACGATCGTGCCGCGCTCCTCGTCCGGGACCCCGACGACGCCGCACTCGGCGACCGCCTCGTGCTCGAGGAGCGCACCCTCGACCTCGGGCCCCGCGATGTTGTAGCCCGCCGACACGATCATGTCGTCGGTGCGCGCCTGGTAAAAGAAGTAGCCGTCCTCGTCCATCACGTATGCATCGCCGGTGACGTTCCAGCCGCCCTGTACGTAGTCCTTCTGGCGCGCGTCGGCGAGGTAGCGGCAGCCGGTCGGGCCCTTGACCGCGAGCCGTCCGATCTCCCCGGGCCGGCAGGGCCGGCCCTCGGCATCGAGCACGGTCGCCACGTAGCCCGGCAGCGCGTAGCCGGTCGCCCCGCGGCGCACGCGCTCGGGCGTGTGCGAGATGAAGATGTGGATCATCTCGGTCGAGCCGATCCCGTCCACGATCTCGATTCCACTCGCTTCCTTGAAGAGCTGACGCGTCGCATCCGGCAGCGCCTCGCCCGCCGACACGCAGCGGCGCAGCGTCGGCACGTCGCCGCGGCGCAGCACGAGGGCGAGTTGACGGTACATCGTCGGCGCGGTGAAGAGCACGGTGGCGCGAAAGCGCTGGATCGCCTCGACCAGCGTCTGCGGCGTGAACTTCTCGACGAGCGCCACGCTCGCCCCGTGGCGCAGCGGAAAGGCGAGCAGGCCGCCCAGCCCGAAAGTGAACGCGAGCGGCGGGGTGCCGATGAACACGTCGTCTTTCGTCGGCGCGAGACAGTGCGGCGGGAAGACGTCGCACATCGCGATCACGTCGCGGTGAAAGTGCACCGTGCCCTTCGGCTTGCCGGTGGTGCCGGAAGTGAAGGCGACGAGTGCCGGGTCGTCGCGAGCGGTGTCCACGGTGTCGAAGTGCTCCGGCTTCGTGCGACAGAGCGCATCCAGCGAATCGGGGGCGTCGTCGTACCAGTAGCGGATCTCGCGCAGGGTGGGGCACTCGGCGGCGGCGCGCTTCAGTTCTTCGTCCAGCCGACGGTCGCACAGCGCGTGCGTGATCTCCGCCTTGCGGACGATCTCGGCGAGCTCGCGCGCGCGCAAGAGCGGCATCGTGCCGACGCACACCCCGCCCGCTTTGAAGACCGCGAGCCAGCAGGCGGCCATCATCGGGTTGTTCGGCCCGCGCAGCAGCACCCGGTTTCCGGGCACCAGTCCCATGTCTTCCACCAGGACACGCGCGATGCGGTTCGCCTGCGCCGCGAGCTGCAGGTAGGTGCATTCGCCGTCGGGGGCGCGGATCGCGATTCGCGCGCCGTCGCCCGCGCGCAGGCGCGCGTCGAGCAGCACGTCGGCACAGTTCATGCGCTCGGGGTAGCGCAGCGACGGCAGGTCGAAGCGGAATTCCGGCCATTCGGCCCGCGGCGGCAGGTGGTCGCGCACGAAGGTGTCCACATGCGCAGTCTCGGAACTCATCTCAGCTCGCCTCCTCCTTCAGAAGCTCGCGCGCGACGATCACCTTCTGCACCTCGGTCGCGCCCTCGTAGATGCGAAGCGCCCGCACCTCGCGGTAGAGCCGCTCGAGCGGGTGCTCGCGCACCACGCCGAGCGCGCCGTGGAGCTGCAGCGCGGCGTCCACCACCGCCTGCGCCGCCTCGGTCGCGTGCATCTTCGCCATCGCCGCCTCGCGCGTGATGCGCTCGCCTTTGACGTCGCGCAGCCACGCGGCGCGGTAAGCGAGCAGCGCCGCCGCGTCCAACGCGCACGCCATCTCCGCGAGCTTCGCCTGCGTCATCTGGAGATCGGCGAGCCGCACGCCGAACATCCGGCGGCTGCGGGCGCGCGCGAGCGCGAGGTCGAGCGCGCGGCGCGCGAAGCCGAGCGCGGCGGCCGCGACCGTGGTGCGGAAGACATCGAGCGTGCGCAGCGCAAGCCGCAGACCCTCTGCGGGCGTTCCGAGCGGCTCGGCGCGCGCGCCCTCGAGCCGCAGCGTCGCCATCGGATGCGGGGCGCTGGTTTCGATGCGCTCGCGCGCATCCACTTCGTTCGCCTCGACGAGGAAGGCGCCGATCCCCTCGGCGCTGCGCGCGAAGACGACGTAGAAATCGGCGATGCCGCCGTTCGAGATCCAGGTCTTCACGCCGTCGAGGCGCCAGGAGGCGCCCTCGGGACGCGCGCGCGCGGCGAGCGCCGCCGCATCCGAGCCGGCCTCCGGCTCCGAGAGCGCGAACGCGGCGATCGCCTCGCCGGACGCGACGCGTGCGAGCCAGCGTGCCTTCTGCGCGGCGCTTCCGGCGAGCGCGATCGGCGCGCTGCCGAGCCCCTGCATCGCGAAGGCGAAATCGGCAAGTCCGGAGTGGTAGGCGAGCACCTCCCGCACCAGCGCGATCGCGCGCACGTCGTATTCGGCACCGGGCGGTGCACAGTGGCGCAGCAGCCCCGCCGCGCCGAGCGAGCGCACGAGCCGCCGGCAGGCGGAATCGGTGTCCTCGCCGCCATCGGCCTGCGCGTGCGCGAGCGCCCAGCGCTCGGCCTCGCGCGCAAGCGCCGCGTGCGCTGCGTCGAAGAACGGCCAGGCGGTGTGCGCGAAGCGGTCCATTCAGTCGCCCTCGAACGCCGGCCTGCGCTTGGCGGCGAACGCTTCGTAGGCGCGCCGGAAATCGTTCGTCTGCATGCAGATCGCCTGCGCCTGCGCTTCCATCTCGATCGCTTCGTCCAGACCGACCGCCCACTCCTGGTAGAGCATCTTCTTCGTCATCGCGTGCGCGAACGTCGGCCCCTCGGCGAGCGTGCGGGCGAGCTCGAGCGCCGCGGGGAGCACGGGCGAGACGATGCGGTTGAAGAAGCCCCATGCGAGCCCCTCTTCGGCACCCATCGTGCGCCCGGTGTAGAGAAGCTCGGCCGCGCGGCCCTGTCCGACCACGCGCGGCAGCATCGCACAGGCGCCCATGTCGGCTCCGGCGAGCCCGACACGGTTGAAGAGGAAGGCGACTTTCGCGTCGGGCGCGCCGATGCGAAGGTCGGAGAAGAGGGCGAGCATCGCGCCCGCGCCGGCGCACACGCCTTCGACCGCGGCGACGATCGGCTGCGGGCAGTGCAGCATCGCCTTCACCACATCGCCCGTCATGCGCGTGAACTCGAGCCGCTGCGGCATTGTCATTTTCGTGAGCGGGCCGATGATCTCGTGCACGTCGCCGCCGGAGCAGAAGTTTCCGCCGGCGCCGCAAAGCACCAGCGCGCGCAGCTCCCGGTTTCGTTCGAGCGCGCGGAAGAGATCGCGAAGCTCGGCGTAGGACTCGAAGGTGAGCGGATTCTTGCGCTCCGGGCGGTCGAGCGTCACCACGCCGACCCGGCCCTCCACGCGCCAGCGAAAGTGCTTCGGCTCGATCATGCGCTTGCCTTGGGCGCTTGCAACGCGCGCAGGTGTTGCTTCAACTTCGCGAGCAATGCGTAGAGCGCCTCGTGTTCGTGTCGCGCGAGCCCAGCGAAGAGCTCGACGATCCAGCGCTCGTGGCTACGCGCCATCTCGGCGAACGCCCGCGCGCCGGCGCGCGTGAGGCGCACGCGCGCTGCGCGCCGGTCCCCGGGCTCGGGCAGCCGCTCGACGAGCCCCTCGCGCACCAGCTGGTCCACGATCGCGGTCACGTTGCCGCCGGTCACCATCAGCAGGCGCGAGAGCGCCTTCATGTTCAGCCCCCCGGGATTGCGCTCGAGCTGAGCCATCAGGTCGAAGCGCGGCAGCGTCGTGGCGAAGTGCCGGCGCAGCCGCGAGCGCACCTCGCGCTCGACGAGCTGCGTACAGGTGAGCAGCCGAAGCCAGGTGCGCAGCGCCCGGTGATCGTCGGTACGTGCGATCGTCTCGCGGTCGGCGTGAGCGGAGACCGTGGAATCCAGCATCGGGGCGCGGGGCTGATTTACTTCAAACTTAAAGCATTTCGCGCCGTCGGTCAAACGGGCGCCGCTGCACCGCAGCATGGACGCGCCGTATCGCTCCATAAAAGGAGCGCGCGCTCCACAAGCGCGCCGCGCGCGCCTAGAATCGGCGCCCGAGGAGAACCCGACATGGATCAAAGCCGACGCAAGTTCCTGGAAGGTGCTGCCGGTCTCGGGGCGCTCGCGCTCGCCGGCGGTGCGCTCGCGCAGGACAAACCCGCCGCCAAACCCGACTCCGCGCCACCTCCGGGCACGATCCCGAACGAGGTCGTCAAGCGCGAGAAGAATCCGGCGATGGAGTACCACTCGGAGCGGCCGCTCACCGGTTCGGTGCCGGCGCACCATCACGACTTCGACGTGACGCCGAACGACCGGATGTTCATCCGCAACAACCTGTTGACCCCTGACCTCGACGCCGCGCAGCACCGCTTGACGATCCGGGGGCTCGTGGATCGGGAACTGAGCTTTTCGGTCGAGGAGCTGAAAAAGGCGTTTCCGGTGATCACCACGCAAGCGATGCTCGAGTGCGCAGGCTCGGGGCGCACCGCGTTCGTGCCGCGTGCGAGCGGAACGACCTGGTCTCCGACCGGCGGAATGGGTTGCCCGATGTGGACCGGCGTGCGCCTTGCCGACCTGCTGCGTGCCGCCGGGCTGAAGGCGAACGCCGCGCATGTCGCAGGCCAGGGTGGGGACCCCGGGATAGTGCCGACCGCCCCGCCGGTGATCCGGTCCATTCCGATGCGCAAAGCGATGGAGGAGCACACCCTCGTCGCCTGGGAGATGAACGGCACGCCGCTTCCGAAGGTGCACGGCTTCCCGCTGCGGCTCGTCGTGCCCGGCTGGGTGGGCTCCGCTTCGATCAAGTGGTTGCACACCTTGAGCGTGCTCGACGCCCCCTTCAAGGGCACCTACATGGACGACAGCTACCGCATCCCGCGCTACCCGGTCGAGCCCGGCACGCGCATGCCGCCGGATGCGGTATCCACCGAGGACTGGCCGGTCAAGTCGATCATCACCTATCCGGCGCCGAACGCGCGTTTCAAGGGTAGCGCTCCGATCCCCGTGCGCGGCCGCGCCTGGGTCGGCGAAGGCCATGTGACTCGGGTCGAGATCTCGGTGGACGAGGGCAAAACCTGGCAGCGCGCGCGCCTTGCGCCGCGTGGCGACAAGTACGCCTGGCGCACCTTCACCTTCGAATACCAGCCCGAGCGCTTCGGCTATGTCACGTTCCTTGCGCGCGCCTGGGACGACCGGGGCAACGTACAGCCGATCGTGCCGCCGTGGAATCCGCTCGGCTACTTCTGGAACGGCATCCATCGGGTAGGCGTAATCGTTGAGGCCTGAGTTCGCATTCGCCTCGACTGCGGCCGCGATCGCGGCCGCAGCCGTTTTTACGCTCGCGCGCGCGCAAAGCGAGTCGCTCGTCTCGGGGCCAGGCGTGGGGTTGGCGCGCGAGAAGTGCCAGGTCTGCCACGAGCTCGGCCACATCACCCGCTCGCGGCTTTCGCGCGAGGAATGGTCCGACAACCTGCACAGGATGCGCCAGCGCGGCGCGCAGTTCGATGACCGGGAGTTCGCGATCCTCCTCGACTACCTCGCGGCGTATTACGGTCGCGATCCGGCACCCCCGCCCGCGCCGGACACGCTCGCCGCGGGCGCCCAAGGCGGCGATGCGGTCGCGGGACTGCTGCAGACGCACGCGTGCAGCGCCTGCCATGCCCCCGACAAGCGCCTGGTCGGACCGTCGTTCCGGGAGGTGGCGCAGCGCTATGCGGGCGATGCCGGCGCCCCGCGGCGTCTCGCGCAGCGCATCCGCACCGGCAGCCAGGGCGTCTGGGGTCCGGTGCCGATGCCGCCTGCGGCAGCGATTTCGGACGCGGAGCTGGCGACGCTCGTCGAGTGGGTGCTCTCGCAGAAGTGAGCGCGAGCGGGCGGTGCGAGCCCGCGCTACCAACAACGAGGAGCGCGTTTGGCCACCCCGCCGGGCGCTGCGGTCGCCGCGCGGACGGTGACACGTGCGGGCGCTTGGCTGCGCGCCGCGCGCGGCTCAAGCCTTGCGCAGGAAGTCGAAATCGCAGCCGTGCTCGGCCTGGAGCACGTGCTCGCGGTAGAGCTTCGCGTAGCCGCGCGCCGGCGCTGGCGTAGGAGGCCGCCAGGCGCTCCTGCGGCGCGCGAGCTCGGCCTCGTCGACGAGCAGGTCCAAGCGCTTTTCGCGCACCGAGAGCCGGATCCGGTCCCCGGTGCGAACGAGCGCGAGCGGACCGCCGACCGCGGCCTCCGGCGACACATGGAGCACGATCGTGCCGTAGGCGCTGCCGCTCATGCGCGCATCCGAGATGCGCACCATGTCCTTCACCCCGGCGCGCGCGAGCTTCTGCGGAATCGGCAGATAGCCCGCTTCCGGCATCGCGTAGCCGGATCGCGGGCCGGCGTTCTGCAGCACCAGGAAATCGTCCGCCGAGACCTCGAGCGCCGGGTCGTCCACGCGCGCGGCGAGATCCTCGAGCGAGCTGAACACCACCGCGCGCCCCTCGCGCTCGAGAAGCCGCGGATCGGCCGCCGAGCGCTTGAGGATCGCGCCCCGGGGCGCGAGCGTGCCGAAGAGCGCGACCAGCCCCCCGTGCGGTGCGAGCGGGCTCGCGAGCGGCCGCACCATCGTCCGGTCCACCCAGGCGCCCTCCTCGCGCGCGATCCGCTCCCCGAGCGTCTCTCCAGCGACCGTGCGGCAGTCGAGGTGTAGCAGCGGCTTCAGCTCGCGCAGCACCGCGCCGATGCCGCCTGCGGCGTGGAGATCGGACATGTAGTGCTGCCCGGTCGGCTTGAGGTCCACCAGCACCGGCGTCGAATCGGAAAGTTCGTTGAGGCGCGCGAGATCGAGCGCGACGCCGACGCGCCCGGCGATCGCGCTGAGATGAAGGAGCGCGTTCGTCGAGCCGCCGATCGCGAGCAGAACGCGCAGCGCGTTCTCGAGCGATTTCGCGGTGACGATCTCCGAGGGCCGGATCGGTGCGGCGACGAGCTCGACCGCGCGCCGGCCGCTCGCTTCGGCCGCGCGTAGGCGGTCGGCGTGCACCGCGGGAATCGCCGCCGTCCCCGGCAACGCCATACCGAGCGCTTCTGCGATCGCCGCCATCGTGGAGGCGGTGCCCATCACCGCGCAGGTCCCGGCGGTGGTGGCGAGGTTGCTTTCGATGCGCTCGATGCCGCGTCGATCCACCTGCCCCGCCCGGTAAAGCGCCCAGAAGCGCCGGCAGTCGGTGCAGGCGCCCAGGCGCTCCCCCTCGAAAGAGGTCGGCATCATCGGCCCGGCGACGAGTTGCACCGCCGGCCGGTCTGCGCTCACCGCCCCCATGAGCTGCGCCGGCACCGTCTTGTCGCAACCTCCCACCAGAACCACCGCGTCCATCGGCTGCGCCCGGATCATCTCCTCGACGTCCATCGCCATCAGGTTGCGGAACATCATCGAGGTCGGGCTGAGGTACACCTCGCCGAGCGAGATCGTGGGGAATTCGAGCGGCAACCCTCCTGCGGCGAGCACGCCGCGCTTCACCGCCTCGACGAGCTCCCGAAAGTGGCGGTGGCAGCTGTTGAAGCCGCTGCGCGCGTCGGCGATGCCGACGATCGGGCGCGACAGGAGCTCGCCGGAGTAGCCCATGCTCTTCGCGAACGAGCGGCGCAAGTAGAGCGAGAACGCCTCGTCACCGTAGTGCGTGAGCCCGCGCGCGAGGCCACCGAGTTCGTCCGCCTGCATGCGACGATTGTAGCCCGGTAGAATCGAACGAACGGAGGAAACGAGATGCCGCTTCGCTCGCCGCTTCGCTTCGCCCCTGCCCAGGTCGCGGTCGAGCGCCGTGCCGACGGCACGACGATCCTGCGCTCCCCACAGCGGCTCGAGCCGTACGCGCGCGCGGTCGGCGACTGGCTCGTCGAATGGGGCGCGCGCGCGCCCTTACGCGTGTTTCTCGCCGAGCGCAGCGGCGCCGGTTGGCGGCGCGTCACCTACGCCGAGGCGCTCGATGCCGTGCGGCGCATCGGGCAGGCGCTCCTCGACTTCGGCCTCGACGCCTCGCGCCCGGTCGCGATCCTCTCCGACAACAGCGTCGAGCACGCGCTCCTGGCGCTCGGCGCGATGCACGCCGGCATTCCGGTGGCGCCGGTCTCGCCCGCCTATTCGCTCGCATCGCGCGACTTCGGCAAGCTGAAAGCGATCTTCGAGCTCGTGCGACCCGGCCTGGTGTACGCCGCCGACGGCGCGCGCTTCGCGCCGGCGCTGCGCGCGGTGCCGCGCGCCGATGCGACGCTCGTCTTCGGCGCGAACCCGCCGGCCGATCTCCCGGCGCTTCCGTTCTCCGCGCTCCTCGAGGCGACTCCCGGCGCGCGGCTCGACGCCGCGTTCGCGCGCATCGGGCCGGACACGGTCGCGAAGATCCTTTTCACCTCCGGCTCGACCGGCGTGCCGAAGGGCGTCGTCAACACCCAGCGCATGCTCTGCGCGAGCCAGCAGATGCTCGCCCAGGGCTGGCCGTTCGTCGAGGAGCGGCCGCCGGTGCTGGTCGACTGGCTGCCGTGGAACCATACCTTCGGCGGAAACCACAACTTCCACCTGGTGCTGCGCAACGGCGGCACGCTGTACGTGGACGGCGGAAAGCCGATGCCGGGACTCGTCGAAACCACGGTGCAGAACCTGCGCGAGATCTCGCCGACGATGTACTTCAACGTGCCGCGCGGTTTCGACCTCCTCCTGCCCCACCTCGAGGCCGATGCTGAACTGCGGCGCAATTTCTTCCGCGAGCTCGATCTGGTGTTCTACGCGGGAGCCGCGCTGCCGCAGAACCTGTGGGAGCGTCTCGAGCGGCTCGCGAGCGAGGAGAAGGGCGGCGCGCTCGCGATGCTTTCGGCCTGGGGTTCGACCGAGACCTCGCCGCTCGCGACCCAGGTGCATTTCCCGATCGAGCGCTCGGGCGTGATCGGGCTTCCGGTCGCCGGCTGCGAGCTCAAGCTCGTGCCTTCGGGCGCGAAATTCGAAGTGCGCGTGCGCGGCCCGAACGTCACGCCCGGCTACTGGCGGCGCGAGGATCTCACCCGCGCGGCGTTCGACGAAGAAGGCTTCTACCGCATCGGCGACGCGGTGCGTTTCGCGGATCCTTCCGATCCCTGCAAGGGCCTGGTGTTCGACGGCCGCGTCGCGGAGGATTTCAAACTCACGACCGGCACCTGGGTGAACACCGGCGCGGTGCGCGTGCGCCTGATCGCGGCGGCGAATCCGCTCGTCCAGGATGCGGTCATCACCGGGCACGACCGCGACGAGGTGGGCGCGCTCGTCTTCCTGAGCCCGGCGGCGAAGGACCTGCCGCCCGAGGCGGTGCGCGCGCACCTCGCGAAAGCGCTCGCCGCGCTCGCCGCCGAAGGCGGAAGTTCGTCGTACCCCGCGCGCCTGCTGGTGCTCGACGAGCCACCTTCGATCGACGCCAACGAGATCACCGACAAGGGCTACATCAACCAGCGCGCGGTGCTCGAGCGCCGCGCCCAGGCGGTCGAGCGCCTGCACGCCGAGCCGCCGCCTGCCGAGGCGATCGTGCTCGCGCGTTGACAGGCGCCGGCTCCTGCTCCTACGCTCGCGCAACGTTGACCGGAGGAAAACCATGAAGCTCGTGCGCGTTGCGACCGTTGCACTCACGCTCTGCCCGGCTGCCGTCGCCGCCCAGGAAACCACGCTGCGGCTCGTCTCCGCATTTCCGGAAAACGGCGTCTACGTAAAGCACGTGCTGCCCTGGGTCCAGAAGTTCAACGCCGACGGCAAGGGAACGCTCCAGATCCAGTTCGTCGGCGCGGCGCCGAAGGTGATGACCTCGTTCGAGATCGGCAACGCGGTCAAGAGCGGGGTGGTGGACATCGGCCTCAACACCGGCGCCTTCTACACCAATCTCATGCCGGAGGCGGACGCGCTCAAGCTGGCGCAGCTGAGCGCCGCCGAACAGCGCCGCAACGGCGCCTACGAGTACATCAACAAGGTGTGGAACGCGAAGGCGAACATGCAGTACCTCGCGCGCATCGTGGACTACACGCCGTTTCACCTCTACCTCACGAAGAGAATCGAAAAACCGGATCTCACCGGCCTCAAGCTGCGCATCACGCCGGTGTACCGCGACTTTTTCCAGGCGCTCGGTGCAACGCTGATCCAGACCGCGCCGGCCGAGGTGTACACCGCCCTCGAGCGTGGCGTGGTCGACGGCTACGGCTGGCCGATCCACGGCATCTTCGACCTCAACTGGCACGAGCGCACCCGCTATCGCGTCGACCCTGGCTTCTACAACGCCGAGGTCTCGCTGGTGATGAACCTCGACGCGTACCGGCGGCTCTCGCCCGCCCAGCGTCAGTATCTGGAGCGCCAGGTGCTCGCGCTGGAGGCGATGAACGAGACGTGGAAACAGCACAACGCCGAGGAGGTCAAGCGCCAGGCGCAGGCCGGCATCCAGACGATCGCCTTCGATGCCGCGACCGCCCGGCAATACGTCGAGAAGGCCTACGAGGTCGGCTGGGCGGCCATCCTCAAGGCCGCCCCGGACACCGGCCCGCAGCTGAAGAAGCTGCTCTCGAAGTAGGCGCAGGCGGTGCAGGCGTTCGCGCGCGCCTATCTCCGCCTCGTCGAAAGCCTCGCAGTCGCCGCCGCGCTGCTGCTTGGCTTGGCCGCGGTGGCGGTGAGCGCGGATGTCGTCTCGCGCAACATCGGCCTCGGGGCATTCCCTTGGATCCTGGAGGGGTCGGAATACGCGCTTCCGCTCGCCACCTTCCTCGCCGCCCCGTGGCTTCTGGTGCGCAACGAGCACGTACGGCTCGACGTCCTGCTGAGGACACTGCCGGCAGGCGCGGCGCGCCGGCTCGAGCGCCTCACCGATGCCTTCGGTTTCGCGGTGTGCGCGGTATTCGTGGTCTTCGGGATACGCACCGCGCTCGAGTCCGCGCGCCAGGGCTCGACGGTACTGAAGAGCATCGTGTTCCCGGAGTGGTGGCTATTCGTACCGGTACCGGTATGTTTCGCGCTTCTCGCGATCGAGTTCGCGCGCCGCTTCGCTGCCGCCGGATCTTCGACGGAACCAACCGCGCAGCCGTAGCGACCGATGGCGTGGTGGCTTTCGGCGCTCGTCCTCTTCGGCTCGCTCGCGCTGCTTTTCGCCGCGGCGCTTCCCGCCGCGTTCGCCTTCTACGGCATCAACATCGCGGGAGCGTGGATCTGGCTCGGGAAGGAGGCGGGCCTGGTGCAGCTCGTGCGCAACGGCGTCGCCTCGATCTCGACCTTCTCGCTCACCCCGATCCCGTTCTTCGTGCTGATGGGGGAGGTGCTGTTCCACACCGGTGTGGCGATGAAGGCGATCGACGCGATCGACCGCCTGATCTGGCGCGTGCCCGGCAGGCTGTCGGTCGTGGCGGTGGTGGCCGGCACGGTGTTTTCGGCGATTTCCGGCTCGACCATCGCGACCACCGCACTCCTGGGAAGCCTGCTCTTGCCGGAGATGCTGCGCCGCGGCTACCACCCCGCGATGGCGATGGGGCCGATCATGGCGATCGGAGGAGTGGACATGCTGATCCCGCCGTCCGCTCTCGCTGTGCTGCTCGGAAGCCTCGCCGGGATCTCGATCTCGCAGCTCCTGATCGCCGGAATCGTGCCGGGGATGCTGCTTGCGGCGATGTTCGTCGGTTACATCGTCGTACGCGCGAGCCTCGACCCCGTGCTCGCGCCAGCGTTCGAGCACCAGGAAGTGCCCGCCTGGGAGCGCTGGAAGCCGCTTCTGGTCTACGTCACGCCGCTGGTGGCGATCTTCGTCGTCGTCGTCGCCGCGATGTCAGCGGGCTGGGCGACTCCGACCGAGTCGGCGGCGATCGGCGCGGTGGCAACCGTGGCGATGGCCGCGATCTATCGCGCGCTCAGCTGGTCGAACCTGATGCGAGCGCTGAAAGGCACCGCCGGCATCACGGCGGCGATTCTCTTCATCATCGTGGGAGCGACCACGTTCTCCCAGATCCTCGCCTTCTCCGGCGCGACCGGCGGGCTGGTCGACCTCGTCCGGGAGGCGGAGCTGCCGCCGCTGGCCGTGCTCGCGACGATGATCGCTCTGCTGCTCGTCCTCGGCTGTTTCGTCGACCAGGTGAGCATGATGCTGATCGCGCTGCCGTTTTTCATGCCGCTCGTCGGCAGCTACGGATTCGACCCGGTATGGTTCGGCGTGCTTTTTCTCCTCTGCATGCAGCTCGGGCTCCTCACGCCCCCCTTCGGCATGCTGCTGTTCACGATGAAGAGTGTCGCGCCGAAGGATATCCGGATGAACCAAATCTTCCGTGCCGTCACGCCGTACCTGATCATGGGCATACTTATGCTCGTCCTGGTGGCCCTGTTCCCCCCGCTCGCGACATGGTTGCCAGGCGTGCTGATCGCCCGCTAGACCGGGAAAAACGATGGAACGCTCGTTCAGGGAAGAAGTCGGAAAGCTGAAGCTCGGAGACGGAGAGATCTTCGCCGGCGAAGGGATCCTCGCGGTCGCGAAGGCACTGCTCCAGTCCGGCGTCGCGTATGTCGGGGGCTACCAAGGCGCGCCGGTGTCGCACATGATGGACGTGCTCGCGGACGCGCGCGAGATCCTGGACGAGCTCGGCGTGCACGTCGAGGCGAACGCTTCCGAGGCGGGCGCGGCGGCGATGCTCGGCGCCTCGATCAACTACCCCTTGCGCGGCGCGGTCACCTTCAAGTCCACCGTCGGCACCAACGTCGCCTCGGATGCGCTCTCGAACCTCGCCTCGGCGGGCGTCAAGGGCGGCGCGCTCGTGATCCTCGGCGAGGACTACGGCGAGGGTGCCTCGATCATCCAGGAGCGAAGCCATGCCTTCGCGATGAAGTCTCAGATCTGGCTGCTCGACCCGCGGCCGAGCCTGCCGAAGATCGTCGAGATGGTCGAGCGCGGCTTCGAGCTTTCCGAAGCTTCGAGCACGCCGGTGATGCTCGAGCTTCGCATCCGCGCCTGCCACCTGCGCGGCACCTTCGTCGCGAAGGCGAACCGCGCGCCGGCACTGTCGCGCAAGCACGTGCTCGAGAAGCCCGATTTCGACTACGACCGCATCTGCCTACCGCCCTCGACCTATCTCCAGGAAAAGCTCAAGGTCGAGGTGCGCTGGCCTGCCGCCGTGCGGTTCATCCGCGAAAAGCGCCTCAACGAGCTTTTCCCCGGAGACGACGCGCGGCTCGGCATCGTCTGCCAAGGGGGGCTCTACAACGCGGTGGTTCGTGCGCTCGAGCTCCTCGGCCTGTCGGATGCCTTCGGCCGCGCGCGTGTGCCCATCCTCTGCCTCAACGTCACCTACCCGCTCGTGCCGGAGGAGATCGCCGATTTCTGCGCCGGCCGCGAGCGGGTGCTGGTGGTCGAGGAAGGACAGCCGGCGTATCTCGAAGACGCGATCCTCGCGACCCTGCGGCGGCACGAGGTGCACGGCGTGCGGGTGCAGGGCAAGGACTGCCTGCCGATGGCGGGCGAGTACACCGGCGAGGTGCTGCTCAAAGGGCTCGCGAGGTTCCTCGGGCTGGAAGAACGGACGAAGCCTGTCGACGCGCTCAAGGTGCGCGCCCTCGAGCTTCTCGGCGCGCCGGCGCCGGCCCGGCCGCCCGGCTTCTGCACCGGTTGCCCGGAGCGTCCGGTGTTCGCGGCGATCAAGCTCGTCGAGCGCGAGCTCGGGCCCACGCACGTTTCGGCCGACATCGGCTGCCACACGTTCTCGACGCTGCCGCCCTTCAACATCGGCCACACGGTGCTCGGCTACGGGCTGGGGCTTGCGTCGAACTCGGCGGTGCAGCCGATGTTCGCGCGGCGCACCCTGACGATCATGGGCGACGGCGGGTTCTGGCACAACGGGCTCACCTCGGGGGTCGCGAACGCGGTCTTCAACCGCGACGACGGCATCCTCGTCATCCTGAAGAACGGCTACAGCTCGGCGACCGGCACCCAGGAGCTTCCCTCGAGCCCGGTGCACAGCGCGCACAAGGCGGCCGACATGACGATCGAGCGCGCGCTCGAGGGCGTCGGGGTGAAGTGGATGCGCACGGTGGACAACTACCGCGTGGGCGAAGTCGCGCGGGTGCTGCGCGAGGCGATGACCACCGCCTACCGTGGCCTCAAGGTCATCGTCGCCGAGGGCGAATGCCAGCTCGAGCGCCAGCGCCGCCTTCGTCCCCAGGTGGCCGAGCGGCTCGCCCGCGGGCTGCGCCATGTGCGCGTGCGCTACGGCGTCGACGAGGACACCTGCACCGGGGATCACTCCTGCATCCGGCTCTCCGGCTGTCCGACCCTCA
>Ga0308420_1000595_pt1 | contig 18129 bp, 14 predicted proteins | sample HotsprSampleMS55_FD_203802 | JGI IMG/M metagenome (GOLD analysis project Ga0308420, IMG submission 203802) | Hot spring phototrophic mat microbial communities from Mushroom Spring, Yellowstone National Park, Wyoming, United States - 20090730_MS55 ... | reverse complement strand
CGGCGTCTATTGCCAGGGTGCGGATGGTGTTGATGCACGTCAGCGCGTAACGGTCCTGCTTGGTCATGTGCGGTCCTTTGTCCCAGCTCATGTGTCGTGACCTCGCTCTCCGGTCCTACAACAGCGCATGCCTGATCAGGTCACGCAGCAACGCGAGGCCCGTGCGCACATCCGGACCGAGGTGCACGCGCAGCACCCGCCGGCCGCGCTCGGCCAGCACTGCAAAGTCGCCCTGCGCCTGCGCCCGCTGCAAAATACCGAAGCTGTACTTGTGGCCGGGGATCGGCAGATCTTCCGCGTCCTCCGCGGTGATCTGTAAAAACACGCCGGTGTTCGGCCCGCCTTTATGGAGCTGACCGGTCGAGTGTAAGAAACGCGGCCCAAACCCCAGGGTGGTCGCGACCCGTTTTGCGTCACGCACAGCGTGACGCAGGGCCTGCAGCTCTCCACGGTTGGCCTCGCTCATCTCCACGTAGGCAGTGATGGCAAAATAATCCCCCTCCCGAAGGCGGTTGAGGTGGGCGGCAAGATATGCCTCGAGGCTACGTTGTGTGGCCCCCGCTTGCAACATCTCGGCATTGTCGCGATCGGTGAACAGCATGAGACCGCCCTCCTGCAACACAGGCGTCTCCGGTGGCAACGCGCCCGTCACCTCATAGGCAGCAGTCAAGCGGCGCGTCGCGACCTTGCTCGCCTCAACGTCCGGTTGGTTGAAGGCATTAACCCCGAGGATCGAGCCCGCAACCGCCGTGGCGATCTCCCAGCGGAAGAACTCTTGCCCCAGCTCCATCACATCTTCCAGGACGATACGCACTACCGGGTGGCCGGCGCGCTCCAATGCCGCTACCGCGGCGTCTTGTGCCGCCGAGGGGGCGGCATTCAACCGCACATAGACAAACAGCCGATCCTTGCCGTACACCTCCGGGGGACCGAGCTGTTCGTCGTCCACCGGGATCAGTCCTTTCCCGTCTTTCCCCGTCGATTCGGCAAGGAGCTGCTCCAGCCACGCCCCCAGCGAGCCAATCGCCGGCGATGTAACGATGGTCACCTTATCCCGGCCCCGCCGGGCTAGCGTCCCCATAATGATCCCAAGCGTCACTCCTGGGTTCACCTCTGGTGGCACGCAGGAGGCACAGGACTGCACCATGAGCTCGGCGCTGTCGAGGAAGCGAGGGACATCGACCCCCATAATCGCCGCCGGCACCATGCCGAAATTCGACAGCGCCGAGTAGCGCCCGCCGATGCTCGGGAGGCCGTGCACGATGTGGCGGAAGCGTTCGCTCTTGGCAAGCTTGTGCAGCGGCGTGCCGGGGTCGGTAATGGCGAGGAACTGCGCCCCGACTCGCTCCGTCCCGACGGCTTTCCGTGCCAGGTCCATGAAATACTGCTTGAAGACGTTGGGCTCTGTGGTGCTCCCCGATTTGGAAGAGACGATGAACAACGTCCGCGCTGGGTCGATCTTTTGGGCTACTGCTTTCACCTGGGCAGGCACGGTCGAATCCAACACCAGCAGTTCGGGGAAGCCGTCGACGACACCGAACGTCCGCCGCATCACCTCGGGGCAGAGGCTCGATCCCCCCATGCCCAAAAGCAGGGCGTGTGTGAACCCCGCCTGGCGCACATCGTCGGCAATCCGTTGGAGGTGTTCTCCATGATCACGCTGGCCGTCGACGACGTGTAGCCAACCGAGCCACTGGCTCTCGTCGGTATCCGTCCAGAGGGAGGCGTCCCCTCGCCACAAGCGACGGACCTTATTGCTCTCGCGCCACTCCTGAGAGGTTGCTTCCACTGTAGCCGTGAACTCACCCAGAGAGTAAAGTTGGCGTGCCAGCCCGCTCCCCAATAGCTCCTGTCGCTTCTTTTCGATGGCGCCGAGCAGCTTATCGAAGGGCTCGATGAACTTTTTCACCCCCTCGGCAAGCAGATGGTCCGTCGCCTCTGCGAGAGAGATCCCGACCTCGGCCAAGGTCTGTAGCGTTTGGCGCGCCCGGGCGATGTTCTCCGCCCAATTTTCCGTCAAGCTCGCACGCGGGCGTCCAGTGGCGCGGAACGCGGTGAGGGTCTCTGCCGGCATAGTGTTCACCGTATCCGGGCCGATCAGCTCGTCCACATAGAGAGTCGGCGGGTACTTGGGGTTCTTGGTACTGGTGCTCGCCCACAGCAGACGTTGGGGCATCGCCCCCCTCGCCGCCAGCGCCTTCCAGCGCTCCTGGGCGACGAGATCACGGTACAGGGCATAGGCCACCTTGGCGTTGGCGATAGCGATCTTTCCTACCAGGCCCTTGAGTTTTTCGCGCCGGTCGGGGTCGCGAGTCACGTCGAGCGCCTGGCTCAGTTTTTCGTCGATCAGCGTATCGACCCGGCTGACGAAAAAGCTGGCGACGCTCGCGACCGTGCTGAGATTCCCTCCTGTGGCCGCGAGCCGTTCAAGGCCGTCCATATAGGCCTGCGCCACCGCCTCGTACACCTCTACTGCGAACAGCAACGTCACGTTGACGTTGATCCCCTCGCTGATAAGTTGCGCGATGGCCGGAATCCCCGCGGGCGTGGCCGGGACTTTGATCATGACGTTGTCCCGCCCGATCAGGCGGTGGAGACGACGCGCTTCTTCGATCGTTCCCTGGGTATCATAGGCAAGATAGGGGGACACCTCGAAGCTGACATACCCGTCTCGCCGGTTGGTACGGCGGTATACCGGGTAGAGCACATCGGCGGCGAGCTGGATGTCCTGGATGGCGAGGTGCTCGTAAATGTCTTGGGCGTTGCCGACGCCTTGCTCGACCAGCGCCCTCATGGCTTGGTCGTAATCGACACTCCCGGCGAGGGCCTTCTCAAAGATCGCCGGATTTGACGTCACCCCCAGGAGCCCGTCATGCTCGATGAGCGCCTGTAACTCACCAGAAGTGATGAGACCCCGTCGGATGTTATCGTACCACACGCTCTGTCCGAATTGCTGGAGCGCGATGAGTGGGTTGTCCATATGTGCTCCTTGCTCCCCGCGATCAGGGTTCACAGCGGAAGTGAATGAGATGAGGCGACCCTTCACTGAACATACGACCTAAGCTGATCACCCCGCTTCCTTGCAACACCATTTCCTCCCTGCGGAGGGTGGTGACTTTCCCGTCCGCCGTGCGGACGAACGTCCCGTTTGTGCTCTGATCGAGCAGCACGAATTTACTCCGGCGGTATTCAATGCGCGCGTGCAGGCGTGAGATATACTCATCTTGCATGACGATATCATTTTGCTGTCCGCGTCCGAGCGTCACGGACGGCCGTGCGGGATCGAGTGCCAACTCTCTCTCATGCACCCGCAACCACAGCCGTGCCTGGGACCTTGGCGGGGGAGGTAAGGGGCTCGCTTCCATGCGCGTGAGATCATCCTCGCGCCAGATCACCTCATAAATGTCGAGTTCCTCCTGTTTGCCCTTGACCCAGGCACGGTCGATGTACCGCGTCGCAGCACGCAGTGCCGGCGGAAGAGTGGCCACGGTCTGCGCCGTCGTGATGACTTGGCCGGCTTTGGCTAGCGAGACCATACGGGCCGCTACGTTCACTGCGTCACCAAAGACATCCCCCTCCTCTACAAGCACAGGTCCGTAGTGCATCCCGACACGAATCGCTAACGACACCTGCCCTTGGGAGGCCTTGGCCGTCAAGGCTTCCTGCATCGCGCACGCTGCCTGGACGGCAGCCGCGGCGCTGGGGAAGGTGCTCATCACCTCATCGCCAATGGTCTTCACCACCGTCCCCTGGTGGCGTAGAATCTCTGCGGTCAGCAAGGCGAGACATTCTGCCACCCGTTGCCGGGCTGGGGCATCCCCCAGGGTTTCGTACAATCGTGTGCTTCCACTAATATCTGCAAACAGAATGGCAAGAGAGACAGTGGACGGGGGCATGGTTCCTGATCATAGCTGAATTGCCGCGACGCGCTAGGGGTCGTACTGCTTTTTCCTGTATGGCCGCCTCAGGCGAGGTGAAAGTTCTTGATTTTCAACATCTGGCAGTCAGCGCAACTCTTTTCTTATCTGCTCCACTACGTCTTCTACGAGCGCCCGATACTCGGCTAGTTGTTCTTGGGTCGTGGCCTCGAAACGCAACACAAGGACAGGCTGGGTGTTTGACGCGCGCACGAGCCCCCAGCCGTGCGGGAATTTCACCCGCACCCCGTCAACCTCGATGATTTCATAGCGGCCGCGGAAGTAGTCACGGACCTGCGCGGCGATGCGAAACTTGTGTTCGTCCGGGCACTCGACACGCATCTCCGGGGTGGCGTACGCGACGGGCAGATCGGCGAGGAGTTCGGCTACTTCTTTTCCCGTCCTCCCTAAAATGTCAAGCATGCGGCATGAGGCGTAAATGGCGTCGTCATAGCCGTAGTAGCGATCGGCAAAAAACATATGTCCACTCATCTCGCCGCCGAGCAGGGCACCGGTTTCGCGCATTTTGGCTTTGAGCAAGGAGTGACCGGCCTTCCACATGATCGGCTTACCGCCCTTTTGCGCGATGTCATCAAATAAGCGTTGCGAGCACTTGACCTCCGACACAATCACCGCTCCCGGGTGGCGTTGCAAAATATCCCGGGCAAACAGCACCATCATTTCATCGCCCCAGATGATGCGGCCGTGGCGATCGACGAGGCCAAGGCGATCAGCGTCGCCGTCATAGGCGATACCTATTTCCGCTCCCGCTTCTTTCACTGCGGTGATCAAGTGCGTTAGGTTTGTGGGGATCGTGGGGTCCGGATGATGATGGGGAAAGCGGCCGTCCAGCTCGCAGAACAACTCGGTCACCTGACAGCCCATGGCGCGGAAGATCGGCGGCGCAACCGGACCGGCGGTAGCATTCCCAGCATCGACCACCACCGCGATCGGGCGCGTCAAGTGTCCAAACTGCCGCACCATAAACTCCTGATACGGGGCAATAATCGGAGCCGCCTCTTCTCGACCGACCCCGGAGAGAAACGTTTTGCGCTCGATCACAGTGCGCAGTTCCTGGATTGCCGGCCCGTGGATGGTGACCTTGTCGATACAGATCTTGAACCCGTTGTACTCGGGCGGATTATGGCTGCCAGTCACTTGTATGCCCCCGTCCACATCGTAGTGGTACAGAGAAAAGTACATTAGCGGCGTGGGGCAAATGCCGAGATCAAGCACGTGCAACCCCGTCGCGCATAAGCCCTGGCGCAACGCTGCCGCATATTTCTCCGAGGTGAGGCGGCAGTCGCGCCCGACCGCGACCCGCTTCTTGCCTTGTCCGATGACGTACGTGCCGTACGCTTGACCCAAGGCATAGGCGAAGTCGGTATCAAAGTCAGTGTCGGCAATGCCGCGGATGTCGTACTCACGAAAGATGGCTGGGTTCATTGGCGCTCCGGTTCTGCGTCATGTGCGCGGCTAAGCCAGTAACGGCGGCCATGCTGCGCGCACCAGTCTTGCCCTGGCCGGCAATGTCAAAGGCCGTGCCGCGCTCAGGTGCAGTCCGCACGAGAGGCAATCCCCTGGGGACATTCCCCCTCCTCGCGAGCAACGTGAGCGGCATCGACCCTTGATCATGATAGCGGCAGATCACACCGTCAAATTTGCGAAATAGGCGGCTTTGAGTATCGCTTCTGGACCAACGCCGGCAGGGTCACCCATAGGAATACCCAGGAGAGGCTGCATTCCTACACTCCCACGGCGTCCTAATAAAATGGCAAGAGGCGACGGAAGAACCTTTTTTTCTCTTTGGTCTCTTGCGTGCTTGCCATCCCTCCTGTCCCCTGGGGCTCAGGGTTTGCTCGCCTGGTCCGCGCATGTGCCGTACTCTCCATGGCTCCCGTAGGGCTACCAGCCGAGGCGGGAAGGAAGGTCTCCACGTGGTGGCGGAAGCGCAAGTCTTCTGCAAACCAGCGCTCATAGCGACGCCGTAATGCCTCGTTATACAGCTTGCGTTTGATCTCCTCCGAGACTTCTGGCGTCAGGTCTTTCGTCCCGGCTGCGCTATGCTCTTCGACCTTCAGGAGGTGGACGCCCGCATCGGTGCGAAACGGCCGGCTGACTTCACCTGGTCGCAGCGAAAAGGCGACATTTTCGATTTCCGGGGCCATCTGCCCTTTCTTAAAATACCCTAAATCTCCCCCCTGACCGGCTCCCGGCCCCTGAGAATATGTGTCGGCCAACACGGCGAAATCCTCTCCTGCAAGTGCACGCCGATGAATGTCCTCGATCACTGCCATTACCCTTTTTTCCTCGTCGGCCGACGCAGTCGGCGACAAGGGCAAGAAGATATGCCGGACGCGGACTTGCTCGGGGTGCGTAAACTCATCCGCATGCTCCTTGTAATACCGTGCGATATCCTGTGGGGTCACATTAACGCGTGCGCCAATCTCGCGGTTGATCAACAGGGCACGACCAATTTCTTCGGCAATTTGTTTGCGATAGCTCTCCATCGTCAGCCCTTGGTCAGCGAGGGCTGCCTGGAGTTGTTCATCGCTCAGGTTGTTCTGGGCCTTAATACGCTCGATATAGCTGTCGATATCGGACTCTCTTGCTTTGAGCCCTTGCGCCTCGACCTCTTTGCCGACCAACTTATGCATAATAAGGGCTTCTAGGAGATCATGCTCAGACATGTTGGCGATCCCCTCTTGTGACAGCAGGGTGGCAAGTTGTCTGGCCTGCTGGCGAAAAGCACGTAACTCGTGCAACGTGATGGGCTCGCCGTCCACAGTTGCGACGACCCGGTTGATGACCTCCGCACGGCCGGCGACCGCCCCTACAAGCGCAAAGCCCACCAGCGACCCGCAGATTATCTTCCTCATACTGCTCTCTCCAATTCATGCGACTCACCGAGGCGCTGCAAGACTCCGTGAATCGCCGGGATAACCTCCTCCCCAGGTGCGAGTGTGAAGCTCAAACGGAGGTCCGGGGTGAACTGCCACCGCCCTCGTTCCTTTTGCAGCAACGCGACCAACCGTTCTCCTTTGATTGGTGAATCTGGGTGAAAGTGGAGGGTCACTTTCTCACCCCGGCGATAGACCGCGGTGACCAGATAATCACGCAAGACCCGTCGTAATCCCATGACTTCTAAAAACACACGCACCAGCTCGGGTAAAGGGCCAAAACGATCTTCCATCTCCTCCGCTACGGCGTCCAGGTCGGTGGGGTCCTGAATATTGGCTAGCTTTTTGTAAAAGACCAAGCGTTGGTTGACATCCGGAATGTACACTTCGGGGATATACGCCGGCAGGCCGATTTGGATCTCGGGCTCGACGTGTACACGGATTGTACCGCCCCGCAGCTCCTGTACAGTCTCCTCCAGCATCTGGACGTAAAGCTCAAAACCCACAGCCGCGACTTGTCCGGACTGCTCTTTGCCAAGGAGATTACCCGCGCCGCGAATTTCCAAATCGTGTGCGGCCAAACGAAACCCGCTGCCGAGGTCATCGAGCTCCTGCAACACCTCCAGGCGCTTTCTCGCCTCCTCGGTCAGCATGTGCTCACCGGGGATCAGGAGATACGCATAGGCACGCTGGGACGAGCGGCCGACACGGCCGCGCAACTGGTACAACTGCGCCAGACCGAATTGATCTGCCCGGTCAATAATGATGGTATTGGCTGTGGGGATGTCGAGCCCCGACTCGATAATGGACGAACACAACAGCACGTTGGAGCGATGGTGGAGGAAGTCGAGCATGACCTTTTCTAGCTCGCGCTCAGCCAGCTGGCCGTGAGCGACAGCGATGATCGCCTCGGGGACGAGTTCCCGTAGCCAGTGCGCTGTTTTGTCTATCGTCTCCACACGGTTGTGCACGAAAAAGACCTGTCCTCCCCGTCCCAGTTCCTGGAGAATCGCTGAGCGGATTAACGCTTCATCGAACCGCGAAACGAAGGTGCGGATCGCCTGACGGTCCACTGGTGGAGTTTCGATTACGCTCAAGTCACGCAGCCCCATCAGCGCCATATTGAGGGTGCGCGGGATTGGCGTTGCTGACAGGGTCAGGACGTCAACCAAGTGGCGCAGTTTTTTGATTTTCTCCTTCTGCACCACCCCAAAGCGGTGTTCCTCATCGACAATCACAAGCCCCAAGTTTTTGAAATGTACATCGCGCTGCAGCAACCGATGTGTGCCGATCACGATATCCACCGTGCCAGCCGCTAACCCCTGGATGACAGCCTTGATCTCCGCAGGTGAACGAAAGCGGTTGAGCAACTCCACCCGCACCGGATAGTCGGCAAACCGTCGTGCGAACGTCTCCGCGTGTTGCTGCGCGAGCACCGTCGTGGGTACGAGTACCGCCACCTGCCTTCCGCTCTCTACCGCCAGAAATGCGGCACGCAGCGCGACCTCGGTTTTGCCGTAGCCGACATCCCCGCACACCAGGCGGTCCATGGGCTTGGTGCCGTGCATATCCTCCAGCACATCTGCGATCGCGGTCTGCTGCCCGGCCGTCTCCTCGAATGGAAAACGGGCGACGAACTCTTCATACGCCTCGTTCAGGGGGGCAAAGGGTGGGCGCTCGGTACTCTGGCGCACAGCGTGGATTTCCAACAGCTCACGCGCCATGGCGAGGATCGACTCTTTCGTCTTGCGCTTCACCCTCTCCCAATTATGACTCCCCAACCGGTCCAACGCCGGCGCACGGCCGTCAGCACCGGTGTATTTCTGCACCAAGTTAATCCGCTCAACCGGCAGATACAGGCGGTCCCCACCCGCATATTCCAGATGGAGGTAATCCCCTTCAGTCCCAGCAACACTGAGGTGTCGCAAGCCTTGATAAATCCCTACGCCATGATCGACATGGACGACATAGTCCCCAGGCTTCAGTTGACCGAGGCCGGTTAGATAGTCGGCCACCGGTCGTGGGCGCGTGCGGCGGCGATGCCGCCGTTCCCCGAAGATGTCCTCTTCGGACAGAAGAACCAACCTGTCCACTGGCAGAGCAAAGCCGTGGGAGAGAGGTCCCACCACAATCACCGGGCCGGGGAGTGGACGGTCCTGCCATACATCTGGCGCGGCAGTGACTATCGGCAAGCGGAGTCCGTGTCCCAACAGGAGATTTTGCAGATGCGAGGCTTGCAAGGGGCTTGACACCGCCAAAAACACGCGGACATGCTCATCCTGCCAAAGGCGGATGCGTTCCACGAGGGGAGCCAGTCCATGCTCTCCTCCTTTGCCGTGGGGGATTGGTTTGAGAGCCGTATGCAGCGAGCTCGAGACCACACAATCGGCCCCCGCGTTCTCCAGCCCTTCGACATGCACGCGTGCACGAGGGGTGAGAGGTGTCCAGACCCCCTGTGGGTCGAGATACAAGCGTTCAGGCGGCGTCACAAAGCGCTCCGCGCTGGCCACTGCAGCCGTAGGGGTATGCAGACGTTGCCAAAAATCTTCCAGTGCAGCTTCGGCGACTGCAGGCTCTATCATCCATACTACGGTATCGGGGGGCAGGTAATCACCCAGACTCTCCAGGCTGGGGTACAGATAAGGGAGCAGAAACTCGACCCCGGGGAATGACAAGCCGCTCCTCATATTTTCCGCGATGCGCTGCATCTCCCGTCGCGAGACCGCGCTCTCTGCCATCGCTTCCTCGACAGCGCGCCGCGCGGCCTGGAGCCGCGCGAGGGAGAAAAACCGCATGGGCAAAACTGTCACCTCCTCGACGGAGGCAAGGGAACGCTGGGAGGAAGGATCAAAACTGCGAATCGATTCGACTGTATCGCCGAAGAATTCTACCCGCAGGGGGTGCGTCGCTAGAGGAGGAAAAAAGTCCACAATCCCTCCCCGCACGCTGACCTCCCCCTTTTCCTCGACGAGCGGCACGCGACGGTATCCCCATTGCACAAGGTGGTCCACTAACGCCGAGAGAGAGATCTGCTGACCTGCGGTGATCCGCAAGGTCGCCTCGATAAAATCCTCCCGCGGCATGACCTTCTGCGCCAGGGCATCAACTGACGTCACGAGCACGGGAGTCGCAGCGGCAAGCAACTGATACAGTCCCTCAATCTGCGTGGCCAGCACCTCGTTGCTCGGCGACAAACCCTCGCAGGCAGGGACATCCCAAGCGGGATACAGCAAGACCCTACGCGCAGTGTCCTCTTCAGGCCCGAGAAAGAAGCGGAGGTCATCAGCAAAGGCTTCCGCCTCCTGGGTTGAGGCAAGCACACACAAGGTGGGTCTCGGCACGCGCGTGAGGCAGCAAGCGAGGAAAAAGGCACGGGCCGCACCTTTCAAGCCCGCGAGGCGCCAGCTGATAGCAGCGTTGGCCCCGCGGAGCAGGGGCAGCAATTGCGCAAGCGCTTCAGACAGAGCGGACTGAGAAGAGCACGAGAGCGAATCCAGCATGCCCAGCCGAGCGCCTACCTCCTCGCCTGTTGTGCCGTAACCATCCCATAGAGCGGAATGGTCAGAGTCTGCTCTTCTGGATGATCGGTGAAAACCCGGATTTCCCCCTGGATGCGGCCTGGCGGTTTTTCTCCGTTGAGCCGCAGGGTGATCAGATATTCCTCGCCCTCTTTGAGTGGGGTAAGGTCCGCCCCGACCCCGGGGACGCCACTCTCCACACGTAAGACATGGACCGACTTCGCCGCCCGGCTCTTGACACTGACCTCTTGGGTTTTGCTTTCCCCGCTGCGTACGACGCCGAAGGAGACCTGGGGCGGCTGAATCAACACATCGCCCTCGATACTCCCGAAGACCGGGATGACGATAGACGGGCGTTTTGGGCTCGTCGTGGTCACGATAATCTGATCGTTGAAACGGCCGAGGCCAACCGCCTTCGTAATGGTCACAAAAAGTTTTTTCCCTTTCTTTCCGTCCTTCTCCAGCTCCTCGGCACGCACCCGCACGGCCGGGTGGGAGTGCTCAACTTTCGTAATGGTAATCGGTTTCTGCGCGTCATAGAGGATTTCGACCGTACGCGTGATTTCCTCGCCGCGGCGGAGGCGGCCAAGGTACAATTGCGGAGGATCTGCCGCGACCTCGACCGTAATCTCCCCCTGGATGGTCAGCGTCGTCACCGGTTGCAGCGGATCGTTGCTATACACCGCTATAGTCTTGACCTTCTCGCCGAGAAAATTGCTGGTGTCAAACGTCGCGCTGATCGTGCCCTCTTGGCCCGGGGGGATCACGTCAGCCGAGATCACCGCTGCGGTACAGCCACAGGAGCTCTTGACCGACTCGATGCGCAGATCCCGGGTGCCTTGATTGGTGAAACGGAATAGTTTCGTGACTCGTTCGCCCTGCTCGACCGTGCCAAAATCGTACACCGGCTCGGGAAACACGATCCGCGGCCCATCGGATCCAGGAAGCGGCGAGGCTGGTGTCGCAGTACCCGCACTCAGTGCCATCTGAGCGACAGCCACCTGGCCACCCGGTAGTGTATCTCCACCCCTATAGCCGAGGATCACACTCAATAGGATTAGCGCAATTGCGGCACTACGCATGACTCCCCTCCTCACGCCCGGAGTGATATCTGTCTGCCTCCCTCTCTAGCGTCACGAACGGCAGCGACGCGGGCCAAGAACTGATCAAGATACCGCGTGTGGACGTCTCCAGCAAGGAAGTCCGGATCGCGCAAGATCAGCTGGTGGAGGGGGATATTGGTTTTGACGCCCTCGATTTGATACTCAGCGAGCGCGGCCCGCATCCGGCGGATCGCTTCCTGGCGCGTTTTCCCCCAGGTAATGAGCTTGGCAATCATGGCATCATAGTACACAGGCACGACACTGTTTTCAGCCACACCTGATTCGACCCGTACGCCAAAGCCGCCCGGAGCATGATACCTGCGGATCGTCCCTGGCGAAGGCCGCAGCGTCTGCGGGTCCTCGGCCACGATGCGACACTCGAGCGCGTGGCCGGCAAGGGAAATATCGCGTTGGCGCCACGGCAGCGGCTCGCCGGCAGCCGCACAAATACCCGCCTGGATAATATCGATGCCCGTGACCATCTCCGTCACCGGGTGCTCCACCTGCACACGCGTATTCATCTCGATGAAATAAAAATGTCCCTGCGGGTCGAGGAGAAATTCGATCGTTCCGACGTTCGTATACCCGATCGCCTGCGCCGCTTTGACCGCGACCGCCCCTATGCGCTCGCGTAACCGTTTGTTGAGCGCCGGCGAAGGGGCCTCCTCCAGGATCTTCTGGTAGCGCCGTTGCACGGAACACTCCCGTTCACCGAGATGGAGCACGTTGCGATGTTGATCGGCAACAATTTGCACCTCGATGTGACGGGCACGCTCGAGATATTTTTCCACGTACAGCGCGCCGTTGCCAAATGCCGCGGCCGCTTCGTCGCGCGCAACCGGGAAGACCGCGGCCAGCTCGCTGGCGGTATGGGCGATCCGCATCCCGCGGCCACCACCACCCGCCGCCGCCTTGAGGAGGACAGGGAAGCCGACCTGCGCGGCGACCGCTTGCGCTTCGCGTACATCGGTGATGCCCGCCGAGGTGCCCAACAAGACAGGGACCCCAGCTTTCTCCATGATACGACGGGCACGCGGTTTGTCGCCCATCAGGCGAATGTTGCGCACCCGCGGGCCGATAAACGTCAGGCCGGAGCGCTGGCACGCTTCGGCAAAATCACCGTTCTCGGACAAAAAGCCGTAACCGGGATGAACTGCATCGGCACCAAACGACAGCGCAGCGCTCACAATCGCCGGGATGTTCAGGTAGCTATCCACCGCAGCCGCGGGCCCAACACAGACGCGCTCGTCGGCGAGGCGCACGTGTAAAGCGTCACGATCAGCCGTGGAATAGATGGCAACGGTCGGAATCTGCAGCTCGCGACAGGCACGCATGACCCGCAGAGCTATTTCCCCCCGGTTGGCGATGAGTATCTTTTTAAACACCGCGTTTCACCCTTCCGGCATGGGTCAGAAAGGCTCCAGCAAAAACAGCGGTTGCCCGTACTCGACAGGCTGGCCATTCTCGACCAAGATCTTGACCACGCGCCCGCGTGTCTCTGACTGGATTTCATTCATCATCTTCATCGCTTCGATGATACACACCACCTCCCCCTTCTCTACCACCGAGCCGACTTCTACGTATGGCTGCGCCTCCGGGCTGGACGCGCGGTAAAACGTGCCCACCATCGGGGAGTTAATCGTCGTGCCAGCAACCTGAGGGGGCTCCGCGGCCCCTTCCTCCGTCGCGGCCGCAGCCATGACAGGCGGAGCGAGCGTCGGCACGGGAGACGAAACTGAGGGAGAAGGGCCGGGCGTGCCGAGCAGCGGCGCACGGTGGTTCTCGCGTACCAGGCGGATCTTGCCTTGGCGGTCTTCCATCTCGAGCTCGACCACGCCTTTCTCTTCCATGAGTTCCACAAGTTTTCGGATGTCGTTGATTTCCATGGGAAAGCTGCCAGCAATCAACGGAACAGGGGCTGATGAACAGCAACGGCTTGCGCATATGAAAGGCGAGACGGCCAATCTAGCATCCCGTCCGCGCACCCCCTGACCTCTGTCCGTCGTAAGTTGATGGCTACAAACCGTTACGCTTTGTTGATGAGTCCGACCGCGGCCCGCAGACCTAGGAGGTAACTCTCTGCCCCGAAACCGCAGATCTGTCCTACCGCAGCGCGTGCGATATAGGAGTGGTGACGAAACGGTTCGCGCTTATACAGGTTGGACAGATGCACCTCAACCACCGGTAGCCCTACGGCCAGCAGTGCATCGAACAGCGCAATGCTGGTATGGGTATAGGCGCCGGCGTTGACGATCAGCGCCGCGTACTGACCCCGGGCTTCTTGCACCTTGGTGACTAACTCGCCCTCCAGGTTGGACTGGTAGGTCTCTACCTCGACTCCTAGTTCCTGGCCGAGTTTCACCAACATGGCGTCAATCTCAGCCAGTGTGGTCGAGCCATAAATCTGCGGCTCGCGCTGCCCGAGTAGGTTCAGATTGGGGCCATGCAGCACCAATACACGCGCACGATCTTGCCTCGCCATAATGTTCCTTAGCGCAGGGACGGAGTGTAAGGCGAAAAGCGCAGAGCGTCAAGGTGCTGCCACTCTCTTACGCCTGAGACATGCGGCGGAAAAGGGGGCGGCGCACCAGGGCAAGGTCGCGCTCAAGCTGCCGGCGCAAATACTCGTCACACCGCTGCTCAATCGCCGCCACACACGTCTGGGGCAGCTGGGCGTGGACGGCAGCGACTTCTTCCATAACCGCAATGAAGAGACGACTCAGACGGTCACGTTCAGCCACCAAATCGTCGCCGAGAGGGGCCGTCGCCGCGGAGAGTACCTGTTCCCGGAGCTCACCGAGAGGCTCAGGCCAAGAGCCCTCCTCTCCCAGCAGCTGCGCAATCTCACGCAATACTGCGCACAAGTCGTTTATCGTGCTCTGCACCTCCGCCCGCCGCCATTCGACGCGCGGGGCCATATTGGTCAGAATATCGATGACCGCAAAGACCTGACTGCGCATGTACGGGTCCTGGACCTGTTGCCCAGCCCGGTCTAATGTTCCCACAATTTCGCTCAGCAACCGCTGGAGAGAATTGACCATCGCTCACCCCAGGGTGCCCGCACGGTGCCCCCTGCACTCGCCCTAGATACCTAACAACTCAGCAATATGTTTGAGCATGAAAATGTAGTGATGTCCCATCGTCGCAAGACGGACATCGGAGTTCGCGCCGTCCTCGAACGCTCTAGCCGCGATGAGATGGATGACCGCCAGTTTGAGATTCCCCAGCACTTCATAGAAGCGGATATGGTCATCGGTGACATGGATACCTGTATAGGATTCATACAACCGGTAGAGTTCCTCCCGCTCAATTAGTGACGCCATATAACGAGAGCGTCCTCGCCACGGCCGCAAACAGACCCAAGCGACGTCTTCCAGTGGATCGCCAAGGTGGACTAACTCCCAATCGAGGATGGCGGTGATCCGTCCGTCACGGCAGATGAAGTTCCCCAGCCGGTAGTCTCCGTGGACAATGCTAATACGTGGTGCCACCGGGGCGTGTCTTTTCAACCAGAGCAGGGCCCGCCGCAAAAGGGGCACGGGAGTTAACTCAACACGGTTCAGCTCTGCCTCCCACTTGGCAATCTCTTGCAATGCCGCCCCCTGTCCAGGATCAGGCACCCCTAAAAAATCGAGCTGGCGAGCACGCCAATCGACAGCGTGCAAGTACGCAAGCTGCTCAACGAACTGGCACGCAATGGCGTATTGCTCAGCCGCGCTGGCGAACGGACCGTGCTCGTGCTCGGTCCAAGGGAGAGGGATCTCCCCTTCTACCTTTTCCATAACGAAGAACGGCGCGCCTAACACCTCGCGAGATACCTCGCACCAGAAGACCCGGGGTGCCGCTACCGGAGTGTCCTCGAGGGCTTTGAGGACGGTGAATTGTCCTTGGGTATCATATTTGCCGATCACCCCGGCGGTCTCCGGTTCCTTGCGCAGCACGTAGCCTTGCTGCTTTTCCGTGCCGTTCTCAACCCAGTGGGCATCAAAGGAAAACGTCTCCCAGGACCAGCCTTCAGTATGACGACGAAAGTGACGCAGTGCCAACCCCTGCGCGTGCGGCAAGCGACTTTGCAGGTAAGCACGAATCTTTTCTTCTACCATGGAGGAATCAAATATACCGAGAAAGGGCCTCCCAAGTCTATGGGGAAGTGCTGCCATGCAGAGCTGCCTCTGTTGCCCATGTCCTTTCCCCTAGTCAAGTCAGCCCGGACCGTCAGGTGCTAGCCCGGAGGAGGTCAGTTGTGCGGCCCTCCGCCTTCCGGATATCGTCTTCGTGTTTGAGGAGGAGATTCAGCGTACGTTTCACCGTCGGGACGTCGAGTTCTTTCACACCAAGTGCGAGGAGTGCTCGGGCCCAATCAAGTGTCTCGGCAATGCTGGGTGTCTTCTTGAGGTCGAGCTTGCGCAACCCGCCAACAAAGCGCGCCACTTGCCGTCTGAGCTTCTCATCGAGTTGCGGCACTTTGAGAGCGATAATGTGGGCTTCATCCTCTATCCCGGGAAAATCAAGGTAGAGATGAAAACAACGCCGCTTGAGCGCCTCGGAAAGCTCCCGTGTCCGGTTCGATGTTAAAATGACAACCGGCCGGTGGGTAGCCCGAATCGTTCCCAACTCGGGCACACTCACCTGAAAATCACTGAGCATTTCCAACAGAAAGGCCTCGAACTCCTCGTCGGCTTTATCAACCTCATCAATCAAGAGCACGACCTTCCGCGGCGCGCTGAGTGCGCGCAGCAGAGGTCGCTCCAACAAATACTCGCGCGAGAAAATATGCGAAGAGACCTCATCCCAGTCCCGCTCTTGCGCCATATCGGCGTGGATGCGCAGCAGCTGCTTTTGGTAGTTCCACTCGTACAGCGCGTGGGCTTCGTCGAGGCCTTCATAACACTGCAAGCGTACCAGCTCAGTCCGCAACAGCTCGGCGAGCACTTTTGCTATCTCTGTTTTTCCTACTCCAGCCGGCCCTTCGACGAGCAAAGGCTTTTCTAGTACCAACGCTAAATAGACAGCGATTTCGACCTTCTGGGTCGCAATATAGTGGCACTGCTTGAGTCCACCCCGGACAAAATCGAGAGTGACCTCCATGGGGAAAAGGGAATGGATGGTCAGGGCAGCAAGTTTAAAGAATCCACCTCAAGGGGCACGCTTTATGCTGGAGATTTACACGTCGAGCACCATACCATCGTACGCGCACTCAAGTGTGACTTCTTCCATCCGCTCGAGCACTTCGCGTCCGATATGGCTGAGCAGTAAACGCTTACAGCCCATCCGTCGACTCTCTTGGGCAATCTTCGGATAGCTAATATGAAAAGAAACCTGAGTATGGAAATAACAACATTCACAGATACACAAATCGGTATTTTGCGAGTATTGTACCAAATTTTCATTCCACCCACAGTCCCCGGAATAGAGCAACGTCTTCCCCGCAGCTGCCACCCGATATCCCAGAGAGATCTCGTTTTCCTGGTGTGGAACGGCGAAAGGCATCAGCTCAACTCCACAGACGATCGCCGCCTGGCCAGGAGTCAATTCGTGAAAACGGAGTGGGAAACAGAGAGGTCGGTCGGACAACTCACGATACATCGCACGGTGCAAATCCCGCACCCGCTTCTCCAGCCCCGGAGGCCCGGTGATCACTAGCGGCTTAGTGCGGGGTTTTTCATAGACATATTCAAGAAATAAGAAGGGCAACCCGCCAAAGTGGTCCCCGTGCAGGTGGCTGATAGCGATGAAGTCTACCCGTTCAGTTCCGATCCCTAGGGTTTTGAGAGCGAGCAGCGTGGTCGTCCCACAATCGAGCAGAAAGCCCGTAGTGCCAACTTCAACTAAGTATCCACTTTGCCGCCGGCCACCACTGCTAAATGCATCACCTGCGCCGAGAACCGTAACGCGCATTGCTTGACTCGCTTAAGGAAAATCAAGTTGTATTGTTTGCTTCTAGCGTGTTTGCCGGGGTCGGACAAGAGCAAGGGAGCACCGGACCTGCATCTCCCGTGCGCAGGAACCTTCCTCCCCTCATCCTTGTCGTGCTGCAGTACGATCCGCAGTCCACGGCTTGGCCGCGTAGTAGTCTGTCGATTTCGTAACTGAGGCGGATGTGTGTTGCGTTCAGGGGGGGTGCGGTCTAAGATTCACGGCGAAGAGAGAAACTCGCACAGCCCAATAGGGTGATACAACAATAATGAGTGTAGAGTGGGTACTGCTCGACCGTGAAATGTTGTTGGCTGAGCTGCAGCGAGTCTTTGACGCGCAGACGGCAGAGGCGCTGTTAGGGGTGCTGAACAAGGTGGCGGCGCAGGTGCGTCAGGCAAGTGGTACAGGAGCGAACTTCGAGGAACTCAGGCGGATTGTCGCGGAGCTGGCCGCAGAGACGAGGAAGCTAGCCGAAGCGCAGGCACGCACTGAAGAGCGGTTAGGACGGGCGGAAGCTGCCATCGAGCGGCTAGCCGAAGCACAGGCACGCACTGAAGAGCGGTTAGGACGGGTGGAAGCTGCCATCGAGCGGCTAGCCGAAGCACAGGCACGCACTGAAGAGCGGTTAGGACGGGCGGAAGCTGCCATCGAGCGGCTAGCCGAAGCACAGGCACGCACTGAAGAGCGGTTAGGACGGGCGGAAGCTGCCATCGAGCGGCTAGCCGAAGCGCAGGCACGCACCGAAGAGCGGTTAGGACGGGTGGAAGCTGCCATC
>Ga0308420_1000591_pt1 | contig 18168 bp, 22 predicted proteins | sample HotsprSampleMS55_FD_203802 | JGI IMG/M metagenome (GOLD analysis project Ga0308420, IMG submission 203802) | Hot spring phototrophic mat microbial communities from Mushroom Spring, Yellowstone National Park, Wyoming, United States - 20090730_MS55 ... | reverse complement strand
CTGCGGAAAGGGAGACGAGTCGCGTTTGTCGAAGCCACGATCACCAACGCCCAGGGCGAAATGGTCGCGAAGGCCAGTAGTACATGGACAGTGGCCACCGCTACCTCACCGCGCGAATGACCTAGGAACGTGCCCATAGACTGCGAAAAGGGAGACCGCCTCGGGCACTAAAGGCGGTCTCTTCTATGGAGGGAGGAAAAGGGAGACAGTGAATGGGGACGAATCTCTGTCAGTCCCTTCTCTCTCATGCACATCCTGGAGGGCACACCAGGAAGATGCAAAAAATGCATTGTGCAATTGACATGCCAGTTGCCACGCTGAAGCATAAGAGGGCAAAAACGGTGATTTGCTAGCGAGGAAAGCGGGAAACGCAAGCAGGACAAGGCAGTTGCTGGTCCAGCGAGGTGCGTTTTGCAACGCCGAAAAAAGAAAGCCCAGACAAAATCTCAGGCAAGGGAGTAGTGCAAATTGCAGACCATGTTGCAAAAACGCAACAAAACGGACCGTCCTCAGAAAGGCCAAACTGCAACAGAAGACGGCGTCGCTTCTGCTGTGATTTCACAAACCGGTCCTGCCGGTTGATACCCATGTCCACCGGGTGAGCCGGCGGATTGGCCTGATCGATGCCAAGACCACGCCGGAAAAAGCGCACGAGCTCTTACCCCGCTTACTGCCGCGCGACCCCGACGTGTACTGGAACTTTCACCTCAACATGATCCGCCACGGCCGTGAAGTGTGCGTGTGGGGAAGGCCCCGGTGCGAGAGCTGCGTCCTGACCGACCTGTGCGACTACTACGCCACCGTCGTGCGCCCGCCGAAGCCCCCCAGCCTAAGCTCAGCGGGAGCGGGATGATCTGGGGTCTGCCCTTATTCATGGGTCCCCTTGTGGCTCGCCGGCTTCAGGGGGCAGGCACGGCGCTTGCCCCACAAGAGTTGCACGAACCGCATACGACTGCCCACGCACTGTCCTCTTCACTTTTGCACATTTGCCTTTTTGTTGCTGAGTTTGGTATGGGTAGAATGTGAGACCGCAGTGCGCCGACCGTTTCACCTTCGCCCATTACCGATTCCATCTCACCCCGCGGGAACCTCTAGAACTGCCCCCCCACAACAAGGGCACGACGATCCGCGGCGGGTTCGGTGCGGCGTTTCGCCGCCTTGTGTGTATCGACCTCAGGCTCGACTGCGCGGCGTGTGATCTGCGTTATTCCTGCCCATACACGAAGGTCTTCAACCCTTTTGTACCTCCCGCGGCAGAGCGCCTCAGCAAAAACCAAAACATCCCTCGACCGTTTGTTGTCAAACCCCCACTTGAGACCACCAGGCAGTACCTGCCCGGCGAGTCTCTGCGCTTCGACATGGTGGTGGTTGGTGCGGCGATCGACTATCTGCCCTATTTCATCGTCGCGTTTCGCGAATTGAGCGAAGGGGGATTTGGTCTCAATCGCGCCCGCTGTGCTCTCTCTGCCATCGAAGCCCTTGACCCGGTAGGGGAAGTGACCGTGCTCTACGAGGGCAAGGAAGGGGTCGTGCGTCCGCCACAGCAAAACCTGAACTGGCAGCAGCTTACGGCACGGGCGGAGCGCTTCAGCGGCGTGCGAGAAATCAACATTCATTTCCTGACGCCGACCACCCTCAAGGCCGAAGGTGAAGTTGCGACCGTGCCGCAGTTTCATCAGCTCATCAAACGGTTACGGGACCGAGTGAACGCCCTCGCCTACTTTTACTGTGGCGAAACGTTAGACCTCGACTTTCAGGAGTTAGGTCGGCAGGCAGAAAAACTCAAAGCAGTTGCGGTAAAAGGGCGTTGGATGGCGCGTGACCGTCGCACCCGCAAGGGGGTGACGCAGGACTTGAGTGGCTTTGTCGGCGAGGTCACGTACCGCGGTGAAGTGGAGCCGTTCCTGCCGCTCCTGCTGGTGGGCGAGTACGTGCACGTGGGCAAAAACGCGGCATTTGGCAACGGGTGGTATCGGTTAGAGAGCCCAGAGCAGAAGAGAGCGTAAGCTACTGTAGGAGCGTACTGGGCATGTAGTTAATATCTTAATATCCAGCTCGGCTCTTCCTTGATCGAAACGGAGCATGACGATGAAAGTTTATCGCGGCATCGTTAAAGGCAACATCGTCATCCTCGAACAAAAACCTGACGTTCAGGAAGGGGATGGTGATGTCTATCTGGCAAGAAGGTGGCGGTCTTACGACATTGCCAAACCTCTGTGAGTCTCAATCCCTTCTTCAGCAGCAGGTCTGCGGTTCGTTCCGCGATGCAGCGCGGAGCCGGAGGGCCTAAAAGCCTCTCCCTGTCGGGAACTCTGCCCTGGAGCGATGTCCTATGTCCCGTAATGACCAAGTCACCCGCCAGTGGCTCTTACTGAAAAAACTGGAAAGCCCCCGGGGTGCCACCTTACAGGAGCTCGCCGCGTCGCTCCCCGAGGACTATGCACGCCATCCACGGACGATCCGTCGGGATTTACAGGCCCTGGAGGCCCGCTTTCCTCTGATCACCGATCACGTCAACGGGCAAACGCGTTGGCGCCTCATGGACGGCTATCACCGCACCCCGCCGCTGGTCTTCTCTACCACCGAACTGATGGCGTTGGTCTTCAGCCGTGACTTGCTCAAACCGCTCGACGGGACCCACATCAAAGCGTCGCTCGACTCCGCCTTCAACAAAGCGGCGGCGGTGCTGCCCCCCGCGGGGGAAGCGTATGTCCGACAGATGCGGGGGTATTTTGCCGTCGGCTTGGGGCCGCACAGAAGTTACCGCCAGCATCAGCAGACGATCGACCAGCTCTCCCGGGCGATCACGCAGACGCGGACCGTGCAGATGCGCTACTATTCCGCCTCGCGCAACACCACCACCAGGCGGGAGGTGGACCCGTACCGCCTCTGGTACGCGGCGGGCGCGCTCTATCTGATCGGCTACTGCCACCGGCGCCGGGAGGTCCGCATGTTTGCCGTCGATCGCATCCGCTCCTTGACCGTCACCAACCACCCCTGTCAGCTGCCGCTCGGGTTTGACCTCGAGGCGTACGTGCGTGATGCGCTGGTGGTGATGCGCGGGAAACCGATCGACGTCGAGCTGCTCTTCGACCGTCCCACCGCCGCCTGGGTCAAGGGCAATATTTGGCACGAGAGCCAGCAGGTGACGGAGCTGCGGGATGGACGCTTGCGCCTGCGGCTGCGAGTGGCGGATACACCGGAGCTGGTGGGCTGGATTTTGCACTTCGGGGGTGGCGTGCGCGTCCTGCAGCCCCCGGCACTGCGGGACAAGGTGCGAGCAGAAGCGCGAAAAATTGTAGAGCAAGTGTGAGGAACATCTTAGAAGTGATCATGTACCATCTCACGACAGACGGGTTGGTCATAATTGCTGACAGGCTGGCTTCATGTCACACTCAAGAGCGAGGGCAGGGGCATGGCTGCGACACCGAATCATGAGAAAGAGCTCTGGCAAGAAACCCTGCGGGCAGTGGTGGAGGCCTTACACCAGGGTTTAGGCGACAACCTGATCGCCGTTGTCCTATTTGGTTCACGGGCGCGGGGTGAGGCGACCGCGGCGAGCGACTGGGACCTCCTGGTGCTCGCAGCCGATCTGCCGTCGAGTCCCTTGCAGCGACACATTTGCTTGACGACCCTCTTACCAGTTGCGTGGAGGGGACAAGTCTCAATACTCGCCCGGACGCCTGCTGAGTTTGAGTCTCACCTGAGCAGTCTGATGCTCGACATCGCTGTCGATGGGATCATACTCTATGACCCAGAAGGGTATGCGACCCGGCGGCTGACCGCGTTGAAACAGTTGATCGCGAATCGCGGATTGTCTCGTGAACAGGTCGGCCGCGATTTCATCTGGAAATGGAAGCAATTTCCTGGTCTGGGCTGGTCACTGGAATGGAAAGACGTCCTATGACGGAGAAAGAACAGGCCTCCTACCGGTTCAAGTTGGCACAGGGGTTTCTCGGCGAGGCACGTTAAGATGTCGGCCTGCAACGTTGGCGCTCAGCAGTCGATAATGCCCAGCTCAGTGTGGAAAACGCAGCCAAGGCCGTACTCGCGCTTCTTGGGCCAGTTGGACATACACACAACCCGGCCGTGTTATTACGGCAGGCGCTCGACCAAGGGGCGTTTGCTGGCGTCCAGGAGCGCGTGCGGCAACTGGCCGAACAGGCTGAACTCCTCGGCCCGGCCATTCACATGCACACGGACTATGGAGATGAAATAGGAGGTCGTTCCCCTTGGGAGTTGTTCGGTGAAACGGATGCTCATCAGGCTCTCGCCATTGCGGAACGGGCGACCCAATTGGCCGAGGAGATCGTGCAAGGCGTACAGCCTTGAGCGAAGAAGTCCAGGCTGTGTCCGGCAGTGGGCAGGTGCCGCTTCACGTGACACGATGACCTAGCGGGTAGTGGACCCCTGACCGCCTCCGGTACGCGGCGGGTGCGCTGGATCGACGGCGTACGCGTGCCGCGGCCCGAGGCGCTGCGGGACACAGTGCGAGCGGAAGCGCAGAAAAATTGTCGAGCAAGTGTGACCTCGGATGTCACGCTCGTGTAGTAGCGGTGGGTCATATACGGGAGCAAAGGAGCGGCCTCGACTCGAGCCCGGTAGGGCGGAGCCATGTGTCTGAACTGGGGAAAGACATGGGGAAGCAAACCACGGGAACAGGAAAGCGGGAACTGCCACCAGACAGGAGGCGCGGGAGGCGCGTGCCGCTGTGGCTGCGGCGGCTGGACGTGGTGAAGGCCGAGCTGAAAACTGTGCGCTTCCCGCGCACGGCTGCTGAGGGGTTCCGCCAGTGTGCCGAGTTATCCGCAACGGCCCGGCGCTGGTTTGTCGACTCCATCCGGCAGGACCATCCAGGGTGGAGCGAGGAGCAGATCGAGCAGGAACGGCGGCTCTTACTGGCGCGCTTTTCTGCCGCCCAGGCGCGCTGGATAAAGAAATGGAAAAAAGAGCGTGACCGGTATTTTAGAGGGCAAGCATGAGGAGCAAAACATGAAAGCGAAGAAGAGTGCTGCAAAACGCTTGGTGACGAGAACGCAAAGGTTGGAAGGAGCAGTGAGAAGACCTTCTCGACGCGTACTAGCCCGACTGAAGGAATGGGACCCGCGGTATAAAGGTCAAGTGGCAGCCATCGAGATGGAATCAGAAGAGATTTTTCTCGGGAAAGACGTAGTAGAGGCGACGCTCAAGGGGTGGGAAAAATATCCCGATCGAACTTTCTACTTCGTGCGCATTGGATACCCGGCTGTGCATAGTCGTCGCGGCGGGCTACGTAAACGATGAAAATTCAGCTCGTCGGACGCATTGTTGATGCAGAACCACGATTCCCAAGTCGAATCGTTGGGAGGCGGTTGCTCCTCGATGACAGGGGGCGTGACCAGCTGATTCTCGACAGTGGGTTCACCGGGAGTGTTGCCATTCCCGAAGAGTGGGCAAATCGCTTGGAACTGCGTTACGCAGGTATCCAGACTTTTGAACTTGCTAATGGACAGATCGTGGAGTTCCCCACATACTTAGGAGCTGTACAGCTTGGCCAAGCAGCGGGACTTTTTGAGATCGTTGTGACAGCAGAGGCGTTGCTGGGGATGGAGTTTTTTGAGCGGCTAAAGGCACGGATCGTCATAGACTGGAGAACAAAGAAAGTCTCCTGCACAGGGAATCTCCGTCCCAAATTTCCCTCTCCCTTAATGGGAGAGGGCTAGTACTACTCTGTTGTTTAGCATTGTAATTGCTGTTTCCGCCACTGCTGTAAGTGAGGGAGTTGATTGGTACTCACCAGCCAGACCATAACTTCAATGGCCAACCACTCCAGCACCCGACGCCGCGTCGCCGGAAGCGTCTGCGACCAATGGCACGGGGGAAAAAAGCTACGGCGGGCGACCGCGGCGGCGATGCTGGCGGCGGCGCAACAGCACCAAAAAACTGTACGCCAGAAAGACCACCACTGCATGCCGATGAAACCCCTGCCACAGCCGCCCCTCATAGTCATCCCAGCCCAACTCGCCTTTGGCTTCCTGGTAGAACTGTTCGATATGATGGCGGGCATGAGCAATGCGCACCATGGTCTTGAGGCGGACCAGGGGGCCCAGGGTGCTGAAGTAATACGTCCCGTCCCCCGTCTGGCCCCGCGCCGGCCGCTCGCCGATCAGCCACCCATACACGCCCCGTCCGTCGGCCGAGGCACGCCAGCAGCGCACGCGCACGCACTTCTTGCGCAGAGGCCCCGCGCTGCCCTGGCCCCAGCAGAGCGTCTGCCAGGTCCCTTTGGGCAGGCGGGGGATGACCGCGTCCGCCCGCCGGCTCAGCTGCACGCCAAAGTCACACGGGACCTCGACGACGTAGCGGTTGTTGCGCACCTCCACGCCCCGCAAGAAGGTCAAGTTGCCCCCATAGGCCGAGTCGGCCGTAATGGCCCGATACGGCACTTGCCACTGATCGGCCTCGTCCAGCAACATCAGCGCTCTCTCGGGTGTGGTGGCAAACGGCCGGTAGTCCTCCGGGACCTGGGCCCGTGCACACCGGCCGGCATCCTCGGTCCAGCTCTCGGGCAAGTAAAGGCGGGCAGTGACCGGCCACGCAAAGCAGGCCTCGGCATACTGACACGACACCACGACTTGACAGTTGCCCCCTTTGCCCAGCGTGCCCGAGTAGTGGCGGGCCACGCCCACCGACGCCCGCCCCTGTTTCGGCATCCCCGTATCATCAAAGATCAACACGCCTGCCCCGGCGGTCGCCTCGCGGCTCAACTGCTGGACCCGCTGCTGATTGACCGCCGTCTCATCCCCCTGCAGTTCCGTCAACAAGGCTTGCAGCCGTTGGCTATTCGTGCCCGCCACGGCCATGGCACTCTGCTCGCCGTTCTTGCAGTCAAGGTCGGCCAGCAGCCCGCTCACGTGCCGTTCCAAGCTCTGACGCCCTTCGGTACGTTTGAAGTGATGGGCAAACGGGCGCAAGTACTCTGCGATCTCGTCCAAGGGCACAGGGGCGACCTTTTTCAGCTTCAGCTCGGGGGGCAAAGGGGCAGTGTACAGCATGCAGTGTCCTCCACTGCGGAGGATACCCGCTCTGGAACTTTAATCAACAGAGTAGTACTAGGGAGAGGGTGAGGCAGAATCAGCAAAGGCGTTTTGATTGAGAAATGGAAGAAAGAGCATGACTGTTACTTTAGAACATGCAGCAATGGAACCCCATGCTGAGGGGCTCCCAGCTTCGCTTTCAGTCTCAGGAAGTCACTGTCGATGTCATGCGTCCTCGTGACGCGCACGACCGGCAAGTCTTCCGGCGCAGGCGGAAAAAACGCATGGATGGACGCTATTACTGGGTGGTATCTGCAGAAGACTTCATCTTGCAAAAACTGAAGGTAGGACGACCACGAGACTTTGAAGACGCTGTGTCAGTAGTCGAGCGGCATCGCCAGAGGCTTGATCACGCGCACCTTGAGCGCTGGGCGAGGAGGTTGGAGGTGATGGATGAACTCACCTACATCATGGCTTCATGAGGAGGAGAGGGAATGGAGCGCCAGAAAATTATGGCGAAGGCGGCTACATGCGTGTGCTCCGGCCCGAGTCGCTACGAGAGCGGGTCCGAGAAGAGGCCAAAAAAATTTTTCAACAGGAGTGACCTCGGATGTCACGCTCGTGTGTTACAGCTTGCGTATGCGTAAGGAATGGTCAGGCTCATAAGGAGACTGTCAGGGCGGAGCTATGCTGATGAGTGGTGATCAATGGGGATTCCTCTTTCAGGAAACGAGATATCAGTGAAGCAATACGGGCAAAATAGGGGGGAAGCACAATGCTGCGATATACTGGTCATCCAATTGCTGACATTGGCGTTGCAACGATAGCAGCCTTTTGTGAGAAACCTGACCTATCATCCCTTTCTCAGGAAGACTTGCTGAAGGTCGCGCAGTTTCTTGAGCGGGAATATTTCTCAGGGAAGCTCCTGTCGTATCTGACTTGTGTGTTCCCTAACTCAGCCTACGTGCAGCCTGGAGCACAACCTGGAGCCAAGGTAAAAATGAAACCGGAAAGCATTGATCGCTTTAAACGCCAAGTTCTCTATGCCTTTCAGGAACCACCTGCTCCAGAAGCAAATGGGCTCCTGTGCGTATTTTCCGGGGATCCGGCCTGCCGTGTGGTGTACCGCCAGCATGTCCCCATGATCACCGGCGAGAACGTATTGAATTTCTTTCCCGCCGGAACTGGTGGTTTACCAATCTCTGGTCCTTATCTACTAGCGATTCAAACATTTCCACTGGGTGCACGGCGCTGCTATGGACGGGCACTTGCGGTTCACTGTCCTGATGATTCTGGGCTGACCTACGCTTTTGCTCGTCGTTTTCTTGCAGAGAACAGACGGTTACTGTTGCTCGCAGAAAAATCAGGGGAAAAGTATCTTGATGCAAAAGCGCCGAAAACGCTCGTTGTCCATACTTTGCTCGAAATTGAAAACGAGCGTCGTGAGCATGATGAGAACGAGATCGCTCCATCAGTGACCGTGTATCACCTGACCAATTCAGGGCAGGGTCCTGATATTGCTCTTTTCTTTCTCCCCTCGGAGGTTATCAGGTTCCTTCGTCTTGCCTCGCGGGCAGGAACTCAGCTGGTGTGGCGACGCATCGAGGCTGCGGCATGGGAAAAGATCGGTTCGGCAGGTCAGCAGAGCAAAGAGAACGAGCGCGGGAAGAAGAAGAGAGGCGCAAAAGCGGGGAACGGGGAACCGCCCGTCTGGGGGCCGGGGATCAGCAGGAACTATCTCTATGAAGATGTATTTGATCTTCCTAACAATGCGGCCTCTTTTGTCCGTACCTATTTTCTCCGTCGAGCCTATCGTGCTGCTCGCCAACAGGATGATCCTCGACGTGCATATCGTCTTAGCAAAGAGCTTGAGCTTGTATCCTGGGAATTAACCCGTTTGTTTTTGAAGGAGGTGATTGGCATGGAGAAGATCAGAATCGAGGCGATCCGAACATTGGGAGACCGGCTTGCAGATTACATCTCGTCAGATAACGACCGACACTTCTTCCAGGGATTCTACCGAACAAATCAGTATGGAGTTTTGCGAAACTTGCTCATTAAATCCTGCAATGCCCGTCTCAGGAAAGGGCAGCCTCCCCTGATCGGGCTCGATGAGTTTTTACTGGTTTTTGAAGAAGGAGAAGAGACTCCCAGAAGGGATTGGAGGTTGGCGCGAGATCTTGTGCTGATTCGGATGATTGAAGAACTGTACAAGAAGGAATGGTTTGGGAAGCAGCCTGACGTACTTGAAGGGTTGGATACTGATGAAGAGGAAAGGAACGGAGCGACTTCCTAAACATTCCGCGTCACTCGTGCTTATAGCCTAATGAGGAGGAAAAGGTATGGCTTTTGTCACTGGTCTTATGCTGATTGATGCTCCAGCGTCCGCACTGAATAACGCTGGCTCGGAAGAAGGAGCGCGGACGGATAACACAATTGCAGTGAAGCGTATTCGCACCCGGGTGGGAGATTATCCGTACGTGTCGGCACAAGCTGTACGTTACTGGATACGAACTTTGCTAGAGCGGTCGGCGCCTGAATGGCAAGCGGCCCCAGTCTCTCGTGAGGCGAAGATTGCTTATACCGATGCGAATCCCATCCTGTATTGGGATGACGATCTGTTTGGGTATATGCGTGCCCCATCAAAACGACCTGGGGCACGTAGCAAAGAGCAAGAAGCTCAACAAACACCGCTGACCGGTGAGATCACGCGCATTTCTCCTCTCCGTACAGGGACTTTAGTTTCTCTCGCTCCAGTAAGGATTGTGGATGATTTCGGCACGATGGCACGGCAGAATGGCGATCCTGTCCCTCATGAACACCAATTTTATCGGACCACACTGCAGGGTCTCTTCTCTTTGAATCTCACTACCGCAGGCACTTTCTTCAATGGCGGGCGGGTTGGCTATCGCAATCTGGACGAGAACAGAGTCAAGTTGGCGGAAGAAAAGAGACTTGCACCTGTTACACTTCATGGACAGCCAGCGTTCCGGTTGCCTTATCCCGAGCGCGCCAAGCGGGTAGCAACACTTATCCGTGCTTTTGGTGACTTGGAGGGCGGGGCAAAACTCAGCTTGCATTATACAGATGTCACTCCAAGTTTGATTATCACCGCGGTCATTCGTGGAGGGAATCATCCCTTCTCCCGTGTCGTACGGGCGAATAGCCAGGGGGGACCAGAGATCGTGCTCGATGCATTAAAAGAAGTCTTACGAGTGTACAAAGATCAAATTCTCTCCGATGTCTTTATCGGTTGGCCGAAAGGTTATTTGGATGAGCAGCGGGAAGAGGTTAAGTCTCTCAAGAGCATAGAAGCAAGAGAGCCGATGTCCATCGTTCATCAGGAGGTCCACGAACAGCAGAATGTTCCTGAAGGAGAGCCCCAAGCGTCAACGGAGAGTAGCCGCGCTCGGGTTCGTTTCCGTTGGGGCCACCCCCGCGAAGTCATGGCAGCACTGGCAACGGAACTTGAGAAAGCCGAGAACGAGGGTTGGTATGACTAACCTGCGAGTGCTGCGCGTCGAGCTAGAGGCGCCAGTCTGCTCGTTTCGCTACCCGCACTTTCTAGTGGGACGCCAGCTTACATTCGATATGCCTCCTCCGGCTACCATCTTCGGTCATGTGGCAAGCGCCTTGGGTGAGTGGCCTGATCCTGCCAGTTTCCGCTTTGCCTACTGGTGCTCTGTTCTAGGAAAAGGAGAGGATTTAGAGAACCAGCAGATTATAACGCCTGGAAGCGGGCGGTTTTCTGTTGACCGGCAGACGTATGCAAAGACGCTGGACGCTACCGTACAACCAGTCCGGCGCGAGTTTCTTTTAGGAGTCCGCCTTGTTTTGTATCTTGATCGTCTTGATTTTGCCGAAGCGTTTCTGCAGCCACGCTTTCCCGTCGTTTTAGGGCGATCGCAAGATTTAGCTTGCTACACAAGTATTGAAGAAGTCACTTTGGAACAGTCAGACCGTGGCTATTTCGAGGAGACACTCTTACCGGCAGATTTTCGTAAGCGCACGGCGCGTGGCATCACCGTGCTGATGCCACGATACGTTGGACCACCACCATTACGTGAGCCTACCTTTGCCTCTTTCATCGTTCTGCGAGACTGGGTGTACTGTGGGTCACCAGAAGAAGGCGATCGCTTCGGCGCCCGTCAGTTGCTGCACTTGCAGAACGAGCCCTTGACTCTTTGGATTGATCCTGAGTCCCCAGAAAAATATGGAGTTCACAGGGCTCTATGGTTTCACAGTTTTGTGGAGAAAGCGTAGCGTGAGCGAAAATCGCTATAGGGAAGTTTTGGCCAACGTGTGGGCTAAGAGCCCGCGAGCAGGAGCGACACGAGGGGAAAGCCTTCTCGGCCATACGTCAGTGGTTGTGGCTCGCTTAAGTCACCTTTACTCACTCTTTCCTGGCTTGGCCGAGCAGATTGGAGAACCGCGACTGTGGCATCGTGCATTCTGGTCCTGTGCCCTGCACGATTTGGGGAAAATCGCGGCAGGTTTCCAGACTCAACTGCGACCAGGAGGAAAGCCATGGGGATATCGTCATGAAGTCCTTTCTTTGGCATTCCTGGAGTGGGTGTTTCCGGAAGACCCCACAAATGACCTTCCTTGGGTTGCGGCTGGTATCGCGTCTCATCATCGTGATATGCGCGCAATCCTCACTGCGTATCCAACTCCTCCTGACGATCCAGAAGATGATCCAGTCTCACTGCTTATCGAACGTGTGGACGATGCTGTCGTTGAAGCCTTGGCAATATGGATGAAGACTGAGCCTCTTGCATGGGCGAAACGCAGTAACCTACCTAGACTTGAAATTCAACCAGATCCACCTGCACGGCCAGCGGAAGATTTCCGCCGATACGCTATCGCCAGAATTCACCGAGGTCTTACAGCCTATAAGCGCCTCGTCCGAAGACTAGAGGAGCAACCTGCTACCTCGCGGGACAATCTTGCTGCTCTCGCCTTACGAGGACTAGTGCTTTTGGCAGATCATACGGCCTCTGCGCATGTCTCTCCTGTACCTTCGACTTTAAATACTGTAACGGAAACTGTATCGCGCCTTGAACTCGGTCCTTTAGAAATGCTGTATGCACATCAGCGTGAAGCTGCAGGTTGTACTGGGCATGCTTTGTTGGTCGCTCCTACGGGCAGCGGGAAAACCGAGGCCGCGCTACTCTGGGCTTCCCGTCAGCAGGAAGAAGGTAGTGCGAAAGGACGAATCTTCTATCTGCTTCCCTACCAAGCCAGTTTAAACGCAATGCAGGCCCGTCTCTCTCGACATTTCCCAAACATGGTTGCGCTGCAACACTCCCGAGCGCTTCAGGCCCTCTACCGCAGCTTGTTGGAAAAGGGATATGGCGCCGAGGAAGCAGAAAGCGTAGCCCGTCGGGAGCAAGCGCTGGCGCGTCTGCACTACCATCCTGTCCGGGTGCTCACACCCTACCAGTTGCTGCGAGGAGCTTTTAAGCTTCGAGGATACGAAGCCCTTTTCACTGACGCTATGAATGGGCTCTTCGTTTTCGACGAGGTGCACGCTTATGAACCGAAACGACTAGGAATGATCCTGGGAATGGTGGAATATCTCCAGTGTTGCCTGGGGGGCAAGTTCTTAGTGATGTCGGCGACCTTCCCGAGGGTGTTGCGCAACGCCTTACTTGAAGTGTTGGGTGATACTACGTCGCTGAGCGCAGGGGATATCTTATATAAAGAATTCACCTGCCACATTCTTCGTCTCAAAGAAGGATGCATTACTGACCGGCCTATTATAGAGAGCATCGTGCAGCGTGCGTCTTCTGGTGAGTCGGTGCTCGTGGTCTGTAATACGGTCAAGACAGCGACCGAAGTGTACGATGACTTACGAGGGCGATTAGCAGAGACCAATGCTCTTGTTGAATTGCTTCACAGTCGATTCAATGCCCGAGATCGTTTCCGCAAAGAGCAGCAAATTCTCAGCCGTATGGGAACACGGCAGCGAGAAGGAACCGATACACCCATCGTTTTGGTTGCCACACAAGTCGTCGAGGTGAGTTTGGATATTGACTTTGACGTTCTGTTTACTGAGCCAGCTCCTTTGGAAGCTCTCGTACAGCGCTTCGGGCGAGTGAATCGGGGCCGTCGCTTTCCTACTCGTGATGTCCATGTTCTGACTGCACCTCTTGATGGTCAGGGAATTTATACAGAGGCGTACGTCACTGGCGCTCTGCGAGTACTGGAGCAGCATGACAATCAACTCATCGTTGAATCTCAAGTAGAAACCTGGCTCGATGCGATCTACGCTGGATCAATTGGAGACAAATGGACAGAGGAAGTGAGGCAGGCACGCGAAGAGTTTCGATCTGCCTGCCTAGCCAATTTAAGAGCCTTTCAATCAAGCCCCGAATTAGCCGAACTCTTCGATAACATGTTCGATGGAACTGAGGTGCTACCTATCAGCCTGCAAAGAGAATACGAAAGCTTACTAAGAGATAATCCTCTGAAGGCAAGCGAATTGCTGGTTCCTATCTCTTCGCAGCAACTTGGAAGGCTCCGGCGAACGGGAAAGGTAATCAGTGCTCCCAAAGAGGACCCTATTATTATCAATATATCTTATAGCCCAAACCGAGGACTTGATCTCAATCCTGCCTAACAAAAAGATAGAGATAATAAGGTCGCACTCTATGGCAAACTCAGAGTCTGTTACCTCCCTCGCCTTCGCCCAAGCATTCGCTCGACGCTTGGCGGAGCAGGTTGCTCCTCACCTGTTCCATCTCACCCTCTTCGGCTTTCGTGCTAGGGGTAATAACGGCTGAAGCTTGTAATTGAGAGAGAGAGAGAAGTGACCGAACAAGGAGGTAATCGGAGCGTGAGAGATACCAAATCTATTGCCCCTAGCGATCTCGCCCTCGCCAAGGAATTCGTCCGCCGACTGGCGCAGGAGATCGAGCCGCACCTCTTCACCGGTCACCCTCTTTGGCTCTCGGGCCAGAGGCGATGCCGACGAAGAGTCCGATCTCGATCTGTTCGTTGCTCTCAGGAAGGATGATCCGCGCGGAGAAATCAAAGAGGCAGCCTCTCGTATTGCGTGTGATCTCACGCTGGAAAGTGGCATTCTCGTCTCGCTCTTTGTTGCCGACCAGGAATTCCTCAGACAGCATGAAGGCTTCAGCTTCTTACAGACGGTTGAGGAAGAAGGGGTACCGCTGTGAGTCAGCAAGAGCTGCAATCGCTTACGGAGCAGCAGAATTTTCGAGGAGCGGAGTAGGAAGACAACAGCCGGCCGGGTGTTGTATACTTTGAACAACGTTATACACACACGCAGGCCTGCCAAATGCGCAGCGGTGGCGGCGTATAGGGGAACGACAGATGCTCGCGACGCGGATTCGCCAGAAGGAAGGGACGTTTTATTTTATTGCCTATAAAGCCGCCGACCTCCTCGACCGGGTGCGGTTCACCAGCCGCTATTACTATGAAGGGGAACGGATCGAGGCCGAGGAGCCGAGGGAGGACGAGGTGGCGCGCTTCATCGCCGGCATCGAGAAAAGCGAGAAGGCCTTCCAGCGCCAGCTGAACCGCCAAAAGGTGCGGCAGATCGTCAACTTTTACGAGACCGCGGTCAGCCAGCCACTCATTCCCGGCACCGTCCTCCTCTTTACCGACGAGGAGCTGCAGTTCGAGCCCATCGGCGCGTCCACGTCGATGGGTAACCTATCCGAGCCGCGGGGGAAGTTTTTGATCATCGACGGGCAGCACCGCCTGGCTGCCCTGTACTTCTTCCAACGTCGGCACCCCGAGCAGATTGATCAGATTGAGGTGCCCTGTGTGCTCTTCGACGGCAAGAGCAGCGACTTCGCGACGGAGATGTTTGTCATCATCAACTCGACCCACACGAAGATCAATAAGTCGCACCTGGTCGATCTCTACGAGAAGGTATCCTGGGAGACCCCGGAGAAAAAGTTTGCCGCACGCATTGTGAATCTGCTGTACGAGGCGGCCGACTCCCCCTTGCGCTACCGCATCAACCGGCTCGGGGGGCGCAGCCGCCAGGAGAAGTGGATCTTGCAGTCGGAGCTGTTCAACGAGATCCATAAAGTCGTTCAGGAGCACCGGCAGTTCTTTGCCGACCGTTTTCGCCTGAAGGCCGACCGCGCGTACGAGCTCGTGCGGGATTACCTCAAGGCCGTGCGAGAAGTCATGGAGCCGGTCTGGGGGGAGAACGAGCGGTTTATGTTCACCCGTGACGTGACGCTGAAAGCACTGATCCGGGTGCTCCGCGACCTCCTCTGCGACAAGCGGGTGATCCAGGCGTGGGAAGAGTCCCGCTCCCTGAAAGCCTTCCTAAATGTTGTGCGGCCGTGGGAGGACCTCACCAGGGCATTTCGTGCCGAGGGGTTCTATGAGCGGTTCCCCGCCAAGGGACAAGTGGAGCGGGTGCAGCACATCTACAAGGAGCTCCAGAAGACACTGTCCCCGTCCGGGACACGACAGCTCGAGGCGTGACAGAATATTCCTCCCCGCCCGCAGTCCCCGAGGGCATCAGCGCGCCGCGTCTCACCTTCCGACGGCTCAGGCCAGGTTTTATACATTGACGGGGACGGATCTATCTGCTGGCCGCGACGGCGTGCTGAACGACGAGAGTTGCTCCGGGGTCGTGTCGCTTGCGGGTGCCTGCTGATCGACACCCGCGATCGGGCCTCGGATACAGCGTCGCGCGGCTCCTTCCTTACCTATACCTATCCTGCATCCCCCTTATGGGACACGGAAGACTTTAAGCCTGTCGCCTTTTTGCCCGATACGTTCCCAAAGAGCGATCCCTCGAACCGACACCGCAATCCTGTGGAGAGGACACCATGGCCGAGCCTTCTTTCCGCGTGATTACTCCTGCAGAAGCACCGCAACAACAGCCAGCCCCCAAGCTCCCACCGGGCCAATACAACCTCTTCACGGGAGAGTTGGAACCTCTACCCATCGACATCCCGGACCCGCGGGAGCCCGGGGAGGTGCAGGTCGATGAGGGCATTGCACTCGTCAAAACCGCGGACAGTTCCCAGCTGGTCCTCTCCGGCTTCGGGCTCTTTCTGCGCAAAAAGAGCGAGCGGCTCCTCATCAAGAAGGGTGAAAATCTCATCTACCAGTTCCCGTTCTTTCGCCTCACCGAGGTCGTGATCGCCTCGCGGGGGATCGCTCTGTCTTCTGACCTCGTCGAGGAACTCTGCGAGCGCGGGGTACGGGTGAGTTTTCTCGACAGCCGTGGACAGCCCTACGCACTATTGTCCTCCCCGATGCTCACCGCGACTGTTCAGGCCAGGCGGGCACAGCTCCTCGCCTTTCATGACCACCGCGGGCTCGCGTTCGCCAAGGCTGTCGTCACAGGGAAAATCTCCAATCAAGAACGGCTCCTGCGCTATTTTGGCAAGTACCTGAAGAAGGCCGATCCCGAGCGCTTTCTCTCCGTCGAGCAAACGGCCAAGGCGCTAAGGGCCCAGCGGGCGCGGGTGGGTGAGGTAACCGGGACCCACATCGACGAAGCGCGTGCCGCGCTCATGGGTATCGAAGGGGTGGCCGGCCGGCTCTACTGGGAGGGGGTGCGCGCCATCATTGCGGAGCGGGTGGAATTTTTCGGCCGTGAACATCGTGGGGCTACCGATGCGGTCAATTCGTTGCTCAACTACGGGTACGGGATTTTGTACTCACAGGTCTGGGGCGCGGTGCTCAATGCCGGGCTCGAACCGTTCGCCGGCTTTCTGCACGTTGACCGGCCGGGAAAGCCGTCGCTGGTCCTTGACCTGGTGGAGGAGTTTCGCCAGCCCGTGGTAGATCGGGCCGTGATCGCCCACCTGAATCTCGGCGAAGAGGTCAAACTGGTCCAGGGGATGTTGGACACGGAGACGAGACGGACGATCGTGGATCGGGTGATGGAGCGGCTCCTGGCCACCGAGACGTACCAGGGCAGGCGCTATCAAATCCGCTCCATTATCCAGATGCAGGCCCGCCGCCTGGCCTCCTTCCTGCGCGGGGAGGGGGCGTACAAGGCCTTTTCGTTTAAGTGGTGAGGGCCGTATGCAGGAGCAGCGGACCATCGTGCTCTACGACATCCGGGACGACCGTCTGCGCACGCGGGTGTCCGAGGCGTGTCTGGACTACGGACTAGAGCGCATCCAGTACAGCGCGTTCCAAGGGCAGCTAAGTCGCAACAAGCGTCAGGAGTTATTTCTCCGCTTGAGGGCGATCCTGGAGGACAGGGCGGGAAAGATCCTCGTCCAGCCCGTGTGTGAGAAGGATGCGAAGGAGGCAGAGTGGGTAGAAAACGCTGGCTCTGAGGAGTCTGAGGAGGGGGAAACGTGACCGACCTGCGGGTGACCGACCTCAAACAGTTTCCATACTGCAAGCGGATCGTCTTTTACCAGTACGTCATGCCGGTGGAGAAAAAGCCAACCTTCAAAATGGAGGAAGGAAAAAAGGCGGAAGAGATGATCGATCGGTTAGAGAAGCGGCGTTCGTTGCGGAAGTACCAGCTAGACGAGGGCAGGCGGCATTTTCACGTGTGGTTGCGGTCCGACAGGCTAGGTTTGGCTGGTAAGTTGGACTTACTGATCGAAAGCCCGCGGGGGCTGTTTCCGATCGATTTCAAGTATACGGTTGGCGGGGTGCAGAAAAATCATATATACCAGCTGTGTGGATATGCGTTGCTGGTTGAGGACGCCTATGGGGGGAGCGTGGACCGGGGGTTTGTGTATTTGATCCCGCGCGATGAGATTGTCGTCGTTGACTTGACGCCGGAGCGGAAGGGGGAGGCCTGCGAGATGCTAGAAGCGATGCGAGAAATGATCCGGGAGGAAAAGATGCCGGAGCCGACTCCAGTCAGGAGCCGGTGTGAGGAGTGTGAGTACCGAAACTATTGTGGCGACATCTTTTGACGGCGGGGATGAGGATGAGGACGAATTTCGCAAAGGCCTTGGGGTTTTATGCAACAGGAGCTATTGCGAAAAAATCGGTGGACAAGGCAACCAAAAAGTTTTATTTTCTGGACAGTTCGCAAGCGGGTTCACACCACTTCCCGATGAAGAGGGAACTGAAAGGTATTCATGTGTTCGCTCATCTCCGAGGCCGTGTTGGGGTTCACACCACTTCCCGATGAAGAGGGAACTGAAAGGGTGATCCTTGGCCGGGGGCTCGCTTA
>Ga0308420_1000588_pt1 | contig 18214 bp, 13 predicted proteins | sample HotsprSampleMS55_FD_203802 | JGI IMG/M metagenome (GOLD analysis project Ga0308420, IMG submission 203802) | Hot spring phototrophic mat microbial communities from Mushroom Spring, Yellowstone National Park, Wyoming, United States - 20090730_MS55 ... | reverse complement strand
CAGGAGAATACTATTGGTGGTGCTCTTAGAAGTGATAGATTTAAAGGATCCTCTACAGGAAAAAAAGAAAGATTATAGATATTTAAAAAATCTTCAACAAATAATTTAATATTAAGTGAATTTGTAATGGGAGAATAATTATGAATTGAAGTGAATATATTATGTATAGAACAATCTAACTCACTAAAAGATGAGAAATGCTCTGAATAATTATTTGTTGATTTATCAAGGGCTAAATCAAATTGAAAATTGACTGGATGGTAATGAAGTAAATTTATTAGAAATAATATTGAATAAGCAAATATTATTATACATCCAATGCTTTTATTATATTTATTCCTATCAATATTCATATTCAAAGATTAAAATAAAAGAATTACTATGCAATACAAGATTTATAACACTATTTAAGAATTTACTCAAATTTTTTTCAGAATCAGAAAAAGAACGTTTAAATATGCTAAAATTTGAAAAATAGGATATAATTGACATAAGAAATAAAATAACTGAAAACTCTAAAAAAAAATTTATTTATATTGATTTCAAGAGTAATACAATTGCTTCTAAAATAATAATGAAAAAAATCAGAAGCAATAAAATCTATAATGTCGATTTATTCACTTCGAAAGCTAATCATAAATATCATAAATAGATTAAAACACAAATAAACGTGCATTAAAACAAATTTGAGTTTATAATCGCAGCAATAGTATATATTTTTATGTACTTGAAAACAACAACAGCATAAAATCTCAAAACAATTAAATAAAGCAGTCAAAAGAAGTCTCAAGAGTTACAAAAGTAAGATGAAAATAATTCAAAAGAGTAATAACATTAGATTAAGTCAATTAAAAACATTCATAAACTCGTAAAAATTATAAAAATGATTCATCTAAATTAAATAATCTAATTTTTTAGATGTTTCACTTATATAAATACTAACCAACATAATTTATTTAAAAATATTTGTTCAATATTACCTACGGGAGTGTTTATTGATTTATCATTATTATAAATTAGGTCATAGTCATAAATTAAACCCAAAATTAACTATAATTTATATTTCTGTAACTTTCTCTTAATGTTGTGGCTTTCAGTATCTTCCAAGGAACTCTGTGAAAAAAAATTACACAGAGAAAGTAGTAAAAATTTTAGTGCTTTATTTAAATAACACTGCTATGTGAAATAAATTAAGTATAAAGTAAAAAGTCAAACAATTATCTAATATCAAGTAGCCTGATTTCAATTACTTCTATAATAATAAGTTGATAGATTTTTATTAGTTTTTGAGGGAAATATGGGATTAACTCATCTTTTTGAAGAATTCCAAGAAAAGATTGTTGCTTATAAAAACTTCTAAAAAAATCTCTTTGATTAAATCAGCATTAATCCTTTCAAAATCTTGCTCTCTTGGAAAAATACAGATTCCACCCAAATCAATGGCGGCAGGACTAACGAGAAGTTGATTTTCAGAGTTTTCAAAGTAATGATGCGAGCGATGTTTTGATCTAAGAAATATTATAATTCTCCAGCCAGTTTCGTTATTATAATTGGTAATAATATTCAGAAGAGGTTCCTGAGTTTCATTAACTAATTCTGAATAAACAGCATAAAATTTTTCAAAATATTCAATAATAATTTTATAATTCACACTTTCAATCAGAATAAATTTTCTTAAACCATCGTCAACAGCAATAGCAATAATATCCTGATTGTCAATTAATATTTTTCCAAATTCGTTTGCGATTAAATTTGCCTCATCATCAATTGGCATAAAACCTTTATTCCCGGCTTGAAAATGTAAATGATCAGGGGCAGAAGCACCACAACGCGGTCCGTTATAAATAACAGTGTAATATTTTGCAAGATCTTTACTGAAACTTAACAAATCCTGGAAAGTATCAAGAATTCTTTGTGGTTGATGTTTGAAATTAGTAAGAGTAAAATGCATTGGAAAAATTGGATACGGATTTATAAGAATAGAATAAGAATCTTTATAGATAATACCTTTCTGTTCAGAAGGCAAATTTTCTTCACATAAAAAACATTTTCTTTCTTGAATACTTTTTGGATCAACTTTTGCAGAAGTTGAAATTAATCTTCCGGGGTTAAATTGAGCTTTAACTTTAAAGTTGTTAAAACGGAAATCCTTTACTTTTACATTTTTTAATTGGTCATAATTATCTTTACATAATTGCCAGTCTTTGTACTGTAATTCAAAAAGCATTTTAGCAGCGTCTGAAAAATTATTTTCTTCAATCAGTTGATTTAGAATTTCGTTATCATAAGTTCGGTGCAGCATAATTTAATCTTTTCTCTTAGCGATTAGTTCGTTATAAATATTTATTGTTTTTTCCATAACAATATTTAAGTCGAACATTTTTTTTGCTCTTTGTTCTGAAGCTTTGCTAAGCATATTCCTTAAATTATCGTTACAAATGAGCGTTTGTATTTTTTCAGAAAGATCAAAATAATTTTGTTTTTCAAATAGAAGTGAAGTTTCGTTATCAACGGCTATATCAAGCACGCCATCTGCATTGGCGCAGACAGAAGGAATACCACACGATAATGCCTCTACTAAAGCGATTCCAAAAGCTTCAGCGTGTGAAGGAAATACAAAAATATCCATCGCAGCTAAAATATCGTTTGTATCTTCACGAAAGCCAGTAAAAATGATATTATTTAACTCAAGATTTTTACTCATATTCTTTATTTGATTTGCATATTCATCTTCTCCACGACTTGCTTCACCAACAATCATAAATTTTAAGTTTGAAAATTTATCAGATAATATTTTAGCAGCCTGTAAAAATTCTTCGTGACCTTTCCCGGGAGAAAATCTTGCAATAATTCCAATTAAAATGTCTTCATCTTTTATATTGAATTCTTTTCTGATCTTATCACGATTTGGGTTATTAGGAATAAACTTTTTTGTATCAACTCCGTTATACACTATTTCAATTTTATCTTCAGTTAGAGAAGTTGTTTGAAGCAAATTTTTTTTAATTACACTACTAATTGCAAATGCTTTATTAACACGGTTATAAAGAAAATTGTGTAGAAAATCTTTTTTAATTATAAATGAACCAACTTGCTTAGTAAAAACCAAAGGAATATTAGACCCAATAATTTTCAAAGCCGGAACAAGCAGCCATAAATCTTTAGAAGCTTGAGTATGAATTAAATCAATTTTCTCGTTTTTAATCAGTTTAGAAATTTGTATAAGATTGTAGATATAGTAAATAGGTGAAATTTTAATCGGATGAGTTTTAATATTTGTTTTTATTGCTTCTTTATGAATTCTACTGTCTTCAATGCAAAGAAGTAAAACAGAGAGATTTCTTTTCAAAAGTTCTTTAACAAAAGTCAGAGTAATCATCTCCATTCCGCCCCAACTTTCAGATAAACAGGAATAAAGTATATTCATCGTGTCAATAAATTTTTTTCAATTCTGTATTTGGGAAATAGTGATTTAGAATTTCATCAAATTGATAGCCCAGTTCAGCCATTACAGCAGCACCAATCTGGCAAAGACCAACACCGTGTCCCCAGCCAGCACCATACAAAACAAACTTTTGAGGAATGTTATCAATTATGTTAAATTTTTCTATAAAAAAAGCGCTACTATAAAGATGTGTTTTAGAAAGAATTCTTCTAATTTCCAATTCTTTACCGATAGTTAATGATTTTTTAGTCCCAACTATTCTAAGTTTAATTAGTCTTGAGGAGTATCCTCTTTCAACTGGTATTAAATCAATTATCTCACCAAAATCAATAGATGTTTTTTGTTTTAATAAGTTGCTTAATTCATTTTGAGAATATTCAACTTTCCATCTAAAAAAATCTTTAGTGGTTTGGTCATAATCAATTAATATCTGATTTAAAATTTTAGGGTCGTTAGTATTACAGAAAGCCTGAACATTTGTCTTAATCCATTTGATGGCATTTTTTTCATCTTTCAGACTCAAATCCATATTATCAGGTTCAAATTTATAATCAACCACAGGCATTAAATACATATAACTAACTGGCTCCCAAACATTTTCATAAGCTTCAGTCATTCCACCACAACACTTAGAAAATCTTGTATCACAAATTTCATTATTTGAGACAAGAACAATTCCTTTAGTATCTTCAATTGCTTGTCCAACGGTTTGAGTAGTTATCTTAGTAATTCCTTGAAATCTCTGGCAATGATCATCTGCACAAACATCAAATAATTTATGAGCTTCTCTGTCATACCAGGTAATCAACTCATCATCGGTTTGATAGGGTTTGAGTTTTGGATCAAGTAAAGATTTCTTATTGATTTTATTTAATTGAGCAATAAGCCAGCTTCTTGCGACAATAGCTTGCGAACGCAATAAATCGATTGAGCATTTTGCACTCATTTCAGATGAAATAACACTTTTGAGATATGCTTCAATTGGCAAATAATTAATTGCAGTTAATAGTCCCCCGTTTTTTATAATTCTTAAAAAATAATTAAACCTTTGTTTTTCTTTTCTTTCCCAATGAAATTTTACTCCGATAATAACATCTTTTAATACAAAACTTTCATATTCCAGATCAGAAGGTTCAAAAATTACTTCATTATCGAATTCATATTTATTTAATTCAGAACTAATGACTATTTTATCGTTACTCAATGATGCTTTAAAGACGCCACTAAAAGTGTCATTGGAATTAATTGTATTAAATTCTCCATATAATTCAAAAGTGATTTCTTCTTGGGTAAGAATTCCAACATTAATCCAGGGTTCAGAGTTGTTAAGCATAATATTTAATTTTTATTGTTGTAAAATTAAACAAGAAATAATTAAATGTATTTTAGCAGATGAAATTTAATAAAATTAAATAAGTTGAGATTTGAAAATTAGAAAGGAAAAAATTTCTATAATTGGATTTCCAATGGATTTAGGTTCAGGGAGGCGTGGAGTTGATATGGGACCATCGGCTTTGAGAATTGCTGATTTGAATAATAGATTAAAAACTTTAGGTTATAGTGTAGAAGATTTAGGCGATATTTTCATAGAGATTATGGAAAAACAAGAGATAGGTGATACTAAACTTAGATACTTGAATGAGGTGTTGAAGACTAGTCAATTGCTTGCCGAAATGGTTGAAAATACACTTAATGAAAGTAAGTTTCCTCTTTGTATTGGTGGTGATCATTCAATGGCTTTAGGAACAATAGCAGGAATTGCAGCACATTGTAGAAAAGAAAAGAAATCTTTCGGAGTTATCTGGATTGATGCGCATGCAGATATGAATACACACGAAACTACTCCTACTGGTAATATTCATGGAATGCCTTTAGCTACTTCGATGGGACTTGGACATAAGTCTTTAGTTGAATTTTATGGACTTTATCCTAAACTAAAACCAGAAAATTGTGCTTTGATTGGAATTAGAAGCGTTGATGAATTAGAAAAGCTAAATATTAAGAAATTAAATCCAACAGTTTATACAATGTCGGATATTGATAAATTAGGAATTCATAGAGTAATATCTAAAGTTCTTAAGCAATTTCGTAAACAGGTCGATCACATTCATATAAGTTTTGATGTTGATAGTGTCGACCCATCAGTTGCTCCGGGAGTTGGCACTCCAGTACAAGGCGGACTTACTTATCGTGAAGCTCATTTGTTAATGGAAACTATTGCTGAGTGCGGTTGTATGTCTTCACTTGAAGTAGCTGAAATAAATCCAGTACTTGATAACCAAAATCAAAGTGCTTTATTTGCTGCTGAACTTATTGCCTCAAGTATGGGTCAAAGAATTTTGTGATAATTTTTCAAATGTTAAATTTTTAAGTAAATAAGTCGCAAGATGAGAAAGGTGCTAATTTTAACTATCATTTTCTTATTCTTATATCTGATAATTGAATGGATTTATCCTGATATTTTTAGCAATGAAATAATTTCCTACCTCGTTGTTGGTGTTGGTTTTGCATTATGGATTTATTCTTTCCAGCATAATTTTACTTATGGTATATTCTCTGGAACTTTAATATTCTTTAGCGGAATAGTTTTACTTGTCAATTCTAATTTTGTTATATGGAATTCCAGCAGAATGATATTACCAGCTCTATCTGTTTCTCTTGGTTTAGCTTTGTTATTTTCGTTTCTAAACAATAAAAGATTTTATTTATTGCTTCTATCTATAGTCTTTCTGATTTTAGGCATTGTTGAATTAACTCAAAGAATGAGTTTTAAGTTAACTTCATTTATTGATTCAATACCTATTTTATTTTTTAATGTTGGATTGGTAGTTGTTGCTATTTCGCTTATAGTCTTTTTTATTATTAAGAAGAAAAAAGATTATTCGGAAATCTCACAATCTAAAGATGAAAATATTGATATCAATCAGAATTTTTAATTGGTGAGAATTATTTGATATGATTTATAATGAGTCTTTTAATTGATTAGGAGGCCTGACCATTTCATTTTTAATTTCAACATTATTACTCTTATCGGAATACATTATATACATTAAGTATGAATTAAATCCTGCGAAAGTTATTAATAGTATTATAATTAAGGTAAGCAAAATCTTAATAGTTTTAATTTTTTTGTTAAACTTACTTTCAAAATCCTCCAATTGATAATTGAAAGTTTTTTTTATTCTTTTAGTAACTTCATCAGCTACTTCTTCTTTAAGATTTGGACTATAGTCAATCATCATTTTAACTTCAGGTGACTTATTTCTATTAAGTTGTTTTTCAGATGAATCAATAGTTTCATCTTTTTCACTAAAGGCTGTTTGATAAGTTTGTTCTTCTGTATCACTTTCCTGCGGAGGTTTTAAATTTTCATCAATCAAATTTTTTTGCTCAATTTGCGAATTCTCGTAAATGTTTTTTTGAGCGGAATAGTTTTCTGTTGTTTCTTCAACATTCTGAGGGGTATTTATTTCAGAAGGTTTTTTTTCTAAAGTTTCAATTTTTTTCAAAGTATTTTCAACTTCTTTTGATTTAGTCTGGATAATTTTTTTAATACCGAAAGCAACCTTGTTCTTAATTTCATCATTAGGAGCTTCGATTTTTAATGATAGTGGAATTAAAGAAACCATCTTTTGATATTTGCCAAATTCATCTTTTAGTTCTTCATTATTTGAAATTGTTTCAATAAAAGATTTATACTGAGTTTTATCAAGACATCCTAATGCGGCTAATTCTATAATTTGTTTTGCTTCTTCTTTGGTCATATTAAAATCCCGCAATTATCAGGTTTTCTTTTAAATTAGAAAATGCAACTTTAATTTTATCAAATATTGTATCTTGAGGAAGCTTTAGGGTTTTTGAAAGTTCTTCAAGAGTTTTACCTTCAAAGTATGAAATATTTAATACATAAAGTTGTGCTTCAGTTAAGTTGCTAAAAAGTAATTGAATAGTTTCCTGCTCACTTTGCAAAAACTCAATATTTAATTCTTCATTACAAAAAATTTGGGGTAAGATGTAATTGTTCTCGTAAGCATCATCATAAGGCTCTGAAATTAATTTTTCATTTCTTTTTTTGGTATCCAGAGCTTTGTTTCTTGCAAGATTAACGAGTATCAAGTATAAACTACTTTTAGAATTAATTAAAGTATCTGCTTTTAACCATAGAATTGCAAATACTTCACTTAAAACTTTTATTGATAGATTTTCATCTTTCAAAACTCTTTTTATGATAGTAAACAATAAAGGGGAGTATAAATCATAAATTTTTTCTAAAGCTTTAGCGTTTTTCTTAGCAACTGCTGAAAGTAAATTAGTTTCTAAATTACTCATTGACCAATTATTTTGAATTTCATAACAAAACTAATGGAGTTTTTTTATAAAATCAATTGCTAATTAAAAAATTCCCACGCAATACCAAATCTTATATTTCTACCAGACATTGGATAATAAGGAATTAAAAAATATTTTCTATCAAATATATTTTCTGTAATAAAGTATAATGTGGCTGTTTTTTGGATAGTGCCTGTGATATTTAAATCAATAGTTAATACTGGCATAAGATTAACCTTATTAATATAATTTTTTGAATGCTTTGAATATTCTGAATAAGCAATTTTATTTCCTATAAAATTGAAAGATAAACCTGTTTTTAAGTCAAGATTATTATTAAATAAAATATTGTTATAATAAATTCCAGTTTTTGATAGATACTCTGGAATATTATAAATTTCTTTTGAGTCTAATTTCCAATGATAATTTGAAATTGACTCTAATTCTAAAAATTCATACTTAATATTTATATTAAAGCACAACCCAGAAATATTCCCGTGAGGGATAAATACTCCTGAAATTGGATGCCTTATTAAGTTATAATATGGAAATTCTTCAAATTCATTAATGAAATACTTTAAATTGGCTTGTATTAAATCATTTTTGAAATTTAGAGAAGACTCAAAAAGCAAATAGTTTTTATGTTTTATTTCCAAATATTTTCCCACAACTGCATAACCCAAATAAGCACTTAAATTTTTACTTATCTGAGTTGTTAAATCTACTCCATATGAAGAGTTTTTTAACAATCTATTGAAAGAAAATTTTTGAACAGGTTGAATTGAAGGTAGCTGAATTATATTAGAATTATTTTCCTGCTTTAGTTTAGAATACTTTAAAAAAATAGAAAAGGCAATTCTTTGAGATAATGTGTTAATCTTTAAATATCCTCCGAATGATAATAAATCAGAGTTTATTTTTTCATTTAGGGTATGATTTTTAATGAAGTCGGTTATGAAACCAGAGCTAAAAATTTCTTCATTGATGTAATCTCTAATTTTTTCATAATTAATTATTAGACCTAAATTCAAAGGCTCAAATTTGATTGAATTGTTAAAAGATGCCCCTAAAATCTTATTTTCAATATAAGAATACTTTATTGTACTGGTTTCAATTTTTTCTAACATATAGTAAATACTTAAATCTGAAGCAAGCCAATTAATAATTTTTGATTTAATTCGAATTTCAGGTTTATGAGTTGAATTATTCAAGTAGCCTTGAGGAAAATTTACAGGCGCAGCAATTATATCGAACAATATATCATTTGGGTTAGAGGTTAGACTTAAAATACTATCATAATCTACTCCACCATTGAAGCCTGATTTATATTTATTTAAATCATATAAAAAAATTATTCTAATTTTGTTAGAAGGTGAATAATTGAATTTTACATTTCCCTGCCAGATAGAGAAATCACTATTTCTGTAAGTTTCATCTTTAATTCTATTTGTTATTGAAAAAGAAAAGTTCAGTTTTTTATAAATCTGTGCATTGAAATATCCGTTTATAAATGCTTCTCTATCAGGTCCTTGATAGTATTTAATTCTTGAATATGGTTCAGCAGGGATAAAATCTTTGGTGATTAGATTTACAGATGCTGGTTTTAAGAATGAAGAATATAAAAATCCCCGTGGTAATGGAATAATCTCGATTGAATCAATTTCCTCTGTTTGAATGAGATTTAAATTAAAATTTCTGGTTCCTCTGTTATCAAGTTGAGTTCCATCTTTAAGTATTGCCGTAAGACCAAATAAATTTCCATATAAACTTAAAACATTAGGATATCCAACAAAGCCCAAATCATAAATGTTAGAAACAGAACTTAAAGTGATTAAATCTCCTATATACCGATAATTAGTTTTTAATATTTTGTTAGATGAAATGATATAACTGTTATCATACAGTGGAAAATTCTGTGTTAATAAAATTTGAGTAGTAGAAGATGTGTTTGATATTAAACTATCAGTAAGGATATTTAATGTATCTCTCTGATTTAAGTTTACTGGAAAAATATATGATAAAAAACTTAAGTAACAAATAATTGAAGAACAGATTATTCTTCTCATAAATTTATAAAATTAGCAACTAAAAATAAATTATTAGCATTATAAATTTATTTTCTCCACTTTGTTCAAAGTATTTATAGTTTTCCTATTACAACTAATAAATCAAACAATTAAATAAAAATCAGAACATTTTAGTAATAATTTCAATTTATCTTTAGAACAAATTTACTTAATAGCCCTAGAGTTATGTTTTATTTTATAAAAAAACATCTAAACAAAAATTTTGCTTTTGCGAGTAATCAATTAGTTCAATGAAAAATTAAAATTAACAACTAAAAAAGATTTTACTTAGATGAAATCAATATAGATTATAAATTCTTAATATAATCTCATTTATTTAATAAAAGATTAACGCATAAATATCATTTTCTTGATTGATGAAAAATTACCCGATTGTAAACGATAAAAATAAACCCCACTGGGTAATGTAGAATTTATAATGAAGAATGTAGAATGTTTTCCTGCTTGGTAGTATCCATCAACTATTGTTTCGACTTCTCTTCCTAAAACATCGTATAATTTAATTGTTTGCCAACCGCTGTTTAATGTCTTCCAGCTGATAACTGTGCTTGAATTAAAAGGATTGGGATAGTTTTGAAAAAGTTGATAACTTTCTAAAAAATCATTTTGTTTTTCTAACGAAGTTGGTTCATATGGAAAAAAAAATATAAGCATATCATCAATTGTGGCACGCCATAATCCCCAACTATGACCTTCAGGTCTTTCTTTCCAGATTAATTGATAATTGTTATTTAATAAGAAATTTCTGAAATTTCTCATATTCGTTGCTAATGAACCTTCATAACTCCCCCAAATACTACACCATTTTATGTTTTTATATGGACCGTTAATTATCTGATTAAAAATCTCGTAGTTATTTGGCCAAAAAGCTCCGGAGTGTAACCCACACAAACCAATCACTTCTGGATGATTGTATGATATTATTGCTGAAATATTCCCTCCGAAAGAATCACCTATTACTAATCTTTTACTTGCTTGTTTTATTGTATTAAAATTAGAATCAATATATGGAACAAGCTCATTGACAAAAAATAAACGATATTGATTTCGTTTACTTCCTGCATATTCATCATTACGATTATTAGGTCGTACAAAAATCGCAATTACAGGCTCGATTTTATTACTGTCTAATAAGTTGTCTATTACATTAACTGCATATCCAAGTGAAATATATTCAAAGCCATCTTGAAAATATACTGTAGGATATCTTCTCGATGAAGTTGAATCATATCCAGGAGGCAGATAAATTCTTAACTGATAAGTTGTATTAACATTAACACTGAATATAGTTTTGTTAATCACTGTTCCATGAGGAATATTTTCACGATAATTTATTTCCCATGGTTGGACATACAATGGCATTGCAAGTTCAGAATTAGGTCCGAATCCACCCATTACTTGTTTTGGATTTTCAGGGTCTAAAATCCAATTATTTCCATTTATAACAAATTTATAATCTAACCTTGCATCAGATTCAAATACTCTTGAATAATACCAGAAGTTAGTTTGTGGAAGATTTATCATATTCCAATTTGGATTCCACCCGTTGAAATCTCCAGCAATTGAAACAGAATTCACATTTCCACGGTAAATAAAATTTGCCGAGTCACCGGTTATAAATGGAATTCCTCTTGTTCGAGCATAAACTATAAAACTATCTACCGCTGCGTTTTTTTGTATCTGATTTTGAAGCGAATTTACATAAGCAATAAACTGTTGAAATTCATTCTGAGAATTAGAGCTACTTACAAATAACGATACTACAAGTATAAAAAGTTTTTTCATAACAATTTTTATTTTAGTTTAAATGTGTTTCAAAAATAATTATGAGTTTTGAATGAAACTATCACATTACATTGTAAAACCTAACTCAAAAATAGATTTATCAAAAATTCAAACTGATCTACCTGATGAAAAAATTTCTAAAGAAATCTGCGAGAATGTTTTATCAAGAGACATTCAAAGAATTTCAGAACTACAAGAGAAACTTTATGCTGATAACAAATATGCATTGCTTTTAATTTTTCAAGGGATGGACGCTAGTGGTAAGGATAATATGATTAAAAATGTTATGAGCGGACTTAATCCACAGGGAACTCAGGTTTTCAGTTTCAAAGAACCATCTATACAGGAACTTGATCATGATTATCTCTGGCGAGTCCACAAAGCGATGCCTGAACGCGGTAGAATCGGAATTTTTAATCGTTCACACTATGAAGAAGTTTTAATTGTCCGTGTTCATAATCTTACTTTAAAACAGAATATTCCACCTAGATTAATATCAAAAAACATATGGAAGCAACGTTTTAGGCAAATAAACGATTTCGAGAGATTTATGTATGAGAACGGAACAATAATTTTGAAATTTTATCTTCATATTTCTCTTGAAGAGCAGAAGAAAAGATTTCTTAAAAGAATTGATAACCAAACAAAAAACTGGAAATTTTCTTTTCAGGATATTAAAGAGAGAATAGTATGGGATAAGTATATGTTTGCTTATCAAGAGGCAATATCATCAACAAGTACGAAATTTGCCCCTTGGTTTATTATTCCTTCAGATAAAAAATGGTTTGCAAGAACAATTGTAAGTGAAATTATTTTACAATCAATGATTAAATTGAAATTGTCTTTCCCAAAACTTTCTCCTGAACAAATGGAAGACTTGAAAAGAGCAAAAGAAATATTATTGCAAGAATAAATTTATTTCTACATTTTGATTATATACAAAATAATTTTTAGGTATAATATGAAACTTATATTTACTTTTCTTTCAATTTTCTTTTTTAGTTTTAATTTAATATCTCAAAATTATAAACAGGTCAAAATTTTCCTTAATGAATTCAACACGATTGAAAAATTACAGCAAATAGGTATTAGTGACGACCATTTTTATTTTGAAAAAGACAACTCAATAACAATATTCATCTCTGATTTAGAATTTATGAAACTGAAAGCATCATCATTTAATTATCAGGTATTGATTGATGATTGGTATGCTCATTTTAATTCAAGACCTCAGCTTACAGAATCAGAGAAGCAGAATTTTATATTGAAAAGTAAAGAACTTTATAATGTAGATGGGTTTGGTTTTGGTTCAATGGGAGGGTTTTATACATTTAATGAAATTGTTGCTCAACTTGATTCAATGTATTTGCAATATCCAAATATAATTACTCAAAAATATCAGATTGGTACAAGTCACGAAGGTAGACCTATCTGGGCTGTAAAAATTTCAGATAATCCCAATATAAGTGAGAATGAACCTAAAGTTGGTTATGATGCTCTAATTCACGCTCGAGAGCCACAATCAATGGCTTCTTTAATGTATTTTATGTGGTATCTACTTCAAAACTATGGGACAAATCCTGAAGTAACTTATCTTGTAAATAACAGAGAAATGTTCTTTGTTCCCTGCTTTAATCCTGATGGATATGAATATAACCGCCAAACAAATCCAAATGGTGGAGGAATGTGGAGAAAAAATAGAAGAAACAACGGCGGTAGTTACGGTGTTGACTTAAATAGAAATTTTGGTTATATGTGGGGTTATGATAACTTGGGTTCAAGTCCTGACCCTACAAGTGATACTTACAGAGGTCCAGCACCATTTTCAGAACCAGAATCACAAGCAGTAAGAAATTTAGCTTTATCTAATAATTACAAAACTCATTTTAATATGCACTCTTATCAAAATGCATTTCTTTATCCTTGGGGGTACATTAATTCATTAACACCTGACCACAGCACTTATTTAGAATTTTCAACCGATATGTGTTCGTTTAACGGTTATACGCATGGAAATTCTTATCAAGTTCTCGGTTATAATTCAAATGGTTCTGTTAGAGATTGGATGTATGGAGAACAAAACACAAAACAAAAGGCATTTGGATATACAGTAGAGATAGGTTCTTCTTCTGATGGATTTTGGCCACCACTAAATCGAATTTTCCCGCTTGCTCAAGGAATGTTAAGACCAAATCTTTATAATGCTTGGGTTGCAGGTGAGTATGTTTCTCTTGGTAGTTATTCTTTCTCTCAACAATATTTCAATCCCGGAGATTTAGTTCAATTAACAATCCAAACTGTTAGGAACAAAGGATTAAGTGATGGTAATAGTATTTCATTAAATTTAAGTTCTGATAATCCTCAGATAAATATTTTAAGTTCAACAATTAATGTTGGAGATATTCAAGCAAGAACAACTAAAAATGTAAATCAAAATTTTTCATTTATAATTGGAAATTTACCACCAGAAACGAATGTTAAATTGTTAGTAAAGTTTTTTACAGGTAATACAGAAATTAGAACTGATACATTAAGAATAATAATTGGGACACCAACTCTTTTATTGGCAGATACAACTAACAATATCAATACTTTGTGGAATATAACTGCAAGCCCGCCAAATCCCGCTTGGGGAACAACAACATCCTCATTCGTCTCGGCTCCTAATTCTTATACTGATAGTCCAACGGGAAATTATGTTAATAATGCTACTGTAACAATGACTCTAAAGAATGCAATTAATTTGAGCAGTTATGCAAATCCTAAGCTAAAGTTTTTTACACGATTTGATATTGAGAATAATTATGATTATGGACAGGTTAGGATTTCAACAAATAATGGTACAACCTGGGTCCCGCTACAAGGTAATTACACAAATCCTGGTACTGGTTCATTTCAACCTAATGGTGAACCATTATACGATGGAACTCAAGCAACTTGGGTGGAGGAAGAAATTTCGCTTGCAGGATATACATCATTTCAAAATAGATTAAGATTTGAATTAAGAACTGATGGATCAGTTACCAGAGATGGATGGTATTTAGATGATATTTCTATTTATGTTTTTACAATTATACCTGTTGAACTTTCTTCTTTCACTGCAGAGCTTATTGAAAACAAAGTTTATCTTAAGTGGTCAACTTCAAGCGAATTAAACAATTTTGGTTTTGAAGTTCATAGAAAAATTCCTGGTGTTAATTCTGAATGGCAAAAAATTGGTTTTGTCAATGGTGCTGGCACTACACTGGAAAAAATGAATTATAGTTTTATTGATGATAATCTTATTAACGGAACAATTCTTTATAGATTAAAACAAGTTGATATTTATGGTTCTTATAAAATATTGCCAGTAGTTTCAGTAAATTATTATATTCCTTCTGAATTTGTATTAGAACAGAACTATCCTAATCCATTTAATCCTGGTACTAATATCAGCTGGCAATCTACTATTAGTGGTAATCATACAATCAAATTATATGACATATTAGGAAGGGAAATAGAAACAATAGTAGATGGTTATTATGAAGCAGGTAAACATTCTACATTCTACATTCTAAATTCTACATTGCCCAGTGGAGTTTATTTTTATCAATTAAGAGTTGGGGACTATGTTCAAACAAAGAAGATGATATTGATGCGGTAAGAATAATTTAATAAAGAGAACCTCTTTCTTAGTGTCTTGGTACCTTAGTGGCAAAAAGAATAAATGCCACGAAGCACTAAGTTATTCCGTTAAATGTCAACAGAAAAAATTGACTGAAGGTTATGTCAATTTTTCTTTGAACTATTCAAAAACTTAACGATTTTTTAAAAGCAAAGTTTTGAATATTAATTAACCTTACGAGGTTAAAATGAAAAAGTCAATTTTAATCTTTACGCTCATCACATTAACTTCTATTTTTTCTCAGGAATTATCTTTTGTCAAATTACCATTCGAACATAACGACAAGATATTTAACGCAAAGATAATGCCTCAATCAAATGAAAATAAAGATACACTTATTTGTTATTATTCTTACATCAATTCAACGATTTATCATACAAAAAGTTTTAACAAAGGTAAAAATTGGCTCACTCCAAATTTTGGGGGATATGGAAATGCTTTTGACATTTTCCTTACAAATGAAAATCAGATGGTTTTAATATATTTAAGAGCAAATTCATTGAGTGTAAATACTATTCAAGCAGACGGGAGGTCAGTTACTGCTACATTTCAAGTTAGTGGTGCACAAAACTTGCAAATCAGAAAACTTGGAAATGGAGCAGGTGTATTTTATTCTCGCTTGAACAAGATTTATGCAATCACTTCCAACGATTTAATAAATTGGTCATTGATGACAAATTCAATTTTCAATGATGTAAAATCCTTTCAAATCTTAAAATTAAAAAATGATAAATATTTTCTTGCATTTACCAAGCCAAATGAAAATAATCTCTACTAAACTTTTAGTAATGATATGTTAAACTGGCAGGTGCCACAAATTCTTTTAAGCGGAATTACCGATACTACAAAATTTGTCGCCGCACAAAACGATGCAGGGTTACTTTTATTAGCATTGGTTAGAGATGTTGCGACACCATTTTCACAACACAAACAAAAAGATATTTTCATTTCTACCAGTGTTGATAATGGAAATAGCTGGGGTCATTTTTTCCCTATAACTAAACACAAAGGAGATGATAACTTATTATCAATAACTCCATTTAAAAATGAATTCATAATATCTTTCTCATCTAAAAGAGGAAAAGATATTGATGATCTATATTTTGGATTTCTACCAAACGCTTCTGATAGAGATACTCCACCTTATGTTTATGAGATTGTTTGCGATACTTCGAACTTTGTTAATAAAACTTCAATAAAATTTTACTCATTTATTGATGATGATGAGCCTTTAAAGTATGTAAAATTAAAAGTTAAAATAAACAATCAAGCTCATTTTGAACTCGATATGAATGATAATGGAATAAATGGTGACGAAAGAAAATCTGACAAAATCTACTCAACTCTTTTAAATCGAAAACTTACATGAGGTGATGCAATAAATTATTACATAATTGCTGAAGATCTTTCAGGGAATAAATTAATTGGTGAGTCTAAAGATTTGTTTTTACCGATGGAATATCAGATGAAATCATATTCATTAATAAACAATAGATATAATCTTACATTTGATAACAGAGGTGTTATCGCAGATGAGCCTCCCCATTATGGGAAGTTTGATAATAGTTTAGTCCTTTACTCCGGAGGTTTTCTTTTATCAGGCTTAGAAAATGGAAATCTCTTCACAAATGCTGTCTTTAGTGCCAGCAGGATTTATGATTTTTATCCGGGAATTGTTGGAGGTTCAAAAGAAGACCCCAAAAATCAAATTTATATAATAAGGAAAGACGATCCACCTTTTAGTGATAGTTGGCGGCTTTATAAATATGCAACTTTGCTTAATGCTCCCTTCTACGATGGAGATTTTGACGGACTTTACAATCCAATTGATAAAAACAACAATGGCATCTGGGATGAAAATGAAGATGCCCCTGAAATGCTTGGTGATGTTACAACTTGGTGTGTATTTAATGATGCTGTCCCATTGGAGCTAAGAAGATTTACTTCTAACCCATTGGGAATTGAAATTCAACAATCAATATTCTCGTTTGATAGAAATGAACTTAATCAATCCGATCAGAAATTTTATATCCGATATAGAATAACAAATCGTGGAACTGTAAGAGAGGTTTTGGATTCAGTATTATTCTCATTTTTTGCTGATGTTGATGTTGGTTTTAATCCCAATAATGATTATTTAGCAACAGACACAACATTAAACTTAGTTTATTCTTACAGCGGTTCAGAAACTGATTTTGGCTCTAATCCTCCTGCAAGTGGAGTTGCCATCTTACAAGGTCCTCCAGTTTTTATTCCAGGAAAAACTTTTATTGATATTAACTCTGATGGGATTTTTCAAAATAACATTGATGTAGCCATAGATACAGCAATATTTAAAAATGGTTCAGGCATTGCTGCTAAAAAAATACCAAGTGCAAAGAATTCTGATATTATTTCAAGTTTTGCATTCACTCAAAACTATATTGGAACTATTCCAAAACCAAGATATAATCAATTAGGATTAGATAATTTGGGTAGGTATATAAATGTTTGTACCGATGCAATAGGAATTGTCTTTGGTAATTATAATTGTAGTGATATTAATCCTATATTTCATTATTCAGGAAATCCTCTAATTCCTGATGGTTGGGTGATGACCAAGCCAATTGACGTAAGACTTTTGCTCACAACCGGATTCTTTCAACTCAAAAAAGATGAGCCGGTTGATATCTGGGGAGTTTATGTTGCCGGTCGTGGAGTTGATTCTCTTGATTCAATAACTGAGTTAAAAAAGAATGTTCAAAGTGCAAAGAAATTTTATGATAAATTCCCTGTTAATCCAGATAGAAATCCACCTCCAATAATTTTACCAACTGAATATAAATTATATCAGAATTATCCCAATCCATTCAACAGTGGGACAAGAATTAAATTTGAAATTCCTGTAACAGAGCATATTAAATT
>Ga0308420_1000579_pt1 | contig 18306 bp, 18 predicted proteins | sample HotsprSampleMS55_FD_203802 | JGI IMG/M metagenome (GOLD analysis project Ga0308420, IMG submission 203802) | Hot spring phototrophic mat microbial communities from Mushroom Spring, Yellowstone National Park, Wyoming, United States - 20090730_MS55 ... | reverse complement strand
TACCTGGATGACATGGGGGGCTATTTCGTGCCTCAGGAGGGGATACAGGAGGTTGACCTTCCCTATGTCAGCGGCCTTGCGCAAATGGCGCTCGACACTCCAGAGGCGCGAGACATACTCAGGGATGTCGTGTACGTACTTGCTCTCGCCCGCTTGTGGCGGGAGCCCCTGTCAGAAATCCATTGGGATGCGTACCGGGGGTACACTCTATTTCTGGCGGAACGCCGGGTGACCATCGACTTGGGGGAGCAGCCGACGCCGGAGCAATTCGCCCGCGTGAGGACGGTGCTCGAGACATGGCCGGCAGACTGGCCGGCCGCGCTATTTGATGCGCGGTTTGCGCATCAAGTTGTCGTCCGGCCGGCTATGCGCAGCCTGGGTCAAACCCACACACCGGATCCACCTCGTCACCCACTATAGAGGAAAGCCATGCAAAGAGGAAACTCTCTGATTGTGAGTCTGGATGTTGGCACGTACAAGACGGCTGTGATCGTAGCAGAAGCGACCCCGGAGGGAGTGGAGGTCAGCGGCATCGGCACGGCGCTCTCCCAGGGATTGCGAAAAGGCCAAATCATCAACGTCGAAGCGACCGTGCAAGCGATCCGCAAGGCGGTCGAGGAAGCACAGATGGGGGCCAGTTGTGAAATCCACAATGTGTGTGTAGGCCTCACCGGGGAGCATGTGGCAGGGGTCGCGAGCCAGGGGGTCGTGGTGGTCAAGGACCGCGAGGTGAGCCGCTCAGACGTCGAACGCGTCATCGAAGTCGCCCGGGCTATTGCCCTGCCAGCGGGCTATGAGATTCTCCACGTCCTTCCCCAGGAATTTCTTGTTGACGGTCAGGACCGCGGGAAGGACCCGATTGGCTCTTCCGGGCTGCGCCTGGAGGCTAACGTCTACGTGATCGTAGCGTCGAGCAATGGAATCCAGGCTGTCGGAAAGTGTGTGGAACGGGCCGGCCTCCACGTCCGCAGCCTCTACTTTACCGCCCTGGCTGCAGCCGAGGCCGTCCTCACCCCCGAAGAGAAAGAACTTGGAGTAGCCCTGCTCGACGTTGGCGGTGGGACGACAGGGATGGTCGCCTTCCATCACGGCGCTGTCCAGTATACCGCAGTGTTACCGCTCGGTGGATATCATATCACCAACGACCTCGCCGCGGGGTTGCGCATCCCGATTGCTGAGGCGGAGAAGATGAAGCAGCGGCATGGGTGTGCGTTAGGGGACCTGTTGACCCCAGGGGAGATGGTGGAAATGCCGCGCGTCGGGGGACGCGATCCCGTGCCGGTGCCACGACGCCGCTTGAGCGAGATTATCGAACCACGCGCCGAGGAGATCTTCACCCTGGTGAAGAATCATCTCGGCGAGGCAGATGTGTTGGGCCGGCTCGGGTCCGGGATAGTGATGACCGGGGGGAGCGCGATCATGGAAGGGATGCCTGAGTTGGCCGAGCGGGTGTTTCGGGTACCGGTCCGCCGCGGGGCCCCGCGGCACATCGGTGGGCTGGTGGATGCCGTCAACAGCCCGATGTATGCAACGGGCGTCGGACTCATTCTCCATGAATTGCAGCACACAAGAACGAACGGGGTCCCCCGGGCGCGCGACGTTCACGGTTGGCAGCGTGTACGGGAACGGATGGTTGAGTGGATTCGGGAGTTTTTTTGAGGAATGCTGACTGAGAAGGAGGTGTGCAATGATCGAGTTTGTTGAGCGGAGCGGGAGTAAGGCGCAGATCCGAATCGTGGGCATCGGCGGTGCCGGTGGGAACGCGGTCAATACGATGATCAACGCCGGCCTTGCCGGGGTCGATTTCATCGCCGCAAACACCGACGCCCAGGCTCTTCGTGTCAACCTGGCCCCGACCAAGATCCAGCTCGGCGGAGATCTCACAAAGGGGCTCGGTGCGGGTGCGAATCCGGAAATCGGGCGGCGTGCCACCATGGAGAGCGAGGCGGAGATTCGTGAGCACTTGCTCGGCGCGGACATGGTGTTCATTACTGCAGGAATGGGTGGTGGCACCGGTACCGGCGGCGCGCCGGTGGTAGCCCGTATCGCCAAAGAGGCAGGTGCCTTGACTGTCGGGGTCGTGACGAAGCCCTTCCTGTTCGAGGGTAAGAAACGCATGCGTCACGCTGAGGAGGGCACTCGCGAACTGAAGGCGAACGTAGATACCCTCATCTGTATTCCGAATCAGCGCCTCCTGGCAGTCGCCAGCCGGAGCCAGCCGCTGCTGGAAGCCTTCCGCAAGGCCGATGAGGTCTTGCTCCAGGCCGTTCGGGGTATTTCCGATTTGATCACCGTGCACGGGCTGATCAACCTCGACTTTGCCGACGTGCGGACGATTATGGCAGAAATGGGGATGGCAATCATGGGGGTTGCGTCTGCGTCTGGGGAAGGCCGTGCAGAGGAAGCGGCGCGAAAAGCGATCGCTAGCCCCTTGTTGGAAGATATTTCGATCCGGGGAGCGAAAGGGGTGCTTATTAATATTACCGGCGGTCCTGACCTCACCCTCCATGAGGTGAATGAGGCCGCGACCTTGATCCAGGAAGAGGCAGACCAGGAAGCGAATATCATCTTTGGTGCGGTCATCGATGAAGCCCTGCAAGATGAGATCCATATTACTGTCATTGCCACCGGTTTTGGCGAAGAGAGCGATCCGGTCCAGCCAGTTAAGCCGGTGCTCAGCTCAGTCCGCTCGGTACGGCCGAACCTGAGCGGGTCACGCAAGGTGGTGCATCTCGGTACCATTATTGATGACGACCTCGATGTCCCAACTTGGCAGCGCAGAAGGCAGACGGAGGCGGCGAGCACAACGCCGCCACTCCAGACTGACGCTGACGAGAAGTTCGATATCCCTGCTTTCTTACGCAAACAGGCGAATTGACCGAGAGTGGACGTAGTGTGTAGGGCGGGCGTCGTGACCTCGCGAGAGGGGTGCGCCAAACAGCTTCTCCCCGCGTGGTTTCCCGCCTGCAGACGGTACCGACCGTGGGCTCGCTCCGTTGCACGCCTAATCGCAGGGGTGTAGTGTAGCTGCATGTGGTTCACTGCCGAACGCGCGCGACACCGGCTGGCGAAAGAGCGCATCCTATTCCCGGTAAAGGCCCAAGGAGAGCTCTCCGTTTGTCTAATTTACCCCAACCGTTACTCAGTGGGCATGTCCAACCTTGGTTTCCAGGCGGTGTACAAGATCATCGCTCAGGATCCCCGCTGTCGTTGTGAGCGGGCGTTCCTTCCTGACCCTGATGAAAGAGAGGCCCTGCGGCGCACGGGAACGCCATTGGCCTCGCTCGAGAGCCAACGCCCCTTAGCGGATTTTGCTCTCCTTGCCTTTTCCCTCTCTTTTGAAACCGACTACCTACACGTCCTCGATATTCTCGCCGCCGCGCATCTGCCCGTGTTCGCACGTGATCGCGCGGAGCATCATCCCCTCGTGATTGCCGGCGGGCCGGCCACTTTTCTCAACCCCGAACCCGTTGCCGATTTCATCGACCTCTTTCTCATCGGCGAAGGGGAGGAGCTGCTGCCTGAGTTCCTGGCACGCTACGCCCAATTGTGCACGGCGAGACGAACCCGCTGGGAAAAGTTACGAGAACTGGCGACGCTTGAGGGCGCATATGTGCCCGGGTTGTTTACGCCGCACTATGACGAGCAGGGGCGCATCCAGAGCGTTGCGTACCACGGGACCGGGTCCCCCAAGGTCAAGCGCCGCTTTATCGCCGATCTGGACGCGTATCCCACAACGTCCCACATTCTCACACCAGACACCGTCTTTGGCGATATGTATCTGGTTGAGGCGAGCCGCGGCTGTGAGTGGGGGTGCCGTTTTTGTGCGGCCGGTTTCATGTACCGACCGGTGCGGTACCGTAGTGTTGCGTCACTGAGGGAGAGTGTGACGCAGGGGCTGCGGCAGCGCTCGACGATTGGCTTGGTCGGTGCAGAGATGGCGAGTCAGCCGGGCATTGCGGCGCTCTGTCAGTTGATCGGTCAGGCGGGAGGTCGTGCATCGCCGTCGTCGCTGAAGGCCGACGTGATCACGCAGGAACTCGCGGCGGCGCTCGGCGCGCAGCAGAATCACTCGGTGACAGTGGCGCCGGAGGCTGGCTCAGAGCGCCTGCGGCGGGTCATCAACAAGAACTTAACCGAGCCGGAAATTCTCCGTGCCGCCGATTGGCTGGTTGGGAGCGGGGTGCAGTCACTGAAGCTCTATTTTATGGTGGGGTTGCCGACGGAAACCTGGGAGGATGTGGAGGCGATCGCTGCCCTGACGGCGAAGATGCACGCCCGCTTTTGCGACCTAGGAGCAAAGGTTGGCGGGCTCACCCTTTCCATCAACGCGTTTTCGCCCAAGCCGTGGACGCCTTTCCAGTGGGAGCCGATGGAGGAGCTCGCCTCCTTGCGGGCGAAGTGCGCGCTGCTGCGCAAGCGGCTGGCACGGTTGCCGCGCGTAACGGTGGATATCGAATCTCCTCGCGCAGCCTACTATCAGACGCTGTTGTCTCGCGGCGATCGGCGCGTCAGCCACATAGTGTGGGAGATTCATCGCCATAACGGCGATTGGTGGGGCGTCATTCAGCGGTTGCGCCGGATGGCAAAGCCGCCGGCCGCCGGCCACCGGGTGCGGGACGGGGAGGTCTCGGCACCTGTGGCAGGTCAGCTTGACCCTGATTTCTTTGTGCACCGGCGGTACGACTACAATGAAGTTCTCCCGTGGGACTTCATTGATCATGGGGTGAGCAAACGGTACCTCTGGGTCGAATGGCGCAAGGCGCTGCTCGAACGCCAGACTCCTCCCTGTGATGTCACGACCTGTCGTACTTGTCAGGCGTGCTGACTCTGCCTCGTGCCGGTGTCGAGCGGAGCTAGGGGAATGATCATCGCCATCGGAAACGACCTCGCCGAGGTCGATCGCGTGCGTGCGGCGCTTGAGCACCCCAAAACCGGGGCCCGCTTTCGGGACCGCGTATTCACTGCGGGTGAACAGGCATACTGCGAGCGGCGGGGGAGAGGCAAGTATCAGAGTTACGCGGCCCGTTTCGCTGCCAAAGAAGCGACCATGAAAGCGCTGGGGCGAGGGTGGGGACAACACGTTGGGTGGCACGATATCGAAGTGGTGCGAGGGGGCGGGTCACGCCCGCGGCTGGTGCTGCACGGCAAGGCTGCGGCGTACGCCGCGGCACTGGGCATCCGCCGGCTGCACCTGGCACTCACACACACCGCTACGCTTGCCCAGGCGTCGGTCATTGCGGAAGGTGAAGGGGAGAGCGGTGGGTGAAGTGCGAACGGCCTGAAAACGCATGCCGGGGCGTTTTTCTAGCGGCGCGTCTGCGTTGGCAGTTGAGTGCAAGGTGGCTGTCGCGCTGCTCGTGGCCGAGCTGCAGGTTGTTGGATGGGGCGACATACCAAAACCGTGATTTGCCTGGGATGAAGAAGCTCTCGAGGAGGGGAGAAGATCATCACTCAAGGCAGCACGCCCATATACTCGATCGCGGCAGATCAGTCCTGTGGATCGGCTCTAGGAATTGGCGACAATATGGAGAACGGGCAGGCTGCGGGCTGTATATCCAGCCCGAGGAGACAACCTTGTCCTCGCGCACGCGAGCGGAAACGGCCATGGTGGCCGCGCCCACGCCGACATCCCGCAGGCTGGCGAAGATGCACCTCGCCATCCGCGAAAACAGCGATCTGTTGTCGCTGGACGCGAAGCCCATGATCATGGCGGATGTAGTTAACCAAGGGCCAAAGCGAGGCATCTGTGTCGGAAACGCGTGGATCGTCATGCGGGTAACACCATCAGGCACCCATTGCATTTTCGACGAGGGTTGAGATGCAAAACCGGGGTCTCGCAACGGCCCCTTACCGTCCGCGCTCCGTACGTTTTCGAGTTTCTGGGGCTCACGGCCAAGGACGCCGTGGAGGAAACGCTTGACAAAAGGAGCGAAGAGAGGCGATATTGCGCACGGTTTTCTTGTTTTTGTCGCACCCGCTTGGCGGGATATACCGCCAGTGGGGTGGCAGTATGCTCAGTAGTGAGCTGGCTGTTCGATTGTCATTGATGAACAACTAGGAGGAGCAGTGATGTCAGAACGGTATCCATTCATTGACAGCGATGCCCATGTCATCGAACCACCTGATATGTTCGAGAAATATCTGGAGCCCAAATTCCGTGACCGCCTGCCCTACGCTTGGGCCGGTTATCAAGGCGAGCCGTTAGCGTTTGGTTTCGAATTGCGAATCCCTGCCCCAGGAGGCGGCGAGTATGTCATGCCGTTTGGGCGTGATCCCTTGACCGGCAAGAATGCTATCGACGCGCACTCGCACTTTGCCTCGCTGGAAGCTGGGGCGCGCATTACTTTACCTGGCCAAGACGAGGCCTATGCCGAGTTCGCCCGGCAGGGGTTTCCCCCGGAGATGTACAAGGTGGCGATGGAGCAGACGGGCATCGATTATATGGTGGTCTATCCGTCGGTGGGGCTGTTGGCGACTGCTGTGCCAAACCTCGAAGCCGATCGCGCCGCGGCGTACCGTCGTGCGTATAACAATTGGCTGCACGATTTCTGCTCCGCTACGGGCGGGCGGGTCTTTGGCGCGGCGTCGGTGGATCTGCGCGATGCCGAAGAAGCCGCTCGTGAAGCGCGTCGCTGCGTGAAGGACTTTGATTTCAAGGCCGTGCATATCAATCCCGTCCCGGTCTGTGAACACAGGTTATATGACGACTTCTACGAGCCTTTGTGGAATGCCCTGGAAGACTTGAATGTGCCGTTGGCTATCCACACAGGCACAGGGACAGCGGCGGATGAAATGCTCTACTATTATCTGCCGCGCTTGCGGACAGCGCAGACGACCGTGGCTTTTACGATGGGCAACATGTTAGCCTGTACTGCGCTCATTATGGGAGGTGTGCTGGAGCGACATCCGAAGCTCAAGGTCGTGTATCTGGAGTCCGGCGCTGGGTGGGTGCCGTTCTGGCTGGATCGTCTCGCCGCTAGTGTGCAGGGAGGGTTCCGCGGGCTCGAGATTCCTGGGCTGAAGCTGCATCCGATGGACTACTTCAAGCGGCAATGTTTTATCTCCGCCGATCCCGACGATCCAGGCATTCCCCAGGTCATCAGTTATCTCGGCGACGATAACATCGTAACGGCAACGGACTTTGGTCATCCGGAGGGACGGCATTATGCAGTCGCCGTGAAAGCAATGATGGAACTGCCGGGCGTGTCGTTGGAGAGCAAGAAGAAAATCATGTGGGACAATGCGCTGCGGCTTTATCCGATTCGCCCGTAAGACGGTCCCGCCTACCTCCAGCCTCCAGGCCGACCGTGGCCCGTGAGCGCTTCTCTGAGTGAATGCGCAACCAGCCGGTTGGGCCGCGGCGGCCGAGCCGCAGCGTTAGTACACGGCGGATGGTGTCTTTTTCGGCCATGGTCAGCAGGTGTGCGCGACCTGGCAAGGGCGGCATTCTGGTCTATGCCATTGAATTGGAGAGTCTTTCCTGAAGGGACTTGCGCTTCGTCGCCAGAAGAACTCGCTGACAATGGGCCATCATTCTGGCATGTGGGAATGCGGGCGCTGACATGTGGTAGTGTCACGCCAGCGAGCAGATCGACGCAGTGGGTCAACGGCCGGCGATGAAGGTCCATGAATTCAAATCCGAGGTTCGGTTTTTCGTGCGCCGCGATATCGAGAGGATCTTTGCCTACCGGCGGGAATCGTTGCGTGCAAGATGTAAGGCCGGAATATATGGACCAGATGGAGGTTGAATGCTGGCAAGAGATGATCCAGCATTTCTTTTGATCCAAGCCGGTGGCTGCGGTGAGTTGCAGCGGTGAAGCTGCCAAGCCGAGGGTATTTGGAAAGGTAAAGTAACCCGTCTACGGGAGAGGGTGCAAAGGAGGACAGCTATGAGCATCAAAGGAAAGGCGGCGATTATCGGGTTTGCCGAGATGGCCCCGCAGAAGGGGAACGGAGATAAAACTCCCCTGGGTATTATTAGCGAAGTGGCGAGAGCCGCTATTGCCGACGCTGGCCTGGAAAAGCGGGATATCGATGGCCTGCTGACCGGTATGGCGATCGGTGACTATAGCGTGCTGTGGCCGTCGGTCGTGGCTGAGTACCTTCAGCTCCAGCCGCGATATTTTAACCAAGTCGAACTGGGCGGGGCCTCGGCCGCTGGAATGGTCTGGCGGGCTGCAGCGGCGATCGAAGCTGGCATGTGTCATAACGTACTGTGTGTCCTGGGCGATACCCGCGGCACCAAAGCCACGGGGACGAAACCCCCCCCCTTTCCGCGGCTGGAGGCGGAGTTCGATGCTCCCTATGGATTGATCGCTGCCAACCCTGGCTACGCCCTCATTGCACGACGACACATGTATGAGTTCGGTACTACACCTGAGCAGATGGCCAAGGTCGCCGTCGATCAGCGCAAGAACGCCTGTAAGAATCCTGCGGCACTGTTTGGTGACAAAGAAATCACCATCGATGATGTGCTCAATTCACGCCTGATCGTTGACCCGCTCCATTTGCTAGAGATCGTCAGCCCGTGCACAGGCGGTGGGGCCTTCATTGTGACCAGTGCAGAACGTGCCAAACGTGCGCCGCACCGGCCGGTGTATCTTCTCGGAGCGGGTGAAGCGGGCGGACACTGCGGCATCACACGCGCGCGTAGCTTGACGACCTCTCTGGTGAAACCCGCAGCTCAAGCTGCATTCGCCATGGCCGGAGTAACCCCGCAAGATATGGATTTCGTTCAGCCCTACGATTGCTACACCATCACGGTGATCATCACGCTGGAAGATGCGGGGTTCTGCAAGAAAGGGGAAGGGGGCCGCTTCGTCTGGGAGCACGATCTGACGTATAAAGGGGACTTCCCTTGCAACACGCACGGCGGCCAGCTCTCGTTTGGTCAACCCGGGCTCGCCGGCGGTATGAGCCATGTGATTGAGGCGGTGCGGCAGTTAATGGGACGTGGGGGCGAGCGTCAGGTAAAGGGTGCGACTATTGGCTATGTCAACGGTAACGGTGGGATCATGAGCGAACAGTGCAGTCTGGTCCTGGGAGTGCAATAGGAGGAGGGCGCCCATGGCGGACTACAAGAAACCTTTACCACGGCCGACCGCAACCTCCATGCCGTTCTGGCAAGCGGCAAAGCGGCACGAACTGCAGATCCAACACTGCGGCAAGTGTGGGGCGCATATCTTCTATCCCCGCGATGTCTGTCCAGAATGCTTCGCCTCGGATCTACAGTGGGTCACAGTGTCTGGCAAGGGCACGGTATATTCGTATACAATTGCGCGGGCACCCACGCATCCGGCTTTTGCTGACGATGTTCCATATGTCATAGCCATTGTCGAACTCGCGGAAGGACCACGTATCACCACCAACCTTGTCGGATGCAAACTTGAGGAGGTACGCGTCGGTATGCCCGTGCAGGCTACGTTTGAAGACGTGACCCCAGAAGTGACCCTCGTCAAGTTTCGGCCGGTGTAACCAGACCCGACACTTTGGTATGAGACCTCGATGGCAGGCTTGTTTACTCTGACGATTGTGGGGCAGACATAGGGGAGAGCCGAGGTTGGTACGCTGGCCCCGGATTTTTGCCTTCAGGTGATCGGGGTCAGCACCGGCCATAGCGCTGCGCAGCCGGTGTGCGCTGAGCAAATGGATACGCGAGGTTGCGTTGGTCACGTCACCAAGGAGGGTGCGTGTCAGAAGGCTGGTACGAGGGACACCAAAGCTGTCTTCGTGCTTCGACAAGCTCAGCATGTATGGCTCGTTAGTCGTTCAGGGCGAAAGCGGAGCTTGAATTCTCCACCTTGCCGCCTGACACATCGCTCAACAAGAGGAGAGGGCTCCTTGCACTGGTCTCTGGCGGAGAGAATAATGACACCTCAGTGAGGATTCAAGCTGTCAGGAGAAAAGCTAGGAGGCTGTCGCCATGAACACACCCAAATGCCTCTGTTGGTGGATGCTCGTCGCTCTGGTGTGGAGCTTGCCCTCTTCGGTGTTTGCTCAGCAGCACGAGTGGGAGAATGTCGATGGCCGTCAAGGACGAAAAATTGGCGCCCCCCAGGTGTTAGAGATCCCGGCGCAAGAACTGCCGGTAGTGGCACCGAGTCCCGCTGTCCCAGAGGCGGTACCGCCTCCAAGCACGAGCACCTCTGGGCTGGGAGCGCCTGACGATGCTGGGTTACAAGCACAGACCTCCCCCTCGTCACCTCAGCAGCAGCGGCGCCCCTATTTAGGGGTGCTGTATGCGACTGCGGAGGAGGGGCCGGCAGGGGTCAAAGTGCTCAGTGTCGTGGCGGGAAGCCCAGCCGCCCGCGCCGGGTTTCTCGGAGCTGACGCGCCGGAGGCCGGTGGTAGTTCGCTCTTTAAAGCCGCAATTGTTGTCTTGGCGATGTCACCGGCCGGGCCGTTCGCTATCCCCCTTGCCATTGCGCATGATATGTATACCAACCGCCACCCTCCCGGTGACCTCATCGTCGCGGTAGACAACCAGCCGGTACGCGATGCTCAGGAATTTAGCGACAAACTCCGTTCCTATCAACCTGGTGACACTGTTGTGTTTTCGATCCTGCGGGCGGGGAAGCCGGGGCAAATCGCGGTGCAATTAGAAGAAGAGCCGATGTAGAAGTGCAAAGGACGCTGGTGCCGGCACAGCACCTGTTCTGGGCGTTGCAGGACTCAGGGGTGTCTGCTCGTCCGTCACCGCTTACGCCGATTGCTCGATCTGGGCTTTAAATGCTTTGACGGTATTTTGCATGAGCATAGACACCGTCACTGGTCCCACCCCTCCTGGCACTGGGGTGATGTAAGATGCGCGCTCCCGCGCAGTCGCGAATTCCACGTCTCCCACGATCCGTTTTCCGACCTGGTTAATTCCGACGTCGATAACAACTGCCCCTGGTTGAACCCAGTTTCCTTTGATGACCTCGGGTGATCCGACCGCGACGACGAGCACCTCGGCGCGGCGCACATGATCAACGAGCCGTCCCTGCTCTGCCGTGGCAATGTGACAAATCGTGACGGTCGCGAGACGGTCGAGGAGCATCAAACTGACCGGTTTACCAACTAGTTCACTGTGACCGACAATGACTGCTTCTTTGCCCTTCATCAGGGTGCCCGTCGCTTCCAGGAGTTGCATCACGGCCAGCGCCGTACAGGAACCGATGCGCATTTCACCGATCAGCGCAGCCCCCATGTTCTCTGGGTGTGTTCCATCCACATCTTTGAGAGGGTCGATAGCGTTGACCAAGATCGAGCGACGCAAGTGGGGTGGAAGAGGTAATTGCAAAATAATCCCCGTCACTTCTGGGTCGCGATTCAGTTGGTGCAAGCGATGCAACACTTCGCGCTCTTCGGCCGTGTCCGGCAGGTGATACCAGCGGTACTCGATGCCAAGTTCTCGGGCAATTCTGTTTTGTGAGCGAATATAGATTTCAATAGCAGGATGAGAGCCGACATAAACGCTGACCAGCACCGGGCGACGTCCAGTCTGGAGGATGAGTTGAGAGATCTCATGTTTCAGCTCGTCATAGATCCGCCGGGCAATGATTCGCCCTTCGACAACCTGCGCACTCATAAATTCAAAATATCACCTGGTTGGCTGATCTGGGAAGGGCTAGCGGACGACAAGCGGTATTCTTGCTGTAATCTGTCAATTATTAGACAGAGATGTCCAAATAGTGACCATGACGCTGCAAGAATAGTGCAAAAAGCCCTCCTTTCTGTGGACTGTTTTTTGCTTGCTTGGGGAAAGTGTAGACAAGACGGCTATTGATCCTGCTCTGCGGAGTCCAGAACGGACGGGGAGGCTGGCGTCAAATGAAGCCCAGGATGAATCCTTATAAACGTGCAGCGCTCGGTCTCAAAGGGGGACATGTGGTAGTAGAGCCTGAGGACAACGAACAGGAGAGAGTCTCCCTTGCAGATCTTATCCCGGTGCAATACAGCGACCCGGTGGCGGTGCGTATTCAGATGAGCGGAGAGTACCGCTTGCTCTGGGCTGTGTTAGAAGATGCCATTGACTGTTACTTCCGATATGCGACGCAGCCGAGCGCTGAGGCGCAGGAGCTGTTCCGGGAGGCGGCAGCGTGGATCGAATCGGAGGAGGAGGAGTGGTTGTGCAGTTTTAGGGGAATCTGTTCTGCGTTCCGCATTAATCCAGATCATCTCCGGCGCGGGCTGCGGCGTCGGCTGCAAGAGATTCTGAAGGGGCGGTATGTTACGCGTCTGCCTCGTGCGGCGTAACAGAGGCTCTTGCCTGCGTTTTCATTCGGGATATAAAGAGCAGCATGAAAACCTTCTACGAACACTTCCTGGATGAGATTGCTCGCAAGCTTGACGCAGGAGAGATCGATGCGGAGAAAGCCCAGCGCTGGATCGACGAACTCCAGCGGCACCTAAAAGACTACGCCCAGCGCAATCCGGCAGCGCCAATTGTGCAAATGCCGCTCAGACACTAGTCGGTAAACTGGCTGCCTCCACGAGTATGGTCTCGCCATTCTGCACAGTCCGTAGGCTCCTGTGGCTAGACCTGCGAGCGGCTGTGGGGGATTCCTACTAACGATCGCTTCTATAGCCATAACAGGCGAGATTCCTCTCTGACCACGTTGTGTGGAGCCACACTCCCGGCAGGGATCGATCAGGATAGTTGCAGCCTGAGACGTCCTCGGTTACCCTGACACCACTTTTTGTACAGAGGAGTGCTAGGCATGGAGCGGATGCCCACGAGGAGGGTGCGTATTGGTCAGGTACAGGTTGGCGGAGGAGCCCCTATTGTGGTTCAGAGTATGTGCGCGACCAAAACAACAGATATCGATGCGACAGTCGCGCAAGTCCACCAGCTCGCGGCTGCAGGGGCGGGGATCGTGCGTATTGCGGTCGATAATCCAAAGGAGGCCGCCGCGCTCAAGGAAATCCGCGCACAAACGACGGTAGCGCTGTCTGTCGATTTGCAGGAAAATTACAAAATTGCTGATTTAGTCGCCCCTTATGTGGATAAAATCCGCTATAACCCGGGTCATCTCCACCATATCGAGAAAAGCAAGACCATCCCCCAAAAAGTCGCGTGGTTAGTCCAAGTGGCGCGCGACCACGATATCGCACTCCGCATCGGGGTCAACTGTGGTTCGGTCGCACCGGCGTTTCTCGCCAAGTATCCGCACGATGCGATGGAAGCATTGATCCAGTCGACCCTCTATCATTGTCAATTAGTGGAGGATTTGGGTTTTGACCGCTTTGTCGTATCGCTCAAGGATTCGGACCCAGCGAAAGTTGTGGCAGCCAACCGACGTTTTGCACAAGTCCGTCCGGATATCCCTCTCCACCTTGGAGTGACCGAGGCGGGTCTTCCCCCTGACGGTATTATCAAAAGTCGCCTGGCGTTCGAACAGTTGCTGGCCAGTGGCATAGGTGACACGATTCGCGTCTCGTTGACTCTTCCCAATGAACGCAAGCACGAAGAGGTGCTCGCCGGTTTTCAGATCCTTGCAGACGTCCGCCAAGGGCGGTTCATTTCCGTGCCGGGCTTTGGCTCTGGGCTCAACATTATTGCTTGTCCGAGTTGTTCACGAGTGGAGAACGAGAAGTTTGTCGAGCTTGCAGAGCAAGTCAAAGCCTTGACGGCCTATGCCAAGGAGCATCGTATCACCATCGCAGTCATGGGGTGTCGGGTCAATGGGCCGGGGGAAACGGATGACGCTGACCTTGGCCTGTGGTGTGGCCCGACTATGGTCAACCTAAAGAAAAAAAACAGAAAAATCGGTACCTTTCGTTACGATGAGGTGCTGGCCCGCCTCAAAGATGAACTTGACCGCCTGATTGCCGAGCGCGACGCGTTGGTCACGTGAGAATAGCACCTGTGGGATACCTGGGGACAGGTGGCCGTATAGAAAAGGAGCAGGAGGCATACCCAGATGGCCAAGCTGGTGATGATTGGGGTTGTGGCGGTGCTATGCGGTTTCCCGATCCAAGCGCTGGCCGCTTGTGCTGTGAGTTCTTTGGGGATCGTCTACTGTGCTAGGTACCCGACGGGGGGGGCAGAGCGCGATAATACTGGGACTGTTCTCTGCGGTAAGGGAGAATGCCGGCGCGATCACAGAGGTGCGGTGTATTGTTCCCGGGTCGAAGGTGGCGGGGCTGGTGTTGATCCGCAGGGCTTTGTCCGCTGTCTCGGGGGGTGTGAGCCTGGCTCGCGGACCTTATGTGAAGAGGGACAGTAGCAGGGACTGCAACGACAGTTGGCGGTATGGCCAAGCTGGACCAGTGTTGTCCCTTAGACAACTTCGGCCGTGTCTACCGCGTAGGCGGGCTTTGCTGACGGTTCATAGTACAGCAAGAGCTGACACTGACAGCCGAGATGTAACGGCATTCTTGGCGCCTGGCTGAACGGATATGTTCTGTCGGCAGACCGTTTACAGTAAGGACAAGCCTGCTCGGTGGTGACAATTTTCCAGCCGCTCACCGCAGCATCGTGCTCCTGATGGAGGTGCTTTTGCTCGACGACATCGTATCCCCGCGTGTATGTTTCGACGATGAGGGCCGCGATCTCGCGCATGTAGCGCCAGGCGGACGCCACCCGTTGCAGGTCTAGGTGTGCAAATTCGGCGGGGAGGGGGCACAATTGGAAGTGTTCCTCGAGAGGCACTATCCGTGCCACGCGTTCTTTTGCGTCGGGGAGAGCGAGGAGGTAGCGAACCGCCTGGGCTTTCCGGGTCAGTGGCGGTGGATTCAGATCTGCGACCATTGCTCTGAGGTCTTTAAGCTTGAGCCTATCTACGATTGCAGACAGCGCGATCTCGGTTCCGCGCACGGCGAGGCCGAGGTCAACCAATTTTTCAAATCCCGCCCAGTCGGGGTGTTCACGGGCGATAACGTAGATTTTGCCTGGCGGCTCGGCATAACGCATGTACAACTGCATCGGGTCATAGCCGAAGCGCTCGAGGAGCGCGTCGTCGATCGTCATGTCACTTGGGGTGTCTTCAAACAGGGTGATCAGATTGCCATGCGGACGGATATCGAGCGAGGCAAGGGCACGTGCGCGGAAGGAGATCAACAACTCTTTCCGGCCTTGCTCTGTAGCTGTTGCCCAATCGGAAGAGGTGCGTTGCAGGTCATCGAGGGTTTTCAGGTAGACTGGGCGGAATTCATTGATGTACGCCTCGATTTCTTTACAGCGGAGATTGGAGCGCAAAACAAGGGGAAACAGAGCCTCCACCTTAGCGGGCAGCGACCACTCTGCTCCTTTTTCATCTAGGATGCGCTTGAGGTGGAGTGCGGTTGCCTGGTCAATGCCATAGAGGGTCAAACGAAAAGAACTTCCCGGGTTGATGATCCACCCGCCGTCCTTCGTAGCAGTGACTGCACTGCCCTCGCGCTCGTTTGGACTTTCACTTTTTGCGATGGGAGGGCTATCTGCCGACGTCCCTCCTTCCTGAGGGAGTTTCTTGATTGCCGTTTTTGTCTTGGCTGGTCCTCTCCAGACGGCGACCCCGATGAGCGCGAGCACCCCGCACAATACGATGAGCCATATCCACATGGGAGGTTCCTTCCTACATAGACATCGGCACGACAACCGGCGAACTTTATTCCCCTCTGCTCGAGCGGTGTGTCACTCTTCAGCAAGCGATGTGCCAGGATGGGACCCGGCAAAATACGCCGTGGCGCTTCTCCAGAGAGAGACCATCTTTGCCACTATGATGCCATTTTTTGTCACATAATGCCCCTGTAGGCAGGGGATCGGGCAGAGTGGCGTTGATTTCCTGTCCGCCGGGCAGATAAAAAGCTACTACCTTCTTATCGCTCAAGCCCTGCACTCGTGCAGCACCGAGAGAGAGCGGCGACAGAGGGCTGCCACATGGGGAGGGAGTTGTGTATACGACACGAGTCGGCTTGTTTGCATTCTTGATGTTTCCGCAGCTAGCGTTCGCCCAACATTTTCTGGAAAATCCGCAGAATCTTTCATTTCAGAGTGGGATTGGGGTTATCTCGGGGTGGAAGTGTACGGCGAACGGGCCAATTGCAGTCCGATTTGACGGAGGTCAACCAATACCGATGGCCTATGGGACAAGCCGGGCGGATACTGTCAAGATCTGCAAAGACGATGGCAATAATGGTTTTGGGCTATTGTTTAATTGGAATTTACTGCGCGATGGGCAACACTTGGTTGAAGTCCTCGACAATGGGGAAGTGTTTGCGGCAGCGACGGTAACCGTTACAACCTTTGGGGAGGAATTCCTTAGGGGACAGAGCGGTGGCACAACGGTGACCTTTGCCGGCCGCCAGGTGACGCTGGTGTGGTCTGAGGCGCAACAAAATTTCGTGATCACCGGGATGAGTGGCAGAGATGGCAGCTTGACTGGCACCTATGATTATGTCGGGACGCTCGACTCCAATTCCTGTGTCACCCCGCCGCCAGGTGGGGTGGTAGAGGACCGTTTTCAGATTACGCAAAACGGCAGCAGCTTAGCTGCAATTGCTTCTGGCGGAAGAGTAACGATGATGGGCACTGTAGAGGTGGATGGTGATTTTATCCTGGTGTCGGCGCCGCAGGTGTCTTCTCCAAAGGCTAACTGTAGCCAGATTCTGACCATTCTCCTTGAAGGGAAGACTGCGCACCTGAACAACGTAAAGCTCTCCTTTAAAAATGAGTATCGCGGGGAGTGCGCACCGCACGCAGACTGTGAGGTCGAGTATCGTGGTCCTTTGACGCGGGTAGCGGCGGCTGGAGAGGCGCGCTAGGGCAGGAGAGGGTCGAGCGAGAAGAGATCCCTGGGTTTGTGCGACAGTATGTTATTGCGAGAGAATGCTAGCGAAGAGGGACAATACGGAGGCTAACCATGCCGCTCCTCAATCGCAACGGAGTACACCTTTACTACGAAGTCCATGGTGCAGGTCCGGCCGTGGTTCTCACACATGGCTATAGCGCAACCTCTGCCATGTGGAAGCCAAACCTCGCGGCCTTGGCGCAGCGCTATCAGGTGATTTTGTGGGATATGCGCGGGCACGGGCAATCTGATAGTCCGAGCGACCCTGCCGCGTATTCGGAAGAAGCAACGGTCGACGATATGGCTGCTCTGCTCGATGCTCAGGGAATCCAGCAGGCCGTGATCGGCGGGTTGTCACTCGGCGGGTATATGTCACTGGCCTTTCACCTGGCGTATCCCGACCGCGTTAAAGCACTGATGCTCTTTGATACCGGGCCTGGGTACAAAAAAGACGAGGCGCGGGCGGGCTGGAATCGCCGAGCTGAGGAGACTGCACGGGCTTTTGAAACCCGGGGGCTTGCTGCGTTGGGTCGAGGTGCTGAGGTTACGGCGGGTAGCCATCGATCCGCACAAGGACTGGCGCATGCGGCGCGTGGTATGCTGGCGCAGCGTGATGCGCGTGTGATTAGCATGCTTGAGGCGATCAAGGTTCCTACTCTGGTGCTTGCCGGTGCTCGGGACGAGCCCTTTCTGGCTGCCACTGAGTACATGGCGAGTAAAATTCCTGGCGCGACCAAAGTCATCATCCCCAACGCAGGGCATGCGGCCAACATCGACCAACCCGAGGCGTTCAATCAAGCGGTCCTCGCCTTTCTCCAGCGTATCACTGGGGGCGGGCCGTGACGGGAATGGGAGCGCATCCCTGGCCTTGCGTCGGAAAACAGGGTAGACCTATATCGAGAACACGCCGATAAAGGAGGGATCGTGATGGCGTACGATATACTCATTAAGAACGGCACTGTAGTTGATGGAACTGGTGCTGCCCGCTATCGGGCTGACGTAGCCATCGCCGCTGGCAAGATCGTGGAGATCGGTCAGGTGGCAGGAAGTGCCAAGACTGTTATTGACGCATCTGACCTGATCGTTGCCCCTGGCTTCATTGATCACCACACCCACTATGACGCCCAAATTTGCTGGGATCCGCTGCTGACCTGTTCCTCCTGGCATGGGGTGACCTCGGTGGTGATGGGCAACTGCGGTGTGGGACTTGCGCCGTGCCATCCAGAGGCACGGGAAATTGCCACCTGGGACCTCGTCAATGTCGAAGCCATCCCGTTCGAAGTACTTGCGCAAGGGGTGACCTGGGATTGGACGAGCTTTCCCGAGTTTATGCAGGCCGCCCAGCGGCGTGGGATCGGTATTAACGTGGGGTTCATGGCGCCGTTAACCCCGTTCCGCCACTACGTCATGGGTGAGGAATCGATGGAGCGGGCGGCCACGCCGCAGGAGATTGCGCAGATCAGTGCCCTGCTGCGCGATGCGATGGTCGCGGGTGCGTTCGGCTTCTCGACCACCAATGGCCCACAGCACATCGGTTACCAAGGACGCC
>Ga0308420_1000576_pt1 | contig 18331 bp, 19 predicted proteins | sample HotsprSampleMS55_FD_203802 | JGI IMG/M metagenome (GOLD analysis project Ga0308420, IMG submission 203802) | Hot spring phototrophic mat microbial communities from Mushroom Spring, Yellowstone National Park, Wyoming, United States - 20090730_MS55 ... | reverse complement strand
CCAGGCCGGCCACCATCTGCCCGAGCGAGGACATCTTCTCGCTGTGCACCAGCATCGCTTCGGAGGCTTTGAGGCGCTCGAGCGCCTCCGCCAGCTCGCGCGTGCGGCTGCGCACCCGTTCTTCGAGGGACTCGTTCGCCTCGCGCAGAGCGGCGTTCGCGCGGTCGAGCGCGCGCCGGCTCCCGACCACGTTCCAGAGCGCGAACGCGAGCACCGCGAGCAGCATGCCGGAGTAGTACAGCAGCCAGGCGCGGTGCAGCTCGACCTGCGTCAGTGCGTCGTCGAAGGCACGGTCGAGTGCGCGGCCCGCGAGTTCGAGCCGCGGCCCGGTGGCCGCGAGCCACGCCTGTGCGAAAAGCGCGTCCGCCGCCGCGCGCAGCTCGGCGAGCCGTGCGGTCTCGGCGGCCGAGGCACGCGCCTGCGCGAGCGCGGCTCGCGCCTCGCGATAGCGCTCGACGAGCAGCGCCTTTTCCTCCAGCGCCTGGCGCAGCGGCGCGAGCGTGCCCGCGAGCGCCGGGTTTCCGAGCGCGAGTGCGCGCGCTTCGAACCGCGCGTACAGCGTGCGAGGGCGCGCGGCCGACGCCTCGGTCGCTCCGCCGACGAGCTGATCGTTCCAGCGTGCATCGAGCGCGCGCAGCTCGGCGAGTGCCGCGCGCGCCTGCTCGACGGTGGCGATATCGAGCGCGCCCGATTGCCAGTAGAGGAAAGCCCAGCCGGCGGCGAGCGCGAGCGCCATGACGGCATGGAGAACGGCTCGCAGGATGCGCATGGGGGCCAGAGCGGTGGGCCGGGGCGCACAGTATAGAGCCTCGCCGCCGGCGCCGCCTCCCGGGCGCTGCGGTAAAATCGGCCGCGCGTGCCCTCGATCGACCTCACGTATCACTTCCTGATCGCCATGCCCAACATGGCCGATCCGTACTTCGCGCGCACGCTCACATTCGTGTGCGAGCACAGCGCGCAGGGCGCGCTCGGCATCGTCGTCAACCGGCCGCTCGACATGACGCTGCAGTCGCTCTTCGACCGTCTGTCGCTCACGATGCGCAACACCGAGATGGCCGATGCGCCGATCTATTTCGGCGGGCCGGTCCAGACCGAACGTGGCTTCGTGCTACACACCCCGCCGGGCGACTGGCAGTCGACGCTGCGGGTGCGCGACACCATCGGACTCACCACCTCGCGCGACATCCTGGAGGCGGTGGGCCGCGGCGAGGGCCCGGAGAAGATGCTGGTCTCGCTCGGCTACGCCGGCTGGGCGGCCGGCCAGCTCGAGCACGAGCTGCGGCAGAACGCTTGGCTTACCGTCGAGGCGAAGGACGCGATCATCTTCGACCTGCCGGCCGAAGAGCGGCTGCCGGCGGCGCTCGAGCTGCTCGGCCTCGACTATGCGCGGCTCGCCGACGCCGCAGGCCATGCCTAGCGCCGCGCGGCGCACCGTTCTCGCCTTCGATTTCGGTCTGGAGCGCATCGGCGTCGCCGTCGGCGAAGCGGCGATCGCGGCCGCACACCCGCTCGCCCCGGTGCATGCGCGCAGCGCCGGCGGGCGCCTCGGCGCGATCGCACGCCTGGTCGAGGAATGGACGCCCGCGGAGCTGGTGGTCGGCCGCCCGCTCGGCGCCGACGGCGCACCGCACGAGATGACGCGCCGCGCCGAGCGCTTCGCGCGCACGCTCACCGCCCGTTTCCGGCTGCCGGTGGCGCTGGTGGACGAACGTTACAGCTCGCAGGAAGCGGAGCGTCGCGCGCGCGCGGCGTTCGGTGCTCGGCGCGCAGCGGCGCTCGCGCGTTCGCGCGCGCTCGATTCGCTGGCGGCGGCGCTGCTGCTCGAACAGTATTTCGGCGAGCGGCGCCGATGATCGCGCTGCCCGACGCCGAGGCACTGCTCCCGGGCCTCGCCGAGGCGCTGTGCGCGCGCATCGGGCCCCGCAGCGCGATGATCGGGCTCTACACCGGCGGCGCGTGGCTCGCCGAGCGGCTGCACGCGATGCTCGGGCTCGCCGAGCCGCTCGGGCTGATGGACATCGCGTTCTACCGCGACGACTACGCGCAACAGGGCCTCAAGCACGACCCCAAGCGCACGCGCATCCCGTTCTCCGTCGAGGGGCGCGACCTCCTCTTGGTGGACGACGTGCTCTACACCGGGCGCACGGTGCGCGCGGCGATGAACGAGCTCTTCGACTACGGCCGGCCGCGCTCGATCGCGCTCGTGGTGCTCGCCGACCGGGGGGGCCGGCAACTGCCGATCTGCGCACAGGTGGTCGGCGCCGAGGTCGTGGTTCCGGAGACCAAGCGCCTGCGCCTGAAGCGCGACGCCGACGGCCGCCTGCGCTTCGAGCTCGAAGATGCGGCCTGACCTGCAGCTCGACGCAGAGGGCCGGCTCCGGCATCTTCTTTCGATCGAGGGTCTGCCGCGCGAGGTGATCGAGCGCATCCTCGCCACCGCCGAGTCCTTCGCCGGCGTCACCGAGCGCGACATCAAGAAGGTGCCGCTGCTGCGCGGGAAAAGCGTCTTCAACCTCTTCTTCGAGCCTTCGACGCGCACGCGCACCACCTTCGAGATCGCGGCGAAGCGGCTCTCGGCCGACGTCATCAACCTCAACATCGCGGCATCCTCGCAAGCGAAGGGCGAGTCGCTGCTCGACACGGTGGCGAACCTCTCGGCGATGCAGGCCGACATCTTCGTCGTGCGCCACGCGAGCTCCGGGGCTCCCTACCTGATCGCGCGCCACGTCAAGCCGCACGAGCACGTGATCAACGCCGGCGACGGCCGCCACGCGCACCCGACGCAGGGGCTGCTCGACCTCTACACCATCCGCCACTACAAGGGCGATTTCTCGCCCCTGGTGGTGGCGATCGTCGGCGACCTCGCGCACTCGCGTGTCGCGCGCTCGCTGATCCACGGGCTGACGACGCTCGGCACCGGCGAGGTGCGCGCGATCGGCCCGCAGACGCTCTTGCCGACAGGACTGCAGGCGCTCGGCGTACGCGTCTTCCACGACATCCGGACGGGGTTGCGCGACGCCGACGTGATCGTGATGCTGCGGCTGCAGAACGAACGCATGAGCGGCGCGCTGCTGCCCTCGGCCCAGGAGTACTTCATGAGCTACGGCCTCACCGCCGAGCGCCTCGCGCTCGCCAAACCGGACGCGATCGTGATGCACCCCGGTCCGATGAACCGCGGCGTCGAGATCGACTCCGCGGTCGCCGACGGGCCGCACTCGGTGATCCTGCCGCAGGTCACCTTCGGCATCGCGGTGCGCATGGCGGTGATGTCGATCGTCGCGGGGGGCGCGTGAGTCTCCTCATCCGCGGCGCGCGCGTGGTGGATCCGGCGAGCGGACGCGATGCGCCGGGCGAGGTCGCGATCGCCGCCGGGCGCATCGTCGAGCGCCTCGAGCGGCCGGCGCGCGTCATCGACGGGCACGGCCTCGTGCTCGCACCGGCGCTGATCGATCTTTCGGCGCGGCTGCGCGAGCCGGGCGACGAGTACAAGGCACGGCTCGAATCGGAGCTCGAGGCCGCGGTCGCGGGCGGAGTGGCGAGCCTCGCCTGCCCGCCGGACACCGATCCGCCGCTCGACGAGCCGGGGCTCGTGGACATGCTGCGCCGGCGCGCGCGGGCGCTCTCACGCGCGCGCGTCTATCCGGTGGGTGCCCTCACGGTGAAGCTCGCCGGCGAGCAGCTCACCGAGATGGTCGAGCTTGCGGCCGCCGGCTGTGTCGCCTTTTCGCAGGCGAACGCGCCCCTTCGCGACACGCAGGTGCTCTGGCGCGCGATGCAGTACGCGGCGACCTTCGGCTTTCCGGTATGGCTTCGCGCCGAGGATGCGTGGCTCGCCGCCGGCGGCGTGGCGCACGACGGCGAGGTGGCGACGCGGTTGGGGCTGCCGGGCGTCCCGGACTTCGCCGAGACGATCGCGCTCGCGACCGCACTCACGCTCGCGCGGGCGACCGGCGTGCGCCTGCACGTCTGCCGGCTTTCGAGCGCGGCGGCGGTGGACCTGGTGCGCGCGGCCAAGCGCGAGGGACTCACGGTGAGCTGCGACGTCGCGGTGCACCATCTGCATCTTTCCGACGCCGACATCGGCGACTTCGATGCGAACTGCCGGCTCGAGCCACCGCTGCGCTCGGCGCGCGACCGCGAAGCGCTCGCCGCCGCGCTCGCCGACGGTACGATCGATTGCGTGGTCTCGGACCACACTCCGGTGGACGAAGACCGCAAGCAGCTGCCGTTCGGCGAGGCGGAGCCCGGCGCGAGCGCGCTCGAACTCCTGCTCCCGCTCGTGCTGCGCTGGGCGGCCGAGCGCGGCCTTTCGCTCGCCGAAGCGCTCGCGCGCGCGACGAGCGGCCCGGCGCGCGTGCTCGGCGTCGAAGCCGGACGCATCGCCCCGGGCGCGCCCGCCGATCTCGTGCTCTTCGACCCGCAGGAGAAGTGGCGGGTGACGCGCGAAGCGCTGCGCAGCCAGGGCAAGAACACGCCTTTTCTCGGACACGAGCTCACCGGCCGGGTGCGGGCGACCCTGGTCGCCGGCAACGTGGTGTACGAGGCGCGATGAGGGGCGCGGCGATCGGGGCGGCGGCGCTCGCGCTTGCGGGCTGTACGGCGATCGCACCGCGCGAGCCTGCGCCGGGCGCACCGCAAGCGAAACCCGCCGCCCCGGCGCCGGAGCGCAGGCCGGGAGGCTACTACCTCGACGACGGGCCGGGCGAAAAGCCGCCCGCAGATCTCGCCGCGATCCCGGACGCGGTGCCGCGCGCCGAGCCGCTGCACCGCTTCGCGAACCGTCCCTACCAAGCTTTCGGACGCGAGTACGTGCCGCTCGCGAGCGCCGAGGGTTTCCGCCAGCGCGGGCTCGCGAGCTGGTACGGTCGCCGCTATCACGGCCAGCGCACCTCGAGCGGCGAGATCTACGACATGTACGCGATGACCGCGGCGCATCCGCTGCTGCCGATTCCGAGCTACGTGCGCGTCACCAATCTGGCCAACGGGCGAAGCGTGGTGGTGCGGATCAACGACCGCGGCCCCTTCCACGGCGAGCGCATCGTCGACCTCTCCTACACCGCGGCGTGGAAGCTCGGCTTCGTCGAGCAGGGCACCGCCTGGGTCGAGGTGGAAGCGGTCCAGCCCCTCGGACCGGTGCTCGCCGGCGCGGCGCCGGGCGCTGCGGCCGCAGTCGCGATGCCGGGGCACGCGCCAGAGGCGGCCGACTCCGCGCCGCAGACCTCGGGAGTGTTCGTGCAGCTCGGCGCGTTCTCCGCGCCGGAGGCCGCCGAGAGCTTTCGCGCGCGGCTCGCGCTGGAGCTCGCCTCGCTCGCGGCCGAGGTGCGGATCCATACCGCGGGCGGCCTGCATCGTCTCAAGCTCGGCCCCTATCGCACGCGCGAGGCGGCGCGCGAGATCGCCGACCGGATCGAAGCCGCACTGAAACTCCGCCCGCTCGTCGTTCCGCGCTAGCGCGGCAGCTATAATCGGCGCCTCCTCGCTGCTCGCCTGCGCGTGCTCCGTCCGTTCGTCCTCGCGCTGATGTTCGCCGCCGCCGCCGCCCAGGCGCAGGCGCCGCAGCCCCCGCAGGTGATCGGCCGTTCCTGGATCGTCCTCGATCTTGCGAGCGGACAGGTGCTCGCGGCCGAGAAGCCCGACGAGCGCTTCGAACCGGCCTCGCTCACGAAGCTGATGACCGCCTACATCGTCTTCGGTGCGCTGCGCGAGAAGAAGATCGCGCTCGAGGAGCCGGTCGCGGTGTCCGAGCGCGCCTGGCGCGCGCCCGGCTCGCGCATGTTCATCGAGCCGGGCCGTCCGGTCACCGTGGGCGAACTCGTGCGCGGCATGGTGGTGCAGTCGGGCAACGACGCCTGCATCGCGCTCGCCGAACGGATTGCCGGCAGCGAGGAAGCGTTCGCCGAGCGCATGAACCGCGAGGCCGCGCGGCTCGGCATGAAGAACACCCGGTTCGTGAACGCTTCGGGTCTCCCCCACCCGCAGCATCATTCGACCGCGCGCGATCTCGCGCTTCTGGCCGCGGCGCTGATCCGCGACTTTCCGGAGGAGTACGCGACCTACTACTCGCAGAAGGAGTTTCGCTACAACGGCATCACGCAGCACAACCGCAACCGGCTGCTGTGGCTCGACCCGACGGTGGACGGCGTCAAGACCGGCTACACCGAGGCAGCGGGCTACTGCCTCATCGCCTCCGCGCGGCGCGGCGAGCGCAGGCTGCTCTCGGTGCTGCTCGGCTCGACCTCGGAGGCGGTGCGCGCGCAGGAGTCGCAGAAGCTGCTCAACTGGGGCTTCCAGGCGTTCGAGGCGGTCCGGCTCTACCGAGCCGGCGATACGGTGCGCGAGATCGAGGTCTGGAAGGGCGCGGCTCCGAAAGTGAAGGCGGGGCTCGCGCGCGATCTCGTCCTCACCGTGCCGAGAGGTCTCGCCGAAAAGCTCTCCGCGGAGCCGCTCGCCCAGGCGCCGCTCGTCGCGCCGGTGGCCGCGGGCCAACCGGTCGGCGTGCTGCGCGTCGCGCTCGAAGGGCGCACGCTCGGCGAATATCCGCTCCTCGCGCACGAGGCGGTGGCACCAGCAGGGCTCCTCGGGCGGGCGTGGGATACACTGCGATTGTGGCTGAAATAGCGCCGACGACAGTCTTCCTGAACGGACGCTTCCTGCCGCTGGACGAAGCGCGGGTGCCGGTGCTCGACCGCGGCTTCCTCTTCGGCGACGGCGTCTACGAGCTCGTGCCGGTGTACTCGCGCGTGCCGTTTCGCCTCGACGAGCACCTCGCGCGCCTGGAGGCGAGCCTCGCCGCGGTGCGCATGCGCAATCCCTACGCGCGCGCCGAGTGGGCTGAGCGCATCGCCGAGCTCGTCGCGCGCCAACCGTTCGAGGACCAGGGCGTGTATCTGCAGGTCACCCGCGGGGTCGCGAAGCGCGACCACGCGTTCCCGAAGGACGCGACGCCGACGGTGTTCATGATGTCGAATCCGCTCATGACGCCTGCCGCGGAGCTCGTCGAGCAGGGCGCGGCGGCGCTCACGGCCGAGGATTTCCGCTGGCTGCGCTGCGACATCAAGACGACCTCGCTCGTCGCGAACTGCTTGCTGCGCCAGCTCTCGGCCGACGCCGGCGCCGCCGAGACGATCCTCTTTCGCGACGGCCGCCTCACCGAGGCCTCGGCCTCGAACGTGTTCGTGGTGCGCGAGGGCGCGATCCACGCGCCGCCGAAATCCCACCTCATCCTGCCGGGAATCACCTACGACGTGGTGCTCGAGCTTGCCCGGGCCAACGGCATTCCGGTGCGATTGCGCGAGATCGCGCGCGAGGAGGTTTTCGGCGCCGACGAGCTCTGGGTCAGCTCCTCTTCGCGCGAGGTGCTCGCGATCGTCTCGCTCGACGGCCGGCCGATCGGCACCGGGCGCCCCGGTCCGATGTTCCGCCGCATGTACCGCCTGTACCAGGACTTCAAGCGGGAGGTGATGCGTGCCGGAAGGCAGCGCCAGGCGGCCTAGCGGCCGCGCGAGCGCCGCCTCTGCGGCGCAAGCGGGGAGGGCGCAGTGACGCTCGTCGCCGAACGGACGATCGTGCGGGCGCTCGGCCGCGTCGGATACCGCCAGGCCGAGTCGGCGATGCGCGAATTCACGCGGCGGCGCGGGCCGCAGACCCCGGACGAGCTCTGGGTGCTCGAGCATCCGCCGGTCTACACGCTCGGCGCGGGCGCGAGCGAGGCGCACGGGCCGCGCGCGGCCAACGGCATCCCGGTGCTGCGCTGCGAGCGCGGCGGCGAGATCACCTATCACGGCCCCGGCCAGGCGGTGCTCTACACCCTCGTCGATCTCGCACGGCGCGCAATCGGCGTGCGCGCCTTCGTGCGGCTGCTGGAGGAGTCGGTGATCGCGCTCATCGGCTGCGGCGAGAGGCGCGAGGACGCCCCGGGCGTGTACGTCGGCGGCGCGAAGATCGCCTTCCTCGGCCTCAGGGTGACGCGCGGGTGCGTCTGGCACGGGCTCGCGCTCAACGTGGAGGTGGATCTCGAGCCGTTCTCGGCGATCGACCCGTGCGGCGAGGCGGGCCTTGCGGTCACCCGCACCCGGGACCTCGGTATCCCGGGAACCGCCGAAGCGCTCGGGCTCGCGCTCGCCGAAGCCGTCGCGGCGAGGCTCGACCGTGCGTGAACCGGGGACGCGGGAAAAGGGCGCGGCGAAGACCGCGCGCATCGTGCCGATCGCACCGCAGAGACCGCGGCTCGCGAAGCCGGCCTGGATCCGGGTGCGCGCGCCGGGACCGGGCTCGCGCTACCACGAGGTGAAACGATTGCTGCGCGAGGCGCGGCTTCATACCGTGTGCGAGGAGGCGTCCTGTCCCAACATCGGCGAGTGCTTCGGCCACGGCACCGCCACCTTCATGATCCTCGGGGACATCTGCACGCGCCGCTGCCCGTTCTGCGATGTCGCGCACGGAAGGCCCCTTCCGCCCGATCCCGAAGAGCCGGCGCAGCTCGCCGAAGCGGTGGCGCGGCTCGGACTGTCGCACGTCGTGATCACGAGCGTGGACCGCGACGACCTCCTCGACGGCGGCGCGGCGCACTTCGCGCGCACGATCGGCGCGGTGCGCGAGCGCTCGGCCGCGACCACGATCGAGATCCTCGTGCCGGATTTTCGCGGCCGGCTCGAGCGCGCGCTCGAAATCCTCTCGGCGGCGCCGCCCGACGTCTTCAACCACAACCTCGAGACCGTGCCGCGGCTCTACCGCCGTGCGCGTCCGGGCGCCGACTACGCGCACTCGCTGCGGCTTCTTGCCGACTTTCGCGCGCGCTGCCCCGGCGTGCCCACCAAGTCGGGGTTGATGGTGGGGCTTGGCGAGACCGACGAGGAGATCGTCGCGGTGCTGCGCGAGCTGCGCGCACATGGCGTCGAGATGCTCACGATCGGCCAGTACCTCGCGCCCTCGGTGCACCACCTCCCGGTCGAACGCTATGTTGGCCCGGAGGTCTTCGCGCGCTTCGAGCGCGAGGCTCGGGCGCTCGGTTTCCGGCATGCCGCGATCGGACCGCTCGTGCGCTCCTCCTACCACGCCGAGCGCCAGGCGCAGGCGGCCGGGATCGGCTGAACGCAGGCTTTCGGCGATGAACCGTCGCGCGCTCCTTTTCGCCGCCCTCGGGCTCGCCGGCGCGGTGCGCGCGGGCGCGGCGGGGCTCGACTCGATCGCGCACAAGGACGCGGTGGCCGGTCTGCGAGCGGCACTCGAAGCGGGCTCGGGGGCGGCGGTCGAGCTTCTCGGTCGCACCGACGGCTTCTACCGCAACGAGCGCGTCAAGATCCCGCTGCCCGAGTCGCTTGCGCGCTACGAGCCCCTGATGCGCGGCCTCGGCATCGGCCGCTACGCCGACGAGCTCGTGCTCGCGATGAACCGCGCCGCCGAGGCCGCGGTGCCCGAAGCGAAGGCGCTGCTGGTGGACGCGGTGAAGAAGATGAGCGTGCAGGACGCCAAGGCGATCCTCGCCGGCGGCGAGACCGCGGGAACCGAGTATTTCCGGCGCACGACCTCGGCGCCGCTGCGCAAGCGCTTCCGGCCGATCGTCGCGAAGGCGACGCGCACGGTGAAGCTCGCCGAGGTCTACGACCGCTATGCCGAAAAAGGGGCGCAGTTCGGCCTCGTCGCGAGGGAGCACGCGAATCTGGACGACTACGTCACGCAGAAGGCGCTCGACGGTCTTTTCGCGATCGTCGCCGAGGAGGAGAGGAAGCTGCGCCGCGATCCCGCGAGGGCGACGAGCGAGCTCCTGCGGCGCGTCTTCGGAGCGCTCGGGCCGTAGCGAACGGCTCGGCGCCCCCCGGCGGGCCGCACGCACGCCGCAGAAAGGGCCGGCCGGCGCGACCGCGCGCCTCAGTGCGCCTCCTCCCAGTTGTCGCCGCAGCCGACGTCCACCACGAGCGGCACCTCGAGCTTCGCCACACCCTGCATGAGCTCGCGCACGCCTTCCTTCACGAGCGCAACTTCGGGCTCGGGCACCTCGAGCACGAGCTCGTCGTGCACCTGCAGGATGAGCCTCGCGCCGAGGCGCTCGGCGTCGATCCAGCGTTGCAGCGCGATCATCGCGAGCTTGATGAGGTCGGCGGCGGTGCCCTGCATCGGCGCGTTGATCGCCGCGCGCTCGGCCGCCTGGCGGCGCGCGGGCGTGCGCGAGCCGATCTCGGGAAGCCACAGCCTGCGCCCGAACGCGGTCTCGACGTAACCGCGCTCGCGCGCGCGCTCGCGCGTGGCGTCCATGAAGCGCTTGACGCCCGGATAGCGCGCGAAGTAGGCGTCCATGTACGCCTGCGCGGTCGCGCGCTCGACGCCGAGCGTCTGCGCGAGCCCGTAGGACGACATGCCGTAGATGAGCCCGAAGTTGATCACCTTGGCCGCGCGCCGCTCCTCTTCGCTCACGCGCTCGAGCGGCACGCCGAAGACCTCGGCCGCGGTCGCGCGGTGCACGTCGTGCCCGCGCGCGAACGCGTGTCGCAGCCCCTCGTCGCCCGAGAGGTGCGCCATGATGCGAAGCTCGATCTGCGAGTAGTCGGCCGAGACGAGCTTCGCGCCCGGCGGCGCGATGAACGCCTCGCGGATGCGCCGGCCCTCGGGCGTGCGCACCGGGATGTTCTGCAGATTCGGATCGTTGGAGGCGAGCCGGCCGGTGACCGCGGTGGTCTGCGAGTAGGTGGTGTGCACGCGGCCGGTGCGCGGGTCCACCATCTTCGGCAGCTTGTCGGTGTAGGTGGACTTGAGCTTCGCGAGCGCGCGGTATTCGAGCAGCGCCTTCGGCAGGGGATAGTCGAGCGCGAGCTCGGCGAGCACGTCCTCGTCGGTGGAGGGCTGCCCCGAGGGCGTGCGCTTCTTCACCGGCAGCTTCTCGCGCACGAAGAGGATCTCCTGGATCTGCTTCGGCGAATTGAGGTTGAAGGGGCAGCCGGCGAGCTCGTGCGCCCGGCGCTCGAGCGCGAGGAGCGCGCGGCCGAGCTCCTCGCTCTGCGCCGCGAGCCGCGCGCAGTCGAGGAGCACTCCGGTGCGCTCCATGCGCACGAGCACCGGCACGAGCGGCATCTCGATCTCCTCGTACACGCGCTTGAGGCCCGCCTCGGCGGCGATCTTCGGGTAGAGCACGCCGTGGAGCGCGAGCGCGAAATCGGCGTCCTCGGCGGCGTACTCGGTCGCGCGCGCGATGTCGACGCCGGAGAACGGAATGCGCGCCGCCCCCCGCCCGGTCACCTCGTCGTAGGTGATCGTCTTCCAGCCGAGGTGACGCGCGGCGAGCGAATCCATGTCGTGGCGCTCGTGCGATTCGTAGACGTAGGATTCGAGCAGGGTGTCGTGCGCCAGCCCCGCGAGGCGCACGCCGTGGTTCGCGAGCACGTGCGCGTCGAACTTCGCGTTCTGGCAGACCTTCGCGTGCCGCTCGCTCTCGAGCCAGGGCTTGAGGCGCGCGAGCGCAGGCTCGAGCGCGAGCTGCGCCGGGGCGCCGGGGTAGTCGTGCGCGAGCGGCAGATACCAGGCGGTGTCGCCCGCGGCGAACGAGAGACCCACCAGGCGCGCCGCGATCGGCTCGAGCGCGGTGGTTTCGGTATCCAGGCCGGCGAGCGGGGCGGCGTCGAGCGCCGCGAGCGCGCGCTCGAGCTCGTGCTCGTCGAGGATCGCGACGTAGCGGCGCCGGGGCGCGGCCGCCGCCTCCGTGCGCTCGGCGCGCAGCGCGCTTGCGGACGCAGGCGGTGCGCCGGCCGCGCCCTCGGCCGCGTCGAGCTCGCGCAGCCAGCTCCGGAAACCGAAGCGCTCGAAGAGCGTGCGCAGGCGCGCGCGGTCGGGTGCGCGCGGGGCGAGATCGGCGAGCGAGACCGCGAGCGCGAGGTCGCGGCGCACGGTGAGCAACCTTCGCGCCTGCGGTAGCCAGTCGAGCGCCTTCCTGAGGTTTTCGCCGGCGACGCCGCCGATGTCGGCCGCATGCCCGAGGAGCGCTTCGAGCGAACCGTACTGCGCGAGCCACTTCGCCGCCGTCTTCGGACCCACTTTCTCCACCCCCGGCACGTTGTCCACCGCGTCTCCGGTGAGCGCGAGCAGATCGGGGATGCGCTCGGGCGGCACTCCGAACTTCTGGCGCACCGCCGCGGCGTCCAAGGTCTCGTTCGACATCGTGTTGACGAGCGTGACACGCTCGTCCACGAGCTGCGCGAGGTCCTTGTCGCTCGTGGACACGATCGCGCGCCAGCCCCGCCGGCGTGCCTCCTCGACGAGCGTCGCGATCACGTCGTCGGCCTCGACCCCTTCGACCGAGAGCACCGGCCAGCCGAGCGCGGCGACGAGCTCTTGCAGCGGCGCGATCTGCGCCGCGAGCGGCTCCGGCATCGGCGCCCGGTTCGCCTTGTAGGCGGCATACTCGCGTTCGCGGAAGGTGGGGCCGGGCGCGTCGAACACGCAGGCGAGCGCGTCGGCCTTGTGATCGGCGGCAAGGCGCCGTAGCATGCCGGCGACGCCGTAGATGGCGCCGGTGGGTTCTCCGCGCGGGCTCTTCAGCTCCGGTAGCGCGTGGAACGCCCGGTAGAGGTACGACGAGCCATCGACGACGAGCAGCGTTCGGGTGCGATTTTCCTCCGACACGGTGACCCCGGTGAAGCGACACGAGAAGCTGCCGAAGCCTGCCGTTCCCGGAACCGGCATCTCCGCGCGCGAGGCGTGGCGGCTCTTCGGCATTATGGCAGAGTTCGTCGAGGCGACCGAGCGGCTCGCCGGCATCCGTCCCGCCGTCTCGATTTTCGGCAGCTCGCGCGCGCCCGAGGACTCGTACTGCTTCGCGCTCGCGGAGCGGACCGCGCGGCTGCTGTCGGATGCCGGCTTCGCGGTGATCTCCGGCGGCGGCCCGGGGGTGATGAAAGCGGCGAACCGCGGCGCGTTCGCCGGCCGCTCGCCCGCGGTGGGGCTCAACATCGAGCTGCCGCGCGAGCAGCACGCGAACGAGTGGCAGGACATCAGCCTGCGCTTCGAGCACTTCTTCGCGCGCAAGGTGATGTTCGTCAAGTACGCGACCGCCTACGTCGTGTTGCCCGGGGGCTTCGGCACGCTCGACGAGCTCTTCGAGGCGCTCACGCTGGTGCAGACGGGCAAGACGCGTCGCATGCCGATCATCCTGATGCACGAGCCGTTCTGGCGCGGGCTGCTCGACTGGCTGCGCGAGCGGCTCGTCGGCGAGGGCATGATCGAGCCCGCCGATCTCGGCCTGTTGCGGGTGATCGACGAGCCGGAGAAGGTGGTCGAGGCGATCTTCGCGTTCTACGAAAAGCGCGGCTTCGAGCCCTCGCCCGCCGAGCACGAGGTGCTGCTCAACCTCTGAGGGCGCAGAGCGCCCGCGTGCCGTTGCCCCGCGGAGGCGGCGCCGCGGCCTCGGCTCGCGAGCCGCTCGGGCCAACCCTCCTCGGGCTGCGAGCAGGCGCCGGCTGCGTGCTCGTGCTCGGCTTTCCGCGCCGGGCGAGCGCTCGGTCGCCCACTTCTTTGGATCCGCCACGAAAAAGAGGGCGCGAGGAGACATATCGCGGCAAGTCGCCTGATCGTGAGCATGCGCGATGTCCTGCAGGTCGAGGCAGGGCCGCGGGCCCTGTCCGACCGGCCGCGGCTTACTTCTTCGCGCGCTGGCGGTCGTGGCGCTCGCGCGCGATGCGCCGGCTCTCGCGGTCCTGTGCCTTTTCGATCCGCGCGCGCTCCTTCGCGGTGACCTTGCCGTCGGCGACCGCCCTGTCCTCCATCTTCTGGATGCGTGCCTGGCCCTTCTGCAGCCGCGCCACCTCCTTCTCGGTGAGCTGCCCCGATTTCACGCCCTCCTCGATGCGCCGCTGCTGGTTCTCCTGGCGCTGGTCGATGCGGGGCGTGCTCGTCGTCTGGGCCTGCGCGCTCGCGACGAGCAGGACGGAAGCGGCGAAGGCGAACCACGCGTTCGGTTTCATGTCCGGTCTCCTCTTTCGGCTGGTGAGTGGGTGCAAGCCACAGCGCGGAGAACGCGTGGGGGAGCGGCCGGAGGACCGCAAGACGTAACCGGTTGTAACCGGTTTTTTCGCCAGCGCACGAAGGGCGCCCCTCGCTTGCCCGAGGCGTCGGGGTGGCGGACCCCTCTGCTAGAATGCGTTTCATGCGTCGCCTGATCGCTGCCTGCGCGCTCGGCGTCTGCGCGGTCAGCTTCGCGCAGCAGCCTCCACGGCTCGAGCCACCGGCCCCACCGCCGCTTCCGCCGGGCACGATCGAGGCGCCCGCCGACGAGCCGCGGGTGCGCATCGCGCCCCCGCGCGCCGACGAACGTGTCGAGGAGATCCGCGAGGGCGGGCGCGTCATCGCGCTGCGCGTCACACCGCCCGGCGGTGCGCCGTACTTTCTCGTCGACACCACCGGCAACGGCAACTGGGTGCGGCGCGAATCCCTCGACGACGGCGTGCGGGTGCCGATGTGGACGATCTGGGCCTTCGACTGAATTGTCGGTCTACACGCCCGTCCCGGAGAGCCAGCTCGCCGCCTGGCTGAAGCGTTATTCGGTCGGCACGCTCGTGGCGATGGAGCCGATCGAGAGCGGCATCGAGAACACCAACTATTTCGTGACCACCACGCACGGGCGCTGGGTGCTCACGCTCTTCGAGCGCCTGCCCGAAGCGGAGCTTCCCTTCTATCTCGGCCTGATGGCGCATCTCGCGCGCCACGGCATCCCGTGTCCGGCGCCGGTCGCCGACCATGACGACCGCTACTACTCGCCGCTCGCCGGAAAACCGGCGGCGCTGGTGAGCCGGCTTCCGGGCCGCTCGGTCGAGCGTCCGGGCGAAGCCGAATGCGCCGAGGTGGGCGCGCTGCTCGCGCGCATGCATCTCGCCGGCCGCTCCTACTCCGGCTATCTCGAGAACCCGCGCGGGCCGCGCTGGTGGCGCAAGGCGGCCTCCGAGCTCGAGCCGCATCTCGCTCCGGAGGAGGCGCGGCGCCTCGAAGAGGAGATCGCGTTCCTCGCCGAACGGCGCTTCCCGGAGCTGCCGCGCGGCGCGGTGCACGCCGATCTCTTCCGCGACAACGCACTCTTCGAGGACGGGCGGCTCGTCGGGGTGATCGACTTTTACTTCGCCGGCGTGGACTGCCTGCTTTTCGACCTCGCGGTGTGCGCGAACGACTGGTGCCTCGCCGATCCCGCGCGCGACCGGCGGCTGGATGTCGGCCGCGTGCGCGCGCTCCTCGCGGCGTACGACGCGCTGCGCGCGCTCACCCCCGCCGAGGCCGAGGCGTGGCCTGCGATGCTGCGCGCCGCCGCGCTGCGCTTCTGGCTCTCGAGACTCTACGACTACCACCTGCCGCGGTCGGGCGTGCTCGTGCGGGTTCACGACCCGGCGCACTTTCGGGACATCCTGGAGCTGCGCGCCGCGGATGCCGCGCCCTGGCTCGCATGAAGGCGGAAGTCGTCTCGTTTCGGCGCGGAGCGCTCTGGATCGCGGAGGGCGGGCGGCTTTTTCGCGTCGCGCCGCTCGCCTGGCTCGCCCTCGTCGTCCTTTACTGGATGCTGATGAGCCTGCTCGGTGCACTGCCCGGGATCGGCCTTCCGGCGAGCGCCGGCGTGGCGCTCGCGGCGATGCTAGTCCCTGCGTTTTCGGTGGGATTCATGTGCGCCGCACGCAGCGCCGCCCAGGAGCGGGCACCCCGGATCGCGGAACTGTTCGTCGCCTTCCGCTCCGGCCTGCCGGTGCAGCTCGCGCTCGGCGCGACCTATGCGGCACTGCTCGCCCTCGTGCTCGGTGCCACCGCGCTGGCCGACGGCGGAGCGCTTGCGCGCTGGATGGTCGCGGGCGAACAGCCCGAGGAGGGAATGCTGCACTCGGCAGGCTTCCGGCTCGCGCTCTTGGTCGCCGCTGCCGGCTACGCCCCGGTGATGATGCTCTACTGGTTTGCGCCGGTGCTCGCCGCCTGGCACGGCACTGGCGCCGCAAAGGCGCTCTTCTTCAGCTTCGTCGCGGTGCTGATCAACTGGCGCGCCTTTCTCGGCTACGGCCTTGCGACGACTCTGGTCGCGGTGGTGATCCCCTTCGGCGTCCTGATGGCGGTGCTCCTGGCGGGCGGCGCGAAGCTGCGCGCCTTCGCCGCCGGCCTGGTGCTCGCGGTGCTACTCGTCCTGCTGCCGATCCTCTACGGCAGTTTTTTTGCGAGCTACCGTGACATATTCGGCAAAGCCGCCGGCGGGGCCGCGCCCGATCCGACGCCGCATTAGGTACATTTTCCGGTGCGACCGGACGATGGCGATGGGCGATTTCGCACTGCCGGAGATCTCGCCCGGTGCCGCGCCGGAGTTCGGGGATGCGGCGGGCGCGAAGGCCTGGCTCGAGAACGTTCCGCTCGCGAACGTCGCCGCCGCCCAGCGCGAGCTGCTCGCCGCGCTGCGTACGGTCAACCGCGCCGCGGTGAGGCCGCAGGCGCGCCTTCTGGCGATGGAGGCGCTGCGCGAGGCGGTACATTTCGTGCAGATCGAACAGGCGCGGCGCTTCTCCAACCGCGCGTTGCCGCTCGCCGAAGCCGAGAACGCGGTGTTCGCCGACACCGTCGCGCTCTGGGACGAGATGCGCATCGGCTACCTGCGCTGCCTGGACGCGATCGTCTCGGGCGAGGCGCCGATCGCCGGCGAGGCAGCGCTCGTCTGCCAGCGGGTGCTCGCCTACTCCGGGCTGAAGATGTTCCACTACCACCGCGCCTGGCGCGAGGTGCCCGGCTCCGAATGGCGCGCACTGCATCGGGCGTACGCCGCCGCCGAGCGACTGGGCGTCGGCGAGACGGCGGTCGAGGACTGGCTCAACCGCGACGTGCACGACACCTCGCCGCGCATCGCCTACGTTCGGGCGATCCTGATGGGTATTGCGAACCCGCACGAGATGAGCCAGCGCCAGCTCACCTTCACCGCCTACCTGCTCGAGCGCTGGGCGCACAAGGTGGAAGTCCGGTCCGGTCCGCCGGAAAGGGAGGAAGAACCGCCCCCGGTGGTGGACCTCGGCGGCGAACGGCCGGTGGTGCGCGGCGACGGCGGCGCGGTCTCCGAGCCACGCTGGCTCGACACCGCGAGGCTCGCCAAAAGCCTGCGCAACCGCATCGGCCTGCTGCGCAAGGGAGAGTCCCCGTCGAAGCTCGCGCTGGGCGAAGACTGCGTGCAGCCTTCCTGCGAGCAGTGGCTGCTGTTCCTGTACCGTCACTGGTGTCAGCAGCGCGCACCGCGCGGCGCCGAGCGCCGCCGCCTCGCTTCCAGTGCGCAGTGCTGCACCGGAATCGCCGCGATCCACTTTCAGCTCTCGGGACAGGTGTTCCGCCAGCCGGCTGAGCGCGAGCTGACGCGCGAAGAACGCGAGCAGATCGCCACCTTCGGGCGCTTGAGCACGCGCGACGAGGACGAGTACGGCGCCGCCTCCGGTGTGGAGCCGTGGCAGATCGAGGAAGAGAGCGTGCAGGGCTTGCGCCTGCGGCGCCCGGCGGGCGCTCCCGCACGGCGCTACGTCACCGGCCAGCTCGTCGCCGTACGTCCGGCGGATGCTCCGGGCTTCCTGCTCGGACAGGTGCGCTGGCTCATGCAGGCCGAGACGGGCGATCTGCGCGCGGGGGTGCGCCTGATGCCGGGCCTGCCGGCACCGGTCGCGGTGCGCCCCACCGGCGTGAACGTCCGCGACGAGAAGTACGTGCAGGCGCTCGCGCTTCCAGCGGTGGCCGCGCTCGGCGCGCCGCCTTCGCTCGTGCTCTTCCCGGGATGGTTCCGGCCGAATCGGGTGCTCGAGGTATTCTCCGATTCTCCCGTTCGGGTTCGCCTCGCGGGAGCACTGGAGCGCGGAGCGGACTTCGAGCGCGTGGCCTACGAGAAGGCGTGAATGCGATGAGTGCAGAACATCCGGTCCCGAGCGCGATCACGCTGCACCAGAAATCGCGCGTGATGGAAATCGTTTTCGCCGATGGCAGGACGTTCCGGCTGCCGTACGAGTTCCTGCGCGTGTACTCGCCCTCGGCCGAAGTGCGCGGACACGGGCCGGGGCAGGAAGTGCTGCAGACCGGCAAGCGCGACGTCGAGATCCGCTCGCTCGAACCGGTGGGCGCCTATGCGGTGCAGCCGGTGTTCTCCGACGGACACAGCAGCGGCATCTATTCCTGGGAGTACCTCGCCTGGCTCGGCGAGAACCAGGAGCGGCTGTGGGCGGAGTACCTCGAAAAGCTCGCCAAGGCGGGCAAGAGCCGCGATCCGTAGGCGATGGCGGAGACCGATTTCGGCTTCGAGCGCGTGCCGGAGGAGGAAAAGGCGCGGCGCATGCGCGCGCTCTTCGAGCGTGTCGCCCCGCGCTACGAC
>Ga0308420_1000572_pt1 | contig 18368 bp, 10 predicted proteins | sample HotsprSampleMS55_FD_203802 | JGI IMG/M metagenome (GOLD analysis project Ga0308420, IMG submission 203802) | Hot spring phototrophic mat microbial communities from Mushroom Spring, Yellowstone National Park, Wyoming, United States - 20090730_MS55 ... | reverse complement strand
ACCGGCACCATCGGCAACACTTCCGGGACAGGGACGCTCTCGGGCAATGTGATGCTGGACGACACGGCGAATTTCTCGAGCTCCGGCGCTGGCTCGGGACTTACGGTGATCGGAGAGATCGCCAACGGCACCGGCAATTCGCTGAACAAGGTCGGATCGGGGACGGTTACGTTCTCCGGTGCGAACACCTACACTGGGACGACGACGATCAGCGCTGGCACGCTGCAACTGAGCGGGACGCTGGCGCCGACGAGCTCGCTGGTGGTGAACGGTGGCACGTATAACGGTGCCGGGGGTACGCAGGAGTTCGCGGGGGTGCAGTTGGTCTCGGGCACGATCACCCACGGCACGGTGCAGTTGAACGCGGGCAACTTCGACCTGAGGTCGGGCACGGTGAGCGCGGCGCTGGCGGGCACCGCCGGGGCGAACAAGACCACGGGCGGGACGGTGGTGCTCAGCGGCGCGAACACCTACAGCGGTGTGACTACCATCGGCGCTGGCGTGCTCCAGGCAAACCACGCCTCGGCGCTCGGCACCACGGCCGGCGGAACGGTGATCGCGAGCGGCGCGACGCTGGCGATCAACGGCGTCGCGATCGGGGCCGAGCCGGTCTCGGTTCAGGGTACGGGGGTTGGCGGCAATGCGATCGCGTGGACTGGACCGGCATCGCTCGCCGGGAACGTCACCTTGACCGGCGATACGACGATCGGCGGAACCGGGACGATGACGTTCGGCGGCACGATCAATGGAGCCCACGCGCTGACGGTGAACGGTGGCGGGACTACGAGCTTCGACGGAGCGGTCGGCGGTGGAACTGCGCTTGCCTCATTCACGGTCACCGCGCCCAACATCATCCTGAGCGACGTCACAACCACCGGCGCGCAGCAGTACAACGGCAACGTGGTCTTCAAATCGGCCTACGTCACGAACAACAGCGATTTCACGGTGACCGGGACGACCACCGTGGGCAGCAACAGCACCATCACGACCGGTGCGGGGAACGTGACGCTCGCCGGGGCGGTGAACAGCGAGGCAGGGGAGAACAACACGCTCACGATCAACAGCAGCGGCACGACCACGTTCGGCAGCACGGTCGGCGCGGCGCAGCCGCTCGGATCACTCGTCACCGATGCCGGCGGAACGACCGTTCTCGGCGGAAACGTCACGACCGCCGGCGGCGGCATGACTTTCGGGGATCCGGTCACGGTGCCGGCAGGCTCGACGCTCAGCACCACCGGCAACATCTCCGGTGCGTTCGCGAGTACCGGGCTTCTGACGCTGGTCGCGAACGACATCACCGGCTCGATCGCCGCGCCGACGGTGGATCTCACGAGCAACGCGAACATCGTCAACGATCTGCTGCTGACGGGCGTGAACCACCTCACGGTGCAGGGGGCGGCGACGGAGTTCACCTTCGCCGCGGGCTCGACCAACAACCCGCCTGCGCAGGTCTTCCGCACCAGCGATCTCGTGCTGGTCGGCATCCAGGGAGCGCCGGGCTCGTGGGCGGCGTCCATCTTGCAGCAGCAGGCCGCCGGGCAGTCGCAGATCGCGCAGAGCGCGATCGCGGCGGTGGTCGCGGGGGAGGCGGCGAACGCGTTCGGAACCGACAGTGTCGCCGAGCAGATCGAGTACGGCTTCGCCGGTGACGTGAGCACCGCACCGCCGATGGCGCACCGCCTCTCGGGCGTCGGGATCGGCACGCCGGAATGCTTCTTCGAAAGCCTCGAAGGCGAGGCCTGCCCGTAACGGGGCGTGCGCCGGCCGGTCGCGTGCAGGCGCAAAGCCACGTCCTCGGGGCGCCGGGAGGTGCCCTTTTTTTTTCGGCATAATTGGCGCCCAACGACGAACGCGAGCCCGATTGGAACAAGATGGTCGCGAGCGGGCTACTTCAGGCGGTGCGGTTTCCGCGGCAGACGCCGCGGCGCCGGTCGCCCGACGGCGGGTGACGGTGGGGTGAGCGGGAAGAAGAAGTGAGCGGCGTCGCCGAGGCTGCGGTCCTTTTCGCCGACGTGAGCGGTAGCACGCGGCTTTACGAGATCGCCGGAGACCAGGCGGCGCACGCCGCGATCGAGCGCTGCGTAGGTCTGATGCGCGAGAAGACCGAGGCGGCGAGGGGACGGGTGGTGAAGACCGTCGGCGACGAGGTGATGTCCACCTTCCCGAGCGCGGACGCGGCGGCCGATGCCGCGATCGAGATGCAGAACGCGATCAACGAGCTCCTTCCGGTCGGCGGGCAGAAGATCGGGATTCGCGTCGGCTTCTATTACGGGCCGATCGTCGAGAAGGACGGCGACGTATTCGGCGACGCGGTGAACGTTGCCGCGCGGCTGTCGCACGTCGCGGTGAAGGGACAGATCATCACCGCGCGCGAGACGGTGATGCGGATGTCGCCGATGCTGAAGAGCGCGACGCGCAAGATCAGCCTGGTCGCAGTCAAAGGCAAGACCGAACCGATCGAGGCCTACGAGCTGATGTGGCAGCAGAGCGAGGAGGCGACGACGCTCGCGACCGCGCGCTCGGTGGCGAAGCCGAGGACGGCGGTGCTGCGGCTGCGCATGCGGAAGGGAGGGGAGACGGTGCTCTCCGAGGAGCGCACTGCGGTGACGCTCGGGCGCGACCCTTCCGCTGACCTGGTGGTGCACGACCGCATGGCTTCGCGTACGCACGGCAAGATCGAGCGTCGGCTCGACAAGTTCGTGCTCACCGACCACAGCTCGAACGGCACCTACGTCACCGTCGAGGGCGACCGCGAAATCGTCCTGCGGCGCGAGGAGTTCACCTTGCGCGGCCGGGGCTGGATCGCCTTCGGTCAGCCGCGCGCGACGGCGACCGACGTGCTGGAATTCGTCTGCGAATGAGGATGCGTGTCCTCGCCGCCGCACTGCTGGCGTGGGCGAGCGCGACTGCGCTCGCCGAGAACAGGGCTTCGGTCGTCTCTGAGCAGGGCTCTTACGTCGCCGCACGTGGGGACACGCTTTTCGGCATCGCCCGTAAGCTGAGACCTGTCGGAGCGAGCGTGCATCAGATGGTCCTCGCACTCTATCGCGCGAACCCCGACGCGTTCGCCGGCGGCGACATCAACCGCCTCCTCGCGGGTGCGGTGCTGAGCGTCCCCGACCGTTCTGCGGTCCTGGCGGTGTCTCCCCCCGAAGCGGCGCGGCAGGTGGCATCGCTTAGCGCATTGCGAGCGCTACCGACGCCCGCACCGGTAGCGACCCCTACTCCCGCCGAGCCATCGGTCACGAGCGCGGCACGAGCACCCGAAGCTCCTGCAGCACTCGCGCCGCCTCGCCGGCCAGCGCCTGGGCTGCTCGACGCGCAGGAAGCCGAGCGGCGCTACCGAGTGGGGCTCGCGATGGAGCGCGCGGGAGACGAACGGGGGGCACTGCAGGCCTTTCTCGAAGCGGGCGAGAGTGGCCACGGACTCGCGCAAAAAAAGCTCGGCGAGATCTACGACCGCGGCAACAGCGCCACCTCCCGGGACTATCAGACGGCACTGCGCTGGTACCAGAAGGCGCGCGAGCAGGGGATCGAAGTCCCGAAGCCCGAAACCCGGGCACCGGCGATCCGGTGAGCGGACCCGCCTCGCGGGGCCAGGTGCGGCAAATGCCCTTGTCAGCTCCGAGCCGCGAGGGATAATGTATCGTTCGAACCTCCGAGGCCGGGAAGTGTCGAAAGACCTCGCAGATCTGGAGATCGCGCCGTGCAGGCCCGGCGGGCAGGGAGGACCGCGTGGCTGCCGCTGAGCCCGAGCTGAAGCAGCTCGGCCGCTACCGCATCGATCGCGTCCTCGGCAAGGGCGCGATGGGCATGGTGTACGCCGGTACCGACACGCGGCTGCACCGCACGGTCGCGATCAAAACCATCCTCAAGAGCGCGGTGGACGAGGACACCGCGCGCGAATACTCCATGCGGTTCGTGCGCGAGGCGCAGGCGGTCGCGCGCCTCAACCACCCGAACATCGTCCAGGTGTACGACTTCGGCGAGGAAGGCGATGTCGCGTACATCGTGATGGAGTTCATCAAGGGCAAGGAGCTCAAGAGCTTCTTCGACGCGAACGAACGCTTCGAGCTGAAGGAAGCGGTGCGCATCATGTGCGAGCTGTGCGAAGCGCTGCATTTCGCGCACGAGGCGGGCATCATCCACCGCGACATCAAGCCGGCGAACGTGATGATCGACCACACCGGCAAGGTGAAGCTCGCCGATTTCGGCGTGGCGCGCATCACCGACGCGAGCGCGACCGAGAAAACCCAGGCGGGAACGATGGTCGGCACGCCGGCGTACATGTCGCCCGAGCAGATCACCGGAGGCAACATAGACCGGCGCACCGACATCTTCTCGGCCGGCATTATCCTGTACCAGTTCCTCACCGGAGAAAAGCCGTTCACCGGTTCCGGCGCCTGGACGATCGCGAAGAAGATCATCCAGGACAATCCGCCGCCGCCCTCGACCGTCAACAAGATCGTTCCGTCGGTCTTCGACGCGGTCGTCAACAAGGCGCTCGCGAAGTCGGTCGAGGCACGCTACCAGACGGCGAGGGATCTCGCGCAGGCGCTGCGCCGCGCGCTCGAAGGCAAGAGCGAGGAGGAGGAGGAAAAAACGGTCGTCGCGCCGCTGGGAGGCGCGGCGGCGGGGAGCCCGGCGCTCCAGGTGGCGGCCGCGCGCCCGGAGGCTTCGGCGCGCACCACCGCGACCACCTCCGGCACGCAGGAAGTCGAACTCGAGTTCTGGCGTTCGATCAAGGACGGAAACGATCCGGAAGACTTCGAGCTCTACATCCAGCAGTTTCCGAACGGGATCTACGCGGCGCTTGCGAAGCGCAAGATCGCCAAGCTGCGCGGCGTGAGCCTGGACGACAGCAAGGCCAAGGAGCAGGAAAAGCGCGAGATGGAGGAGGCGGCGCGCCGCGAAGCCGAGGTGCGCGCGAAGCTCGCGGAGGAGAAGGAGCGGCTGGAGAAGCAGCTCGCTGAACGCGAGGCGGAATACCGACGCCGCGAGGCCGAAGCCGAGGCGAGACGCCAGGCCGAGCTCAAGGCGCGTCAGGAGGCGGAGGCGAAGCGAGAAGCGGAACTTCGGGCGAAATACGAGGCGGAAGCGAAGGCGCGCGCGGAAGCGGTCGAGCGGGCGAAAAAAGAGGCTGCCGAACTCGCCGAGAGGGCACGCAAGGAAGCCGAAGAACGGGCACGACGGGAAGCGGAGGCACTCGCGGAGAAGGCGCGCAAGGAAGCCGAAGAGAAAGCACGCCTCGAAGCCGAACGGGTGAAGGCGGAAGCCGAGCGTGCGCGTCTGGAAGCGGAGGAAAGAGCGCGCGCGGAGGCCGAACGCATCAAGGCCGAGGCGGAGAAGGCGCGGCGCGAGGCCGAGGAGCGGGCACGGCGGGAAGCGGAAAAGGCCCGCGCGGAAGCCGAGGCGCTCGCGAAGGCGAAGGCCGAGGCGGAAGCGCGTGCGAAGAAGGAAGCCGAAGAGCGCGCGCGCCGGGAGGCGGAGGCCGCGAAGCGCGAGGCGGAGCTGAAGAAAAAGCTCGCTGAAGCGCCACGCGCCAAGCTTCCGGTCGCGCCGATCGTCGCCGCGATCGTCGCGGTCGCCGGAATCGGAGGCGGGGCGTACTATTACCTCACGGCAGAGCAGCGTGCGAAGCAAGCCGCGCTCACCGCCGCGCTCGAAGCGGCGACGCGTGCAGCCGAGGAGCTGAAAGAGGCACAGGCGAAGCAGCTCGCCGCACTGCAGGAGCTCGAAAGGGCGCGTGCGGCAGAAGCAGCGGCGCGCAGCGCGGGAGACGCGGCCAAGCTGAAGGAGGCGCAGGAAGCCGCGAAGCGCGCGGAGGCGGAGGTCGCGAAGCAGGCCGAGATCGTGAAGCAGCGCGAAGCGGCGGCCGCGAGGGCGCGCGAGGATGCGAAGAAGGCGCAGGAGGCGGCCAAGCAGGCGGAGACGAAAAAGGACAAGAAGTCGGAGGTCGCAACGGTCAGCCCGACGCCAGCTGCGCCACCGGCAGCTGCGCCCGCCGCCGAGCCCGCCAAACCTGTAGCCGAGCCGCCCGCCGAGGCCCAGGCGCAGAAGGCCGCCGCACCGGCCGAGCCGGTCAGGGCTCCGGCGCCGGCGCGGGCGGTCGTTGCAACAGCGGCTCCGAAACCGGCGCCTGCGGTGAAGGCGGATATCCCGGCAAGGGCCGAAGGCACAGCAGTCACGGCGCCGGCGGTTGCGCCGGTGCCGCAGCCGGATACCACCCCTCGTCTCACGCGCGAAGAGCGCGAGGAGTTGAAGCGACAGCAGGAAGCGGCAGAAAAAGGCGTTCAGGTCGCCGGGGCGGCGCCCGCGACCGCGGCCGTCGGTGCGGATCTGATGGCCGAGGCGCGCAAGCTGGAAGCCGAGGGCAAATACAAGGAAGCGGTGCGCCTCTACCGCCGGGCGGCGCGCGCCGGAAGCGGCCCTGCCGCGAAACGGCTTGGCGAGATTTACGATCGGGGCGTGCCCGGTGTCGAGCGTGACTACGCCGAATCCCTTCAGTGGTACGAGCTCGCGCGCCAGCGCGGCGAAACCGTAGAGACCGCAGGCCGGCGCTGAGGCGCAGCGCCCACGGCTCGGCCGAAACCTGAGGCGAAGAGAATGGCCGAGCGCCCTCCCCCTTCCCCGGATCCGGATGCGACCGTGGCGATGCCGGCGGCCTCGGAGCCCAGCGCAAACGACCCGGACCTCACGGTTTCGATGCCGAGTCCGACACCCCGAGCGCACGCGCAGGCGGCGCCCGTTCCGGGCGCTGCGGAGCGACGATTCGCTAACGAGTCCTCGCCGGTCGGGGAATCGGCGCGTGTAGAAGTCTTCGACCCCGAAAAGACCGATCCCTTTCAGCCCGTTCCGTTCCTCGAGTCGGCCGATCCGGACGCGACCGTGAGGATGGCGTCGGATGCCGTCGCGCCATCCGACGAAACGATCGCGATTCCCACGCCCGGCCGTCGCGCAAACCCCTTTGCGCCGAAAGCCGGACGCGAGGCGGTGCAGGCCGATCTTGCCGAGCTGGGTGGGATGAATCCGCTCCTCGCGGCTGCGAATCCGATCCTTGCCGCGGTGCCGCAGATCCGCCAGACGCTGCGCCACCCGCGCCCGGAGCGACTGCTCGAAACTCTCGCCGAGCAGATCGAGACCTTCGAGGCGAACGCCGGTGTCGCGCGCCTCGATGCGCGCACGATCGAGGTGGCGCGCGATGCGCTCTGCGCGCTGCTCGACGAATCGGCGTCGCGCACGCCGTGGGGCCGGCACTGGATCGAGCGGGGGCTCGTCGCCGCACTGCTCGGCGGCGACACGCGCGGTGCGAAGTTCTTCGACGATCTCGAGCGGGCACTCGAGCGGCCGATCGAGAATGCGGACCTGCTCGAGTTCTTCTACGTCTGCCTTGCGCTCGGCTACGAAGGGAAGTATCGCGATGCCGAGGGGGGACGCGAGGCGCTCGAACAGGTCCGCATCCGGTTGCACGCGTTCGTCCGTACGAACCGTCCGGTCCCGGGAGACGGCGAACTTTCCGAGCGTTGGCGGGGCATCGAGACACGTCGGCGGGAGATCCCCAGCGCGCTCGCCCTCTGGGGTGCGGCGAGCGGCACGGCGCTCGCGCTGCTTGCGCTCTATCTCGGATTCGCGTTCTCGCTGGGCGAGCAGTCCGATCGACCCGCCCGCGAGCTTGCGCGGCTTGCGGCCGCGATTCCTGCGCCCGCCGAACCCGTGCCGAAACCTGCGCCGGCAGTACCGCTCGCACGGGTGGTGCCGCTGCTGGAGGAACCGATCCGACTCGGACAGATCGCGGTCACCGAGGATGGCGAGCGGAGCATCATCGTGGTGCGCAGCGACCGGCTCTTCGCCTCCGGAAGCGCTCGCTTGGACTCCCGCTTCGAACCGATCGTCCTGCGCATCGCGGAGGCGCTGGAGCGGGTGCCGGGTCCGATCCTGGTCACCGGACATACCGACGACGTTCCGATTCGCACCGCGCGCTTTCACTCCAACTGGGAGCTCTCCGCGGCGCGCGCCGAGACAGTGTTGCGGCTGATGGCGCAGCGCATCTCCGACCCGAGACGGTTGCGGGCCGAAGGTCTCGCGGACTCCGAACCGGTCGCTCCCAACGACTCCGAGGCGAACCGCGCGCGCAACCGGCGCGTCGTCGTCATTCTGCAGGCCCCGACGCCGGAGGAGCGGTGATCGGGGTCTGGTTCGCGAACCGCTGGATCCTCGGTGCCGCTGCCTGGGGGGCGTTCGCGCTGGTGGTGTGGTTTGCCGGAGACACGATCGGAATCGGCGAGCTGCGTCCGCTCGACGCGCCGTGGCAGCGCGCGCTGTCGATCGCCGCGGCGCTCGCGGCCTGGCTCGGCTGGGAGTGGCGCCGTGTGCGGGTCGAGCGGCGCAAGGCGGCGCGCCTGCTCGAAGCGATCGCACTCGCCGGCGCTGAGGGCGATTCCGCGCTGCGCGCGAGCGAAGAGCTGCAAGCGCTGCGTGCGCGCTTCGTCGCCGCCACCGCGTTCCTCAAGGAGGCTCGATTCACCGGGGCCGACGGCGAGACGCGGCGCCTGCACCAGCTTCCGTGGTACGTGTTCATCGGAGCGCCCGGATCGGGGAAGACCACCGCGCTGGTGAATTCGGGCCTGCGTTTTCTTCTCGGAAGCGCGCAGGGCGCCCCTGCGGTGCAAGGGGTGGGCGGCACGCGCAACTGTGACTGGTGGTTTACCGACGAGGCGGTCCTGCTGGACACCGCCGGCCGCTACACCACGCAGGAGAGCGACCGCAAGGCGGATGCCGCGGCGTGGCACGGATTCCTCGGCCTGCTCAAGCAGTTCCGGCCGCGCGTTCCCCTCAACGGCGCGATCGTCACCGTGAGCGTATCCGACCTGATGCTATGGACGCGGGAAGAGCGTCTGCGCTACGCCGGGCACGTGCGCATGCGGCTCGCCGAGCTCTATGCGCGCCTCGGCTCTCGCTTTCCGGTGTACGTGATGGTGACCAAGTCGGACCTGATCGCGGGGTTTGTGGAGTTCTTCGGCGAGCTCGCCGCGGAGGCGCGCGCGCGCGTCTGGGGGGTGACCTTCGACCCAGCGGAGGAGGCCGCGGGCGCGAACCCTGGCGCACGGCTCCAGGCGGCGTTGCCTGCGCTCGAACGCCGGCTGCATGCGCTCTCGGTCGAGCGCCTGCAGGAGGAGCGCGACCTGCAGCGCCGTGCGGCGATCTATCGCTTCCCGCAGCAGTTCCACGCACTCGCCCCGCTGGTCTGCGAGTTCGTGTCGCTCGCGTTCGCACAGCAGCAGAATCACGAGCCGCCGATGCTGCGGGGAGTGTATTTCACGAGCGGCACGCAGGAGGGCAACCCGATCGACCGCGTGCTCGGGGCGCTCGCGCGCAGCTTCGGTCTGGAGCGAGCGGCGGCGAGCGCCGCTGGGCCGAGCGGCAAGGCGTTCTTCATCCGGCGGCTGCTGCGCGAAGTGATTTTTCCCGAACAGGGGCTCGCGTGCGAGCCCCTGCAGCGCCGTTGGGGGCGCCCTTGGGCGTACGCCGGAATCTCCGGTGCGGTGCTCGCGGTCGCTGCGGCCTGGAGCGCGAGCTACCTCAACAACCAGACGTGGGTCGCCGAAGCGCAGGCGATTGCCGCCAGGGCGAAAGACAATCTCGCTGCAGCAGCGAAGAGCGAAGCTGGAGAAGCGATGCTCCTCGACGCGCTAGACGCGCTCGAGCACCTCGCTGCCTCCGCGAAAGCGCCGCTCACGCACCGCTTCGGGCTCTCGCAACGCGAAAAAATCGCGGCGCAGGCACAGCGCGCATACCGTGCCGCCCTGCGCGATGCGCTGCTCGCACGCGCTGCCGCCTCGCTCGAAGAGGGACTGCGCCGGCCGCCGAACCGCGAAGCGCTGGCGCATGCGCTCGAAGCCTACCTCTCGCTCCACCAGGAAAAGATGCCGGATGCGGCCCGCATCGAAGCCGCGCTCGCTCGCCTATGGCACCTTGCGCGCGAGCGCCGCGCGCAGCTCGCACGCCACCTGCAGGCGAGTGTCGCCGAAGGCCGGGTACCCCTGCGCCGTGCCTTCGATCCCGCGTTAGTGAACGAGGCGCGCGCGCGTCTGGCGCAGCCGAAGCCGTCGTGAGCGCGCGCTGCGGCTGGACCGGCAAGCTCCCCTCCACCGGCGACTTTCTCTCGCGCGGGGTGGCGCCGGAGTTCGCAACGCCGTGGCAGCGCTGGCTGGACTCGCTCCTTGTCGCGAGCCGGGCAATTCTCGGCGAGACCTGGAGCGCGCGCTTTCGGTCGGTACCCGCGTGGCGCTTCGTGCTCGGGCCAGGCGTGCTCTCGGAGAACGGCTGGGCAGGCGTGATGGTGCCGAGCGTGGATTGCGTCGGGCGCTACTACCCGCTCACGATCGTATGCGGGCTCGGGCCTGCGCCGTTCGACCCCGGGCGGACGCTGGAGGTGCTCGCACCCTGGCTCGATGCGGTCGAGGCGGTGGCGCTCGAGGCACTCTCGCCCGCTGCCGATGCAGACGCGGTCGATGCCGCGGTGCGGGCACTTCCCCTGCCGTCCGTGCCCCGAGACTCGGCCGGGGTGGGGGGAGTGCCGCGGAGCGCTTGGTCGGCGCGCGAGTCGGACCTCGGCTCCGGTTGGCGCTTTGCGGTGCAGGGCATGCCGGACGTCCGGCGCTACTGCGAGATGCTGACGGGAACCACGCCCCGCGAGGCGGAGCTGCGATGACGCTTGCGTTGCGCGTGTATCGCAGGATCGAGGGCGAGCCGGCCCTGCTCGGCGAGCATGTGCTCGAAGGTCCGCGCATCACGATCGGCCGCGGCGTCGAATGCACGATCGTGCTGGAGGATCCGAAAAAGTGGGTATCGCGCCTGCACGCGGACCTGAGCGCCGAGGCCGGGGCGCTTTGGCTCACGGTTCTCTCGAAGGTCAACCCGGTTTTCGTCAACGGCGAGCGGAAGGCGCCGGGAAGTCGGCTCGTCGTGCAGGCGGGCGATCGGCTCGCGATCGGCGACTACGAGATCGAGCTGGAGGCGTTTGCGCCGCCGGAGCGGGAACCGCCTATGCCACAGCCCGGAATCACTTTCCTGCGGGAGTCGGTTCCGGAGCTGGATTTCGTCCTCGAAAGCGCAGACGAGGTTTCGGGGAGCGAAAAACCGCCAGAGAGGGTCGAAGCGTGCGTCCCCGCGGAGCTCCAAGCGAAGCCCGAAGCAAAGATCCCGAGGCCCTCGGTCGCGGACGAGCCGCAATCTTTGCCGCAATCGACGGTGGACGAGTCGGAGACTGCAGCGCACTCGATGCCGCAACCCCGGCAGCAGCCGGCGGGTGCTTTGCGTCCCGGCGAGGACGTCGTCACCGCAGCGCCCATGGCCGGGACGGCGCCCACCGTCGAAACGTTCGACGAGCCGACGCTGATCGGCCAGCCGGCCGATGCCGCGGTGACCTCGGTCGAGGAGAGCATACTGCTCGAAGTCACGCAACTACGCGGAAACCTGCCTCCGCCCGAACCCAGTTTGTTCGAAACGGAGGCACCCGCTGCGGAGGAGACCGGGTTCGGGGTGCCTGCCCTCGACGGCCAAGCGTCGTCCGATTCCTCGGTTCTGGAACCGACTCTGCTGCGGACCGACGGTGCGATCGCGGCGGCGTCCGTGCTCGAGCGTGCGCTGAACGCATTCCGCGAAGGAGCGGGAATCGGCGAACGCTCGCTCGGCGGCGTGGAAGAAACGGAACGGTTTCTGCGCCAGGGCGGAGCCCTGGTGCGCGCGGCGGTCGAGGGCGTGATGGCGCTCCTGGTCGCGCGCGCCGAGGCGAAAAAGGAGTTGCGCGCCGAGGACCGCACGATGGTTGCCTCGCGCGACAACAACCCCCTGAAGCTCATGGCCGATCCGCAGGAAGCGATCGAATTTCTGCTGGACACCAAAGAGCGCCCGGGCGGATTTCTTCCGCCGGTGCAGGCGGTAGCCGACGCCTTCGAAGATGTGCGTGCGCACGAAGCGGCGTTGATCGCTGGCATGCGGGCAGCGGTCCTCGGCGCGATCCGGCGTTTCGACCCGAAGGGGTTGGAAGAAGAATTCACCCGTGCAGGCGGGTTCGGTCTCAATCGCAGGGCGAAGCTCTGGGACTTCTTCTGCGCCTTGCACCAGAAGCTCGTGCGCGAGGCCGAAGAGGACTTCAACAAGGCTTTCGGCCGCGATTTCATCGCCGCCTACAGCGCGCAGGTGGCGCGGCTGCGCAGGAAATAGGCGCGTCGGAAAGCGCCGGTCTCGTTGCGCGTTCGCGCCCGGGACCGACGGTGCTTGTCAGCCGGTTCATACTGTATAAAAATACAGTTCCCGGTGAGCTCGCTCGAAGCCCTTTTGCAGCGGCAGGACCTCTGGCGCGGCGCGGCGTCCGGCACACGGACGCCGCGCGCGGTGGCGAGCGGCTTCGCGGCGCTCGACCGCGAGTTTCCCGGCGGCGGCTGGCCGCAGGGTGCACTGACCGAGATTCTCGTGCCTTGCGAAGGGATCGGGGAGCTGCAGCTCGTGCTTCCGGCGCTCGCCGGCTTGAGCCGAGCGGGTGGGTACATCGGGTGGATCGCGCCACCGCACCTTCCGTACGCGCCGGCGCTCGCAGCGGCAGGCATCGCGCTCGAGCATCTTACGGTGGTGCGCACCTCGGGGCCGGAGGAGGCGCTCTGGGCGGCCGAACAGGCGCTGCGCGCGCGCGCCTTCGCGGCGCTGCTCGCTTGGCCGCGGCGCGCGGGTTATCCGGAGCTGCGCCGGCTTGCGGTGGCGGCGGAAGGGGGATCCGCGCTCGCGCTGCTCTTCCGGGCACCGCAGGCAGCTTCCGCGCCTTCTCCTGCGGTGCTTCGCCTTGCGCTCGAGCCTGCGGCGGGGCGGCGGCTCGCGGTCCGCATTCTCAAGCGCCGCGGCGTGCCGGCTCCTGCGCCGGTCGAGCTTTCTCTCGGAAGACCTGTACATGTTATGGGTCGGGCTCCATCTGCCGCGGCTCGAATCGCAGGCGCTCGCGCGCGGGCATGCACCGCCTGAGGCGGCGCGTGCGGCACTGGAAGCGGTGGCTGCCTGGATGGGGCGCTATACGCCGCGGCTGTCGCTCGAGCCGCCGCAGGGCATCGCCGCCGAGGTCGGTGCGAGCCTGCGTCTTTACGGCGGCGCGGGCCACCTCGCGCGCGAGCTGCGCGCGGGGCTCGAGGCGCTCGGCTTCGAGGCGCACCTCGCCTTCGCGCCCACCGCGCGCGCCGCGCTCTGGCGCGCCGCCGGCGGTGGAGCGCCTCTGGAGGCTTTGCCGCCCCGCGTCCTGGGGCTCGATCCTGCGCAGCTCGAGCTTCTCGCGGATCTGGGTATCGGGACGCTCGGCGCGCTGATGCGCCTTCCGCGCGAGGGGGTGGCGCGGCGCTTCGGACAACATCTCGCGGACGAGCTCGACCGCGCGCTCGGCAGGCTTCCGGAAGCGCGCAGGCTCTACGTGCCACCCTCGCGCTTCGAGGCGAGGCTGGAACTCGCGGCGCCGGTGCACGAGGCCGCCGCGGTGCTCTTCGCCGCACGGCGGCTGCTCGTGCAGCTCGAAGGCTTCCTCGCCGCGCGAGCCTCCGGCGTGCGGCGCTTCGCGCTCGGGCTCGCGCATGCGAAGCGCGCAGCGACGGTCGTCGAGGTGAGGCTCGCCGCGCCGGCGCGCGACGCCGAGCATTTCGCGCGCCTCCTGCGCGAGCGCCTGGAACGCACGCTGCTTCCCGCTCCCGCAGAAGCGGTGCGCGTCGCAGCGCAGGACCTCGAGCCGCTCGCCGCGAGGACGGGTGCGCTCTTTGCGGGTGCGGAAGAGGCTGCGGAGGACTGGCAGAAACTCGTCGAGCGCCTCCAGGCGCGCCTCGGCGCTGACGCGGTGCACGGCCTTGCGCTCGCAGCCGAACATCGCCCGGAGCGCGCCTGGAGATCGCTCGCCCCCGGAACGAAGGCGTCTGCCTGCCTTGCCGGCAACCCGGCCCGCCCGCTCTGGCTTCTGGATCCGCCGCGCCCGCTCGCCGAAGGCGGCTTCGAGCTGCTCGCGGGGCCCGAGCGGATCGAGACCGGCTGGTGGGACGGCGCCGAAGTACGGCGCGACTACTTCGTCGCACGCGCGGGTGCTTCGCTCCTCTGGATCTACCGCGACGCCCAGGGCTGGCGGCTGCATGGCTTCTTCGCATGAGCGAGGGGCAGGGCTGCCCGGCTACGCCGAGCTGCACTGCCTGTCGAACTTCACCTTCCTGCGCGGCGCCTCGCACCCCGAGGAACTCGTCGCCCGCGCCGCGGCGCTCGGCTACGCGGCGCTCGCGCTCACCGACGAGTGCTCGCTCGCCGGTGTCGTGCGCGCGCATGTCGCGGCGAAGGAGACCGGCCTGAAGCTCGTCGTCGGATCCGAGTTCAGACTTGCGGAAGGATCGAAGCTCGTGCTCCTCGCACCTGACCGGCGCGCCTACGGCGCGCTCTGCGCGCTCATCAGCACCACGCGCCGCCGCGCACCGAAGGGCCGCTATGCGCTCGGCCGCGAGGACCTCGAGCGCGCTGCCGCGGGCGGTCTCCTCGCCCTTCTCGCACGAACGGACTCCGTTTCCGAGGCGCGCTGGTTCGGGGAACGGTTCGCGGACCGGGCCTGGATCGCGGCGGAGCTGCACTGCGGGCCGGACGACGCGGCGGAGCTCGCGCGGCTGCGCGCGCTTTCGCACGCGAGCGGGCTTCCGCTCGTCGCCGCCGGCGACGTGCATATGCACCTGCGCTCGCGCCGCAGGCTGCAGGATGCGCTCACCGCGGTGCGGCTCGGAAAACCGCTGCGCGAATGCGGCTTCGCGCTTCACCCGAACGGCGAACGGCACCTGCGTGGGCGCGCGCGTCTCGCGCAGCTCTATCCGCCGGAACTCCTCGCCGAGACGCTCGCGATCGCCGAACGCGTCACTTTCTCGCTCGATTCGCTGCGCTACGAATACCCGCAGGAGCTGGTGCCTCCGGGCGAGACGCCAGCGAGCTGGCTGCGCAGGTTGGTGCAAGAGGGACTCGCCAGGCGCTTTCCGGCGGGAGCGCCCGAGCCGGTGCGTGCGCTCGTCGAGCACGAACTCGCGCTCATCGCCGAGCTCGGTTACGAGGCGTTCTTTCTCACCGTGCACGACCTCGTGCGCTTCGCGCGCTCGCGCGGCATCCTGTGCCAGGGCCGCGGCTCCGCGGCCAACTCCGCCGTCTGCTACTGCCTCGGCATCACCGAGGTGGATCCAGCGCGCATGAACCTGCTCTTCGAGCGCTTCGTCTCGCGCGAGCGCAACGAGCCACCCGATATCGACGTGGACTTCGAGCACGAGCGGCGCGAGGAGGTGATCCAGTACGTCTACCGCAAGTACGGCCGCGAGCGGGCGGCGCTCGCGGCGAGCGTGATCTGCTATCGGCCGAGGAGCGCGCTGCGCGATCTCGGCAAGGCACTCGGTTTTCCCGCGGCGCAGATCGAGCGCGTCGCGAAGACGCTGTCGGACCGGGACGGCCGCACGGCGATCGCCAAGCGACTCGCGCAGGAGGGGCTCGATGCACACGATCCGCAGGTCCAATGCCTCGCCGCCCTCGCCGCCGAGCTCGTCGGCTTTCCGCGGCATCTCTCGCAACACGTCGGCGGTTTCGTGATCTCGCGCGGGCCGCTTGCCGAGCTCGTTCCGGTGGAGAACGCGGCGATGCCCGATCGCACCGTGATCCAGTGGGACAAGGACGATCTGGAAGCGCTCGGTCTGCTCAAGGTGGACGTGCTCGGGCTCGGCATCCTTACCGCGATCCGCAAGGCGCTCGCGGCGATCGGCATGGAGATGCACGAGATTCCGCCCGAGGATCCGGCGACGTACGCCATGATCCGGCGCGCCGACACCGTCGGCGTCTTCCAAATCGAGTCGCGCGCGCAGATGAGCATGCTGCCACGCCTTGCGCCGCGCAACTTCTACGACCTCGTGATCGAGGTGGCGATCGTGCGTCCGGGACCGATCCAGGGCGGTATGGTGCACCCCTACCTGCGCCGCCGCCAGGGGTTGGAGCCGGTGAGCTATCCGGGGCCGGCGGTGGAGAAAGTACTCGCACGCACCCTCGGGGTGCCGATCTTCCAGGAACAGGTGATGCAGCTCGCGATGGTCGCCGCCGGCTTCACGCCGGGCGAAGCCGACCGTCTGCGCCGCGCGATGGCGGCATGGAAGAGGAAAGGGGGGTTGGAGCCCTTCGAAGCACGGCTCAAAGAAGGCATGGCGCGAAACGGCTATGCGCCCGAGTTCGCCGACGCGATCTACCGCCAGATCCTCGGTTTCGGCGATTACGGTTTCCCGGAGTCGCACGCGGCGAGCTTCGCGTTGCTGGTGTACGTTTCGGCATGGTTGAAGTGCCACCATCCGGCGGCGTTTCTCGCCGCGCTGCTCAACAGCCAGCCGATGGGCTTCTACGCGCCGGCGCAGCTCGTCGAGGATGCACGCCGGCACGGCGTGGAAGTCCGCCCGCCGGACGTGTGCGCGAGCGACTGGGACTGCACGCTGGAGGAGAGCGCCTCGGGCAAGGCAGTGCGGCTCGGCCTGCGCAGGGTGCACGGGCTCGCCGAGGTTGCCGCCCGGCGCATCGTCGCCGCACGACCGTTCGCCTCGGTCGCCGACCTAGCGCTGCGGGCACGCTTGAACCGGAGAGACCTCGACCGCCTCGCGGCGGCCGGTGCCCTGCGCACGCTCGCCGGCCACCGGCGCAACGCGCGCTGGGAGGCCTGCGGCGTCGAGACGGCGCCGCCGTTCGGGGTTTCGCCCGCCCCTGGACCCGCCGTGTTCGATCCGCCCGACGAGGCCGCCGAGATCGCCGCCGACTACGCGAGCCTCGGGCTCACGCTCGGGCGCCATCCGCTCGCGCTGCTGCGCACGCGCCTTGCCGCGCTCGGTTTCGCAGCGGCGGCCGACGTGTGCCGGGCCCGACACGGAACGGAGGTGCGCGCGGCGGGCCTCGTGACTTGCCGCCAGCGGCCGGAGACCGCCGGCGGCGTGGTATTCGTGACACTGGAGGACGAGACCGGTTGGCTCAACCTCGTCGTAAGGCCGGATCTCGCCGCGCGCGAACAGCCTGCGTTGCTCGGGGCGCAACTTCTGGGCGCAGCCGGGCGCATCGAGCGCGAAGGCGAGGTGGTGCATCTTCTCGCGCGCCGGCTCGAGGACTGTGACCGGCTGCTCCTCGAAGCATTCGGTCCGCTCGCCGTGCGCTCGCACGACTTCCACTGACGTTCCCTGACACCGACGCCGCCGGACGGCGACCCGACCGCTCCCTATAATGCCCCCATGAGCACAGACCCCTACACCGTCACGGTCGCGAAGGACCTCCAGGACCTCGTGCCGCTCTTCCTCGCCAACCGCGCGAAGGAGCTGGAGGCGCTGCGCGCGGCGCTCGCGGGCGGCGACATGGGGCAACTGCGGCACCTCGGGCACCGCATGAAGGGCGTCGGAAGCTCCTACGGCTTCGCCACGGTATCGGACATCGGCCGGCGGATCGAGGACGGAGCGAAGGCGGAGGACCGCGCGGCGCTCGAGCTCTGCCTCGCCGAGTACGCGGACTATCTCGCACGCGTGCGGGTGATCTATGTCTGAACCCCCGGCGCGGCCGGCGTTTCGCGTGCTGGTGGTGGACGACGATCCCGACATGGTGGCCTTCCTCGCGATGTGGCTCGAGCGGGAAGGGATGCAGACCGTGATCGCGCAGGACGGCAACCGCGCGCTCGCGCTGGCGAAAACCGAGTCGCCCGACCTCGTGATCTGCGACGTCCTGATGCCAGGCCCCGACGGTTTCGAAATTTGTCGCCGTCTGAAGGCGGCGGAGTCGACCGCGCTCGTGCCGGTAGTCCTGATCACCGCGCTCGACGATCAGGCGAGCCGCCTGCGCGGCATCGAAGCGGGTGCGGACGACTTTCTGACCAAGCCGCTGCGGCGCGAAGAACTGATCGCGCGGGTAAAGACGCTGCGCCGCCTGCACGAGACACGCAAGGAGCTCGAGGCACGCCGGCTCGAGGCCGAGACGGAAAAGAAAGAGGCGATCCGCCGCACGTTCGCCCGCTACCTCTCGCCGCGGCTCGTCGAACGGGTGCTCGCCGAGGCGGCCGATGGCGGACAGGTGTTCCGCGACCTGAGCGAGCGCCGCGCGGTGGTAGCGCTGTTCGCCGATCTGCGCGGCTTCACCCGGCTCTCGGAGGTGGTGCCGGTCGGCGACGTCGTTCCGATGCTGAACGAGTTTTTCACCGTGCTCACCGCCGTCGCGTACGAGTACGAAGGCACCATCTTCAGCATGGCGGGCGACAGTCTGCTCGTCGGATTCAACGTTCCGGTGCTTCAGCACGACGCCGCCGAGCGCGCACTCGGCTGCGCCAAGGACAT
>Ga0308420_1000565_pt1 | contig 18424 bp, 13 predicted proteins | sample HotsprSampleMS55_FD_203802 | JGI IMG/M metagenome (GOLD analysis project Ga0308420, IMG submission 203802) | Hot spring phototrophic mat microbial communities from Mushroom Spring, Yellowstone National Park, Wyoming, United States - 20090730_MS55 ... | reverse complement strand
TGAATTATTTGCTGATGGATTTGGTATGAGAATGCCAGTTAAGGGTACAGTTGCTCGTGGTTTTATGCCTTATCTTCAAAAAGGTAATAGTAATCCAACTGAACTTTTAGAAAATCCATACTTAATTACTGAAGAAAATATTAAACTTGGCAAATCAAAATACCTAACTTTTTGTAGTCCCTGTCATGGAAATTATGGTGATGGCGATAGTAGATTGAGAGGTCAATTTCCAAATCCTCCAACATTGCACTCTAAAAGGGCACAAGAATTTAAAGATGGGATGATCTATCATATAATTGTTAATGGTCAAAACTCAATGCCTTCTTATGCGTCGTATCTTAACAACGAAGAAAGATGGGCAGTTGTAAATTTTATACGAGTTCTTCAAAAAGCTAAAAATGCAAGTGATTCTGACCTTCAGTTTGTAAAAAAGGAGAATAATAAAAATGCATCAAACTGATTTTCTATATAAAAATAAAGAATTGCCAATAAGTCTAAAAAACTATGGAATAATATTTTTCATCGTGGGTTTAGCATTAGCTTTAGTTGCATTTATTGTAGATAAAGAAAGAGCAATTTTTAATTACCTTGTTTTATATTCAATGCTAATTAGTATTGGTTTAGGTTCATTATTTTTGATTGCTTTAGAGTATGTTGCAGGTGCTGATTGGAGTGTCCCTTTCAGAAGGATTCCAGAGTTTCTAAGTGGTATTTTACCATTACTTTTTATTCTTGTCATTCCATTATTAATTTTTAATCACGATTTATTTCATTGGACTCATAAAGAAATTGTTGAACAAGATGAGATACTAAAGGGAAAAGAACCTTATCTTAACATTACTTTCTTTATTATTAGAGTTATTGCATTTATTTCTATCTGGGTAATTTTCTTTTTAGTTTTAAGAAAAAATTCCTTATCTCAGGATTACAGTAAAGATCAGAATTTAACCAGAAAGAATATAATAATTTCAGCTATATTCATTCCAACATTTGCAATTACAATTACCTTTACTGCAATAGACTGGTTAATGAGTCTTGAACCACACTGGTTTTCTACAATTTTTGGTGTGTATTATTTCTCTGGTACGGTTATCTGTGCTATAGCCTCAGTAACGCTTATAATTGTTTATCTAAAAGAGAAAGGTTACTATAATCCTTGGATAACAAACGACCATTTGTATAGCTTTGGAGCTTTGCTTTTCGCATTCGTGAACTTCTGGGCTTACATTGCTTTCAGTCAGTTTATGCTTATCTGGTATGCTAATTTACCTGAAGAGACATTCTGGTTTCTAACACGTTGGGAGGGAAGTTGGAAAGTTATTTCTATTCTTCTTATCATTGTTCATTTTGTTGTCCCTTATTCTGTCTTGCTTTCTCAACCTTCTAAAATGAATCCTAATAGATTAAAATTTATATCAATATGGTTAATATTTGCTCATCTTTTAGATTTATTCTGGTTAATTATGCCTAATATGAATGAGTTAAAAAAAGGTTATAATTTTAGCTGGATAGATTTTGTCTTTCCAGTATTAGGAATCGGCTTAGTTTTGATAGTTTTTAATTTCTTTTCAAAGAACAAAAATTTGATTCCAGTTGGCGATCCAAAATTAAATAAGGGATTAAACTTTCATTTATAAAATTTTGTTTTAGAGGCAAGATGAAAGAATTTTTTGAACAAATAAAAGAAAATTTAGAAGAGATTAAAAATAATCCAGGTTCAACTTTCGGAATAGTATTTTTATATTTCCTTGTTGTTGGATTATTCTTAGGATTATATTTCATTTCTAATATTGAAGCTATTTCAAGGCAAAATGTTCCACCTGCTTTAATAGATACTGTTAAGTCAATGGAATTGACTTTTCAAGAAAGTAAAATTATACCACCAGTAGATTTGAGTAAAATTAAAACTGCTAATGCTGAATTACTATTGGAAGGAGAAAATATATATAAAACAAATTGCGCTTCTTGCCACGGGGATGCTGGGGCTGGTGGAGGGCCCGCCGCCGTTGGAATGAATCCTGCTCCAAGAAACTTTACTTCTAAAGATGGTTGGAAAAATGGAACTAAATTATCAGGGATCTTCACAACACTTCAAGAAGGTATTGCTGGTAGTTCTATGATTGCTTATGATTTTCTCAAACCTCAAGAAAAATTTGCTGTTTCTCATTATATTCGAAACAACTTTATCCCTGAACCTGAAGTCGATACCGATGATGACCTTAAAGCTCTAGATGATTTGTATAACCTTTCAGCAGGTACTTTTATTCCAGCGCAAATTCCTATTAATGTAGCTCAACAAGTAAAAATCAATGAAATATCGAATCAATTATTGAAGTTCAATAGTGCATTAAATAAAATGAAAAATAGTTACAATTCCAAAAATTTTGAGAATTATTTTTTGAATACTGAAGCTGCTTTAATGCTTTTAGTTAAAAACAAAAATTGGCGTAATTCTCCGCAAGAATTTCAAAGATTGGTTGCCAATAATTTAGAAAATAATATTTTTAATCCTTTTATTTTGATTTTGAGTAATAGAGATTTGAGTAACTTGCATTCGATTTTATTGTCTATAATTAATTGAAATTTAATTGGGTATAACTGATAAAAAGAAAATTTATTTTCTGAATTAGATTACCTTGATGATTCAAAATCAATGAAAGTAGTTTATAAGATAATAGTATCCTTATATTAAGAATCAACATTATTAGTATTAAGGTTTCTTTAAGTGACAATAATAAAAGTTGTTCAAAAGTTTTAAGTAAAAATTAAAAAGATGCGATGATAGATTGTACTATAAATAAAAGTAAAGGAATAAAATTAGATTAAGATATTGAATTTTCTAAATGATTAAAATATTTACTTTTTTATTTATAATTTTTTTGTTCTCAATAGATTGTTATGCAGAAAATAAAATTGAGGTTGGTGTTGACGAGAAATTAGGTAATTATTTGCCACTAAATATTTATTTCTTTGATGAAGATAGTAACTATGTTCTTTTAAGTGATTTATTTAATAAACCAACAGTGCTTGCATTCGTTTATTATGAATGTCCGGGAATTTGTAGTCCATTATTACAAAGTATTGCTGAAGTTGTTGACAATTCAGATTTAGTATTAGGTGTTGATTATAATATTGTAGTTGTTAGTATGGATGAGACTGAATTGCCTTATCAGGCAATTAAAAGGAAAAATGCTATTATAGAATTGATGGATAAAAATATTCCACTTCGAAGTTGGAATTTTCTGACAGGTGATTTGAGGAGTATAAGAAGTTTAAGTGATGCAGCTGGTTTTTATTTCAAAAGAGAAGGTAAAGATTTTAGACACGCTGGATGTTTAATTTTTACCGATTCTAATGGTAAAATAACTCGTTATTTGTTTCCTGGATATTCTCAACGACACGGCTTTGGTATTTTACCTTTTGACTTTAAGATAGCGGTTTTTGAAGCATCAGAAAGTAAGGTTACACCTACTATTGCTCGGGTTCTTCAATTTTGTTTTAGTTATGACCCAGCAGGAAGAACTTATGTTCTTAATCTAACAAGAATTTTTGGCGTGATTATAATTTTATTTTTAATAATGTTTTTTATCTATATAAAATTAAAACCTAAAAATGTTTCAGGATAAACAATATGAATAATAATAATACTCATATTAGCTATTTAGATTATCAGGGGAAGCATAAAGGTATTTTAGGATGGTTAACATCAACTGACCATAAAAGAATTGGAATTTTGTATCTGATTTCTCTAACCATCTTTTTAATAGTTGGAATAATCTTCGGTCTTTTGATGAGACTGGAGTTATTAACACCTGGCAAAACTATTATGGATGCTCAAACATATAATTCAATTTTCACTCTGCACGGTGTGATAATGATTTTTCTTTTTGTAGTGCCAGGTTTACCAGCTGTTTTCGGAAATTTTTTCCTTCCAATTTTAATTGGTGCTAAAGATGTTGCTTTTCCAAAATGGAATTTGACTTCATGGTATTTGTATGTGATTGGTGGCCTTTTAGCAATTTTAGCAATTTTATTACCAGGAGGTCCTTCAGATACTGGATGGACATTTTATATTCCTTATAGTGTTCGAACGACTACTAATGTAATGTTTGCTCTTTTTGCAGCTTTTATATTAGGTTTCTCATCAATTTTAACTGGATTAAATTTTGTTACTACTGTTCATCGTATGAGGGCACCCGGAATGACTTGGTTTAAGATGCCACTTTCAGTCTGGTCCTTTTATGCTACTGCGTGGATGCAGGTTCTTGCAACTCCGATAGTTGGAATAACTCTTCTTCTCGTCGCAATTGAAAGGTTCTTTAAAGTAGGACTTTTTGATCCTGCTTTAGGTGGGGATCCAGTTTTATACCAACATTTATTCTGGATATACTCACATCCAGCTGTTTACATAATGATTCTGCCAGCAATGGGTGTAGTTTCAGAAATAATACCAGTTTTTGCTCGTAGAACAATTTTTGGATATAATTTTATAGCGATGTCCAGCATTGCAATTGCATTCTTTGGCTCTCTTGTTTGGGCGCATCATATGTTTACTGCTGGTATGAGTGATACAAGTCAATTCATTTTCTCACTATTAACAATGATTGTTGCTGTTCCAAGTGCTATAAAAGTTTTCAATTGGGTGGCTACTCTATACAAAGGCTCAATTGATTTACAGGTTCCTTTACTATATGTTCTTGCTTTCATTTTCCAATTTACTATTGGCGGTCTAACTGGTGTGATGCAAGGAGTTCTTTCAATCGATATTCACGTTCACGACACTTCGTTTGTAGTTGCTCATTTTCATTATGTAATGTTTGGAGGGACTGGTTTTGGATTTTTTGCTGCCTTGCATTATTGGTTTCCTAAAATGTTCGGCAGAATGTATAATATTAAATTAGCTATGCGAACATTCTGGGGCATTTTTATTGGCTTTAATATTCTTTATTTCCCTATGTTTATTATGGGATGGTTAGGAATGCCAAGAAGATATTATGATTACTTGCCTGAATATCAAATTTATCATGTTATCTCCACTTTAGGTTCTTGGATTTTAGTACCATCAGTTTTCTTAATGTTTGGTTATTTAGTTTATTTTGCTCTTAAGGGAAAAAAAGTTACCGAGAAGAACTATTGGGGCGGAGAAACACTTGAATGGCAAATTGAGACTCCACCAATTCATGAAAATTTTGAGGAGATACCTATTATTAAAGAAAAACCTTATGAATATAAATCAAACGATTTAGTAACTCAATTCTCGGAGGCAAAGTGAGTTCAACTGAGCATATAGTTTCTCATTTACATCGGGATGATATTGCTTCACGAATGGGAATGTGGTTATTCTTGTTTACTGAACTGCTTTTATTCGGTGGTATGTTCATTCTTTATTCTGTTTATAGATATAATAATCCAGATGCATTTCATCTTGCTGCAAAGGAACTTGATACAATTATTGGAACATTCAATACAGCTATTCTTCTTACAAGTTCTTTGACAATGGCTTTATCTATTGCTGCTATTCAAAGAAATAATAAATCACTATCCATATTTTTTCAGCTGATGACCGTTGTTTTAGCATTAGGATTTATGATTAATAAGTATTTTGAATGGGGTGTTAAATTTCATTATGGAATTTATCCTGGTTCAGAAAAATTATTATCCAAACCCACTGGCGAAATTTTATTCTATGGCCTTTATTATGTTATGACTGGACTTCACGGGCTTCACGTGTTAATTGGAATAGGTCTGATTTTACTGATGACTTATTATACTGCCAAAGATATTATTACCTACGATAATTATATGAAGTTAGAATCTGCTGGATTGTATTGGCATCTTGTTGATATAATTTGGATTTTCTTATTCCCCTTATTTTATTTGATAACTTAGAGGTTTTCTATGATGAATGAAAATCAACACATTGAGCATAAAACGCATGGTTATGGAATTTATGTATTAGTATGGATTGCTCTAATGGTTTTAACTGGTGTTACAGTTGCTGTAGCTGGTATTAATTTCGGAGGTATTACCGTTGCAACTGCGTTGTTAATTGCCTCAGTGAAGACATATCTTGTACTGACAATATTTATGCACTTAAGAACAGAAACATTAGTTTTTAAGATATTTATTGGAGTAGCATTGTTCTTTTTGATAATTTCTTTTATTTTGCTTTTTACAGATTACTCTTTCATAGTAAGGAATTAGAATATGTTTGATGGAGTATCAAATTTTGCAGAAGGAACTGATATAACTTTTTTATTTACTCTAGTAGTATCGGGTTTCTTTTTGTTTCTTATTACCTTTTTAATGATATACTTTGTAATTAAATACAATAAAAAAAGAAACCCAGTTGCAAAAAATATTGCTCACAATACGACTTTAGAGATTTTATGGACTGCTATTCCTTTAATTCTAGTTTTAATTATGTTTTGGCTTGGTTGGAGGAATTATCTAGACCAAGAGGCTATTCCTGAAAATGCTTACACTATAGATGTCACAGCACAAATGTGGTTATGGAATTTTACTTATCCTAATGGCAAACAAACTGATACATTATATGTTCCGATAAATACAAATATTGTTCTAAACCTTAAATCTATTGATGTCAATCATGCTTTTTATGTCCCTAAATTTAGAATTAAAAAAGATGTTTATCCAAATCAGTCAAGAAAAATCTGGTTCATAAGTGACGAGTTGGGAAAATTTGATATTGCTTGTGCTGAATATTGTGGTCTTAATCATTCGTATATGTATACTAAAGTAGTTGTTCTACCAAAAGATGAATTCAATCAGTGGGTAGAATCAGAACATAAGCATCCAGTTCTGAAAGAAATTGTTAAAAATTCATCAAACAATAACATAAATTGAAAAACATACTTTACATACTTGCAGAATTAACTAAAATCAGAATTACATTTTTTGTAATGTTAACAACTGCCTTTGGTTACATTACTGCAACAAATATTTATGACTATAAACTTATATCAGTTCTTATTGGAACATTATCACTTGCTTGTGGAAGTGCTATTATTAATCATTTTCAAGAAAGAAACATTGATATTAGAATGGAGAGAACAAGACATAGACCAATACCATCAGGTAAAGTTTCTCCTGAATTTGCATTGGGTTTAGGATTAATGTTTATCTTATTTGGAGGGTTGATATTATATTTTTTTGTAAATACGCTTACTTTTCTTTTAGGGTTATTAAATGTATTTTGGTACAATTTAATTTATACTCTTCTTAAGAGAAAAACTTCATTGGCAATTATTCCTGGCTCAATCGTTGGAACTATTCCTCCAGTTATGGGTTGGGTTGCGGCTGGTGAGTACATATTTGATTTCAAAATCATTTCAATTGCTTTCTTCTTTTTTATTTGGCAAATTCCTCATTTTTGGTTGTTGATGCTTAAATTTGATAAAGATTATAAATTAGCTAACTTGCCAACTATTACTAATTTATTCTCTAAGGAACAATTAGCAAGAATAATATTCTTTTGGACTATTGCTACGGGGTTAAGTAGTATTATAATTCCAATTTCACTAAATATTACCAATTCAGTAACTTTTATATCTTTATCTACTTTAATCTTTTTGATAATCTTCAGTTCATTAAAATTATTAAAGTTCTCTGAAAATAACTTTTCAGCCATTTTGGCATTTAGAAATATCAATTTATTTGTTTTCTCAGTAATTTTAATTTTATCTATAAACAAATTGATTCTTTAATAAAGGAAAATTTAATTATGGAATTTCTTGATAAATTAGTTTTACCACAATCAGCAGAGCACTTAAAGCTATTACATTACATTTCAATTTTATTACTTGGTATTTTGATACCTTATTTAAGTTTAATTTTTGGTGGAACAATTCTTTGTCTTAAATACTTAAGAAAATCGTATTCTCTAAAGGATACAAAATTTCTAAGATTAGCTAAAGATATTTTGCAGATAGTAAGCGTTAATAATTTTACTGCACTTGCTTTAGGAATTTTACCCTTACTAACATTAGTATTAGTGTATTCACAGATTTTTCATAAAACATCAACAACATTTACTTCAGATTTATTTCTTTCATTTTTGTTTACAACCGTTGGTTTGCTTTTTGTTTACACATTTAGAATAACCTTCTCTTTAGATTTGATACTAAAGAATATTGAAGAAAATAAAATTGAAGAATTTTCTAAAGAGGATTTAAAGAAAATAAAAAGTTCATCAGCAAAGATTCTATCAAGATATGGTTATTTCGGAATAGTATTTTTAATTGCAGGTATATGGATACTTGTTGGTGTTTTAACCTCCGCCGCTAATTTCAATCATTGGCAAGCAGGTAATTTTTTATCAATGCTTTTTTCAATTAAAACTATTATCAACTTTTTAATCTTTATCTCTTTCTCATTAGCGTTAACTGGCGCATATCTTTTGTTCTATGTTTTTTTCTGGAACAGAGAAAATTATAATTTTGATGATGTTTATAAAAATTTATTTGTTAAGTTAAATAGTATAATAGTTTATAAATTTTCATTGTTAATTCCTATTCTGTTGTTAATAAATATTTATTTAATTCCTAAAATTTATTTAAGTGGTAACTTATTTACTTTCTCACTTTTTACTTTATTATTAGTTTTGCTTGCAATTTCTCTTAATCATTACATACTAAATGAAGATAAAATTAGTTATAACCCACTAGTCTTTTTCTTTTTATTATTAGCTCTTTTTTCTTTTTACTCAAAAAGCGAAATACTTATAAAAAATGCTACAGAACAAAATTCTTTAATTTTAGCTTCAGAGTATGATAAGATTTTATCCGAATTAAAAGGAGTTGGAGCAGAGGTTAAAATAAATCCTGCCGAAATTTATCAAGTAAAGTGTGCCGCTTGCCATCAATTCGAGCAAAAATTAGTCGGACCCGCTCATATTGAAGTTTTGCCTAAATATGAAGGTAAGCTTAATCAGTTAGTTGCTTTTATAAGAAATCCTGTAAAAGTCGATCCAGCTTATCCTCCTATGCCTAATCCTGGGTTGAAACCAAATGAAGCACAGGCAGTAGCTCAATATCTTTTAGATGAATACTCTAAGTTAAAAAAATAATTTTTGTTTAATTTTACCTTGCTTTAGGAAAAATTACAAATTATTTTTAATAAGAGATAATTAATCAAAAATTAGAGGTAAAACAATGGGACTATTTTTATATTTTTTAGTAACTTTTTTGTTTTTAGTAATTAAAGTGTTTCCTCAAATTTCTTATCAAGGTCCAGCTGTAGGAAATGTTCAATCTGGAGTAGTAGTATCAACCAATTCATTTCCAGATGCACCTATTGCAATTGACCCTCAAACTGTCAGAGACAGAATTACTCAAGAGCCATATACAGAGCCATTCATAACTCCTTTTACTGATAATATTACTCCATCAATCTATGTTGAGGATCCTCTTGTATCTGGTATTGAAAATAATGCTATTGGTGCTAATACAATAATGATAAAAAAATTTCCTGGAATTCCACAAACGATTTCAATTCCCGCAGATCCAATAATTGCTGCAGGACCTAATCATGTTGTAGCTTGTGTTAATTCAAGGTTCTCTATTTGGGATAAGAATGGTAATTTGTTAAAGTCTATTGATGCTGACCAATGGTGCTCTGCAGTTTTAGCTAATCCTGGGGCATTTGATCCACAAATAATTTATGACCACTTCGAAGGAAGATGGTTTATGTTGTGGGATAATCAGAACAATAATACTCAAACAGCGTTTTTCTTGATTTTTGTTTCTGATGATAATGATCCTTTAGGAACATGGTATGGTTATAAATTAGATGCACGAACAAATGGGAATACAATTACACAAACCTGGGGCGATTATCCCCAAGTTGGTTTTGATGATAAAGCAATTTACATAAATTCTAGACAATTTTTCTTTACTGGCGGAAAATTGTATGATAAAATTAGAATCCTTATAAAATCTGAATTATATGCAGCTAATGCTGGTCCACTTACTTGGAAAGATTTATGGGCTATAACTATCCCTGGAACCTCATCTTTTGCTGATGTTATTCATCCTTCAATTCAATATGGAACTTCAGATAAACATTATTTTATCTGGGCGGCTCGCTCTGGTGGTAATTTTTATGGTTTTTATGAATTAAGCAATGTTCTAACAAATCCTACCTTAACTGGTAAGCAAATTCCTACTCAATTTTATGGGTTAACTCCCAATGCTAATCAGTTAGGTGGTAGTAGTTTATTAATTGAAACTAATGGTAGTCATGTAAAAACTGCACCTGTGTTAAGAGGTGATTACTTACATTTTACACACTCAATGAGAAATACAAATTTCCCAAATTATGCCAGCGTTAGATATGTCAAATTGAATGTTAAAAGTAGCGCTATTACAGAAATTTATGAATTAGGTGCTGATAGATATTGGTATTATTATCCTACCGTTGCTGTTGATCCTGAAGAAAATGTTGCTATAACCTGTTCAAGGTCTGGATTAGATGAATATATCGGCTCCTTTTATATTTCAAGAAAAGCAAGTGATCCACCTGGTCTCAGTGGTGCAAGACTTATCTCTCGTGGTATGGGTAACTATGTAAAAGATTTTGGCTCTGGCAGAAATAGGTGGGGTGATTACTTAGGTATTTATTCCGATCCTGTTGACCCATATAACTTTTGGTTATTTCCAAAACACGCTGCTGCTACTAATACTTGGGGAACAACTGTAGCACATATTCGTGTTAGACCATTTTTTGGTATTTATCCTTTTACGGATTCTACAAATGTTAACTTCGGAAATGTCCAAGTTGGTAAAATTAGTGATACCATTAGCCTTGTATTATCAAATTACGGAGATTCTACCTGGAGAATTAGTTCGATTCCTGACTCTGTTTCTGACTTTAAAAGAGTTTCTTCACATACTTTCCCATTATTCATTAATCCTTTTGATTCAGTTTTTGTTAAGTTTATTTATCGCCCTAAATCTGCGGGATCTGTAAATGTTAATTACCCAGTTAATAATAATTCCACAACCTTTTCTGGTTTTACTTTTAGAGGAAGGGGTTATGTTATAAATCCTGCTCAATCAGGAACAATGTACGCTGTATCAGGAACTGCTAATAATGGTAATCTTTCAATACTTAATACCACCTCCGGAACTGGAACAAATATTGGACAAACAACTTTTCTTGACATAATTGATATTGCAATACATCCAACTACAAATATCATTTATGGTTTAAGAGCATCTACTGATCGTTCTGATTTATTAAGAATTAATGCTCAAGCTGGAGATGCTTATCAACTCGTTAGATTGCCTGTTCCTGATTTATACTCTATAGAATTTGATAAAAACGGTGTTTTTTATGGAATTCGAAGGTCAGGTGAAATCTATAGATTTACATTGCCTTCAGGTGATAGCACTTTTGTTTCAAAATTGCCTACAACATTAGTTTCTTTCGCTTTTGACCCTATTACGAATGAGTTGTATGGTACTGTTAGAAATATTGTAGGAGCTGTAAAAGATAGAATAATAAAAATTAATCTTGCAAATGGTGATACAATTCATATTGGAAGAACTGGTTTTGGAGTTAATACCGTAGGATTAGCTTTTAATGATAATGGAACTTTGTTTGGTATTAAAGGAACTTCAACTCAAGTTTCAGATCTGTTTACTATTGATAAAACTACAGGAGTAGGTACTTTAGTTGGCGCTACTGGAATTCAAGGTCTTTCTGGAATCGGTTTTGCAAGAAATTTAGTTGGTATTCAAGATAATGAAATAAATATACCTGATGTTTTTGTGCTTTATCAAAATTACCCAAATCCATTTAATCCAGGAACAAAAATTAGCTGGCAAACTCCTGTAGGAGTATGGAATACATTAAAAATTTATGATGTTTTGGGTAATGAAATAGCTACATTAGTTAATGAATTTAAACAATCTGGAAGACACGAAGTTTATTTCGATGCCTCAAAATTATCAAGTGGAGTTTACTATTATCAACTTAAAGCAGGTGATTTTATTCAAAGCAAGAAAATGTTATTATTAAAATAAAGTTTTAGAATTCTGATTACAAAAGATGACATCTTATGCTAAGGTGTCATCTTTTTTTATTACCTATCTAAATTTTCAATAATACCATCCAAATTTCTATAGCAATAACAATTACAAAGAAATTTTATCGATAAAGAATCGTAATAAATATTTTATTCCTTATTTAAGTAACATTAAAAATTTAAACTTTTAATCTAAAATAATTAAAAAAGCTATATGCCATTGAATAATATTTTTGATTAAATAAATAAAATAACATTATATTGTGCGAATGAATTTTCGGTACTTATAAATTTTAATTTAATTATAAAAAATCTCATTCAATAAAATATTTTTATCAATCTGATTTTTTAATAAGTTTATTTATTGACTAAAAATAGCATCATATAAAAATCATGAGTTTTTGCATAAGAGAATTTTTTTAATTAAAATTATAAGAAAAAATATAATAATCTCAATTCAAGTGGTTAAAGATTTCCAATAATTTTTTTCTACTCATATTCTTAAAAATAAATTTGTCAAATTATTTTAGAAGGCACATAAATGCAAATAATGAATGAATTTAAAGAATTTGCCATTAAAGGAAATGTTATTGAACTTGCTGTTGGAATTATAATCGGTATGGCTTTTAATAAAATTGTTTCATCTTTGGTTACTGATGTTATAATGCCAATAATTGGATTACTTATTGGAGGCATAGATTTTAGTGACTTTATTATAACTTTGAAACCTGCAAGTGAAGGACAGGGAGCAGTAGTTATTAGATTTGGAATTTTTTTGAATACTTTAATTGATTTTTTGATTATCTCATTTACAATATTTATTATTATTAAAGTAATTAATTCACTTAAAAAGAAGGAAAGTGCAAGTCTAACTACACATTTAGAACCATCAGCAGAATTAAAAATATTAACTGAAATTAGAGATTTATTAAGAAAGTAAGATTAAAATTGCTGTCTGAAAAAAAATTCAGACAGCTGTCAATTTAATAATGAATTATTTTTATATCTCGAATTTAATTCCTTGCGCAAGAGGAAGTTGAGTTCCGAAATTAATTGTATTGGTTTGTCGTCTCATATAAAATTTCCATACATCTGACCCCGATTCTCTTCCACCACCAGTTTCTTTTTCACCGCCAAATGCTCCACCGATTTCAGCACCCGAGGTACCAATATTTACATTCGCAATTCCACAATCTGAACCTTCAGCTGATAAGAAGATTTCTGCCTCTCTTAAATTATTTGTAAATATCGAAGATGATAATCCTTGAACAACTCCATTTTGAAGTTCAATTGCATTTCGAACATCACCACTATATTTAATTAAATACAGAATTGGCGCGAATGTTTCTTCTTGAACAATTGAATAGTGATTTTCGGCTTCTACTAATGCTGGAACTACATAAGTGCCAGATTTATATTGTTCACCTTCAAGAACATTACCGCCGAAAATAATTTTTCCACCCTCTTCTACAACCCTTTTTAGTGCATTGAGAAAATCATTAACAGCGTTTTTATCAATCAGTGGTCCAACATGATTGTTTAAATCAAGTGGATTTCCAATCTTTAGACTTGAGTACGCTTTAATTAAAGATTGTTTAACTAATTCATAAATTGACTCATGAATAATTAATCTACGAGTTGAGGTGCATCGTTGTCCAGCAGTACCTACTGCTCCAAATACAACTGCAGGAATCGCAAGTTTTAAGTCAGCTTCAGGGGTAATAATTATCGCATTATTACCTCCGAGTTCAAGAATTGCTTTACCAAATCTTTTAGCAAGTACTTCCGCAGCGTGTCTTCCAACTTCAGTAGAACCAGTAACGGATACAAGAGGAATTCGCTTATCATTTAATATTCTTTCACCAATAGTTGAACCCTTACCAATAACAAGATTAAAAATACCCTCTGGTAAATTATTTTCTTTAATAACCTGTTGAACAATTTTATGGGTTGCTATTGCACTCAATGGTACTTTTGAGGCTGGCTTCCATAAATTTACATCACCGCATACAGCTGCAATCATTGCATTCCAAGACCAAACTGCAACGGGAAAATTAAAAGCAGAAATAGTACACACAATTCCAAGAGGATGGTATTGCTCATACATTCTATGATTTGGTCTTTCTGAATGCATAGTAAATCCGTAAAGCATTCTCGATTGACCAACTGCAAAATCACAGATATCTATCATTTCCTGAACTTCGCCTAAACCTTCTTGTAATGATTTTCCCATTTCATAGGATACAAGTTTGCCTAAGTCTTCTTTATATTCTCTAAGTTTCATTCCAATTTGTCTGACAATTTCACCTCTTTTGGGAGCAGGAACTGTTCGCCAATATTTGAATGCTTCGTATGCAGTTGTCACAATCCTCTCGTAATCATCTTCTGAAGCTTGATAGACAGAAGCAATATATTCACCATCAACTGGAGAGTATATTTTTAACTCACCTGCAGAAGTTGTTTCATTCCAAATTAAACCAGTTGATGAGCCAAAATTATTTTCTTTAATTCCAAGTCGTTTTAAGAATTCCATTTTATTACCTTTCAATTTTAAATCTGTAGATTTTTTTTATTTACAATACAAAATTAAAGATAAAACCTCAATGAATTAGGATTTTGAGCGAATTTAAAATTAAAAGAGCCGCTTTAACGCGGCTCTCTATGAAAAATAAATAAATTTTTACTTAATCAAGGTCATCTTCTTCGATTGAATAAATGACTTTTCTTTTCCTTGTGCTGTCATCTGATAGATATATGTTCCTGATGGTAACTGACTTCCATCTATACTTACACTATGATACCCAGCCTCTACTTCCTTGTCTATCACTCTCCTTACCAACTCTCCCAATGCACTATATATATCTATCCTCACCACTGACTTCTCTGGAACACTGAACTCTATGTTCGTTAATGGATTGAATGGATTAGGATAATTCTGACTTAATCCATACTCGCTCGGTATATCCACCTCTACTTCTACCTCTCTGGAGTATGAGAAGCGTCCATCATAATCTATTTGTTTTAATCTATAACTATACTTTCCAGCTTTCAGCTTGTTATCAAAATACTGATACCTCTGCACTTGAGTTGTAGTTCCTGTCCCCTGTACAAATCCTATTACTTCCCATTCCCCTGATGATGTCGATGATTTCCTCTGAACTTCAAATCCAGAGTTGTTTGTTTCGGTGATTGTTTCCCACTCTATCTTAACTCTATCTTTTTGAGCATCAGCTCTGAAAATTCCCAACTCTACTGGTATGGCTATCTGCATCTGTATAGGAACGGTTATGGTAGGATTTGTAGGCGAATTACTGGTTATGACCATATCCATTGAATAATTACCCATCGGGAAGTCTTCAGCCTTAAAAGTCAACTGCACTGCAACTGAATTACCACTATAGAGCATTCCACTAAATCTATTGGCTATCAGCCATTCTGGTGCTGCCTCTATCTTCAATGCCATATTGTTCTGCACATAATTTGCATTAAATACTACCTGTAGTCCTACTGTTCCAGTTGCGTTCTCTATTCCAACCGTTGCTGAATTTAATACAGCATTCATAGTGTTATAATATATCATTATCCTACCACTACTAAACAATACTATCTGGAATGTCAACGAACCAGTGGCATTATATTTCTGCCAGTTTGTAAATTGAATAGTAGTCTTGTTTCCTTCAGTTAATCTGTGAACTGTTCCTTGTGTCCGTCCATCCAAATCATCCCAGAATGCAGCAATTATATTGTTTGGTAATGCTGTGCTTGGAATAGCAGCATTCGTTAAGTAACTACTTGTTAATGCAGTAAAACTCAAAAATCCATTAGTGCTTAAGTATGCAGTTGTGTAGTTAGTTCCATAAAATGGGAATGTAATACCTAATGGTATTGTCTGATAGCCGTCGTCTTTGTTAGGAGTGAAGTTGTTTGTAATATCAACGGCATTTGGATTAGTTCTAATATCATTCCAAACATATTGAGGTCCGTTAGGTTCGTTACTATCAATCCATCTATAACCGAATGGGTCGGGTCCGCCTTGTCCTTCAAGACTAATACCACCAACTTCCTTTGGACTTTCTTTATCACCAGCATTTGCGTCAGTGTATTTGTTTTTTGGAACTAATTGAACTTGTAAGGCTTTGCCTGGGAAGGTATTATTCTCTAAACTAACATTAAAGTTTAATGTAGAGGGATTTACTGCAGTATTAGTAATAGTAACAGAATCGATAACTGTTTGTTGTGGCAGTAAAATCTTTGTCATTGATGTTGGATTTATACCTATTGATGGAGCACCTAATGTTGTGCCACTAGCAGAATTAGATAAATTAGACCAATTTCCCCAAGCATCTCTTGAACGAATAGCAAAATAGTAGGTTGTATTAAAATTCAATCCTGTAACTATTAGTTCCTGTGGTGAGCCAGCTGATCCAGGGGCACCTGGAAATGTAATAGGAGTTGCATTGTAAAATGCAGTTGTATCAGTAATTGGATTTAGTGATCTTCTAATATCGTATTGAATAACGCCACCTATTGATGTATCAAATGGTGCAGTCCAAATCAATCTCAATGAATTACTTGTAGGATCTACGACCTGAAGATTAGTAATTGGCGTGGGTGGAATTGTATCAGGATTCCCTAAGCTTTGTAAGGCAGCAACTAAATCAATAATTCCTTTTCCATAAGTATTATCTTCACCAGGAGTTCCTAAATCAATTGCTGTATTATATAAAGCCATTTTTATTTGATGTCCAGTTAAGTTTGGTGCAAATTGTTTCAATAAACCGACTGCTCCAGCTACATGAGGTGCAGCCATCGATGTTCCACTTAATTGATTATACCCTGTTGCAGTTCCAGATGAACGAACATTAACACCTGGAGCTGAAACCTCAGGTTTAATTAATAAAGATCCGGTTCCACCACAAGTTGATGGTCCGCGACTCGAAAAATTTGCAACTGGGTTATTATTCCCTCCATTATAAAGAGAAGCATCAATAGCAGCAACTGCAAAAACATTAACTTCATTTGTGTTAATATTTTTAGGTCTTGTAATGGTGCTGGGGTTAGGACCTTGATTACCTGCAGAAAAAACTATTGCAATACCTGCTGTTTCTACAGCATCGAAAGTTTGTTTGTAAAGACCTGAACATTCATTGGTTGTATTTGGATCGTGCCAGCTGCAGGAGATTGCATCAGGCATATCAGTGATTGTTGAAGGATTGTTATCAGGATTCATTGCCCATTGAAATGCAGCAATTGAATTAGAGGTGTGTGGACTTGAGCAAATTGTTTTTGCTGCTATCCATTGAGCGTCAATTGCAACACCTATTGTATCAGGTGTTGTAGTTGACCTTCCTACCATTGTTCCTATAGTATGAGACCCATGCCCATCACAATCATTTGGGGTTGTTGTACCTCCAACTGGGTCAAACCATGCTTGATTAGCGGGGACAAAATTACCTCTCCATTTGTGCCAATATGCAGGATGGTTTGGATAAACTCCTGTATCAATGTTCATCAATAATCTACCTTGCCCTGTTATACCCATAGCCCAAAGCTGTGGAGCTTTGATGACTCTTAATCCTATTTCAACAGTTTCGGAACTGTTGCCTTCATCAGATTCACCAACTTCAACAGGTCTTTCCAATTCCAATAAAGCATCTAGGTCCATTTCTGCAATATCCATTCTCATCATTAACTCTTGATAAACAGAAGGTTTGGCTTCAATCATTAGCATATTTGCAATCCAAAATGACTTGAATTGAAATACATCGCCAGAGGATTCTTTGGATTGTAAATAATTTATCAAGTTTGTTTGAGTTTCAGCGGCTTTTCTCTGCAACTCAGTAATAACAGTATACGCTCTTTGCTCTAAAGTTGCTTTGGAGTGATATAAACGTTGATCTAATGCCAGCAAATCGACTTGATCACGCAGATAAACTAAACCGCGGATATAATCGTTTTCTTTTGCTGATTGAAGTGCATTCATAAGACGAGTACTGACTTCAACCTGAGCAAAATTATTAGAGAAACCAAGAATTAAGAGGAAAAGAAAAGAAAGAATTTTTTTCACTTTAATGCTCCTTTTTTTTTGACTTGAAAATCTAATTTAAAATAATTTAACAAACAAGAAAAAAATAATTGAAGCGTTCAAATTTCGGTTGCTAATTTCATATGTAATTTAATGAAAATTTTACCCAATCGTTAGTACTAACTTTAGCTTTGCATTACTGTAATGCTGAACTTCCGTTTCCATATTTCCTTTTTCCTCTGCAATCTTTATATGGTTTCATTCGTAAGTAATTACACATTATTATTAAATAATTCTCTGCATTCTCCTGTCTCTGAAACGCTTCTATGGTTTTTAATCTTCTCTTTATT
>Ga0308420_1000558_pt1 | contig 18570 bp, 14 predicted proteins | sample HotsprSampleMS55_FD_203802 | JGI IMG/M metagenome (GOLD analysis project Ga0308420, IMG submission 203802) | Hot spring phototrophic mat microbial communities from Mushroom Spring, Yellowstone National Park, Wyoming, United States - 20090730_MS55 ... | reverse complement strand
GGCCAAGAGAGAACCGGTATAGATGGGATGCCGGACCCAGCGGTAGCACCCGGTCGTAATCAGGCGGTGTTCTTTTTGTACCGCGACAAAACCACTAAAGAGGTCCCCGAGCTGTATCATTCCGGCTACTCGTATGCCTGCGCCGATCGTCAGAATGGCGAGACCGAGGTAGCGTAGCAGGTCGCTCTCCGGCCAGACGAACAGGCTACGTCGGTCGGCATACGGCAAAAACCACCAGAGGATGCCCACGAAACCGAGCGCCAGATACGTGCCCCAGCGCTGCCGTTGAATTTCCTTTGCGCCGCCGGCGAAGGGGTCGAACGGGACCCAAAACAGGACGAGCACACTGACCGCCAGGACGATGACCGCCCCCGCCCGCGCCGGATGGCCCAAGAAGGCAAAACGATCGCCCCACCCCTGGATCATCAGAACGAGGGAAGCGAGGAAAAAAACCACGAGCTGGAAGTTTTTCACAACGGCAGGATCACCACCGCCTCACGTGAGATCGAGAGGCGGTCGAGGATCGCAAAGATCTGCTCGATCCGTGCCAGCTGCACCCCCTGGAGCATACGTGCTTACCGACTCAACAGGGGAATCGCCGCGGCTAAGGCCAGGACCCCGACACCCAGAACAATCAGCACTCCCCACAGTGCTGGGGGGTTACGCAGCTCTAAGGGGGCACCGCACTGGACACAACGTGAGAGAAACGAACCGCCAGTCAAGTAGACACGGTTCCATTTGTGACATTGCGGGCAGCGAGGCTTCGGGCGGCGGCGGAAGAGCAGCGATACGTGTGACACAAAACCACCTGGTATGAATATTGACTACATAGTAGCATGGGACTGCGGAACAGTCGAGGTAAGTGCGCGGCGTGGACCGTACACGTTACCGCTTTTTCTTGCCGCGCAGCCAAAAATGGTAGGCCCACCCGTAGGGAATAAGAGCGGCAAAAAAGCTGGCGAGGAAGAGGATTGGTTTGTTCGTTTCTCGGTCAGCTACATAGCCCCATATCCGGGCACTGGCGAGGTCAGCTGCACTCGATAGGACGGCATAAAAAGTCACGTTCGTGTCACTCAGCTACAGCGTTTTGCACATGTACACGGCAGAGAAGGGCGCACTGAGATAGAGGCGAAATGCCAGACGAGGGTGAACAGGAGGAAACGACGGAAGTTAGTATCCTGGAATGGCAGCAGGAGGCGACGGTGAAAAAGGAGTGTTCATCATCCCCTCAGCAACCCGATCTGCACCTCGCTCGCCTGCAGGACGAGGGCGTACCCGACCAAAAACACACCGCCAGTAAGGTTCGCGTACAGGTTGGCAAAAATGCCATCCCAGATCGAGAGCTGCAGCGCCTGCCGGACAGTCGGCGACTGAACAGTCGGGAAGTCGGTCACGAGGTAACTACTCTTTCATGATCCTTGCCGGGCGAAGAGTTGCTAATCGTGGAGCGATCAGATGCAGGATTTGCGCATGCAAGACGCCGTTACTCGCCACCAATCCTCGTAACAACGTCTGCGGCTGATTGAACACCAGCGGCTGCCCATCAAGGGTGGTGACCGTACCACCTGCCTCCTCCACGAGCAGCGTGCCTGCACAAATATCCCACTCATTCTTCGGCACAAGCGTGAACGACGCATCCGCCTCACCTTCAGCGATCAGCGATAACTTATAAGCAATACTGCCCGTGGGGCGAATACGGAAAAGCGACGCAAAATCCCGCCACTCCCCCCGTTTCGTCTCCGACCGGCTAGCCAGCACAATGGCATCGGCGAGCCGGTCAGTCCGTGAGACGTGCAAACGGCGGTTGGCGCACCATGCCCCTTGCCCTCGCACAGCCCAGAACAGCCGATCTTGGATAGGATTGTACGCGACGCCGAGGAGTGGGGTACCGTCTTCGATCAACGCGATCGAGACAGCAAATTCGGGGATTTTCTCGATAAACTCTTTTGTCCCGTCTATCGGATCGACGACCCAGATCCGATGGCACGATAATCGCGCGGCCGAGTCAGCAGTTTCTTCTGATAACCAGCCATATGTGGGGAAAGCCTCCTGTAAGATCTCCTGGATTTTTTGGTTCGCCCTGCGGTCGGCAATCGTCACTGGGCTGCCTGTGCCTTTGTAATCCACCTTGTAGTCGGTGTGGTAGAAAGAACGGATAATCGCTCCTGCTGCGTGGGCTGCTGCCACCGCGCACTCTTTCTCTTTTTGCATCGTTTCAGTCATTCCTCGGATGCCGTTGGCGGTATGCCGCGCTGAGGGCTGTTAACATTTCCTCACGCCGATCGTACAGCCGTTTGGGCGGGCGTGGAGGATGATTGGCGAGCGCATAGGCAGTCAACAAAGGCATCGCCACGGTCGAGTCAATGTAGCATACGACCGTGTCTGGCAGTGCTTCTGGATCAACCTTGCCCCAAGTGACGCCTTCACTAGGGGTGGCACCGGAAAGCCCCCCCGTGTCCGGCCGGGCGTCGGTGAACTGGATGTAATAATCGTGCCCTTTTTCCGCTAATCCCATCACTTCTTGAATCTGCGGTTCGGTCTGCAACAGAAAGTTCTTTGGGGACCCCCCGCCGAAGATCAGCACTCCGCTCTTACCACCGCTCCGCTTGGTGGCGTAGACGATAGCAGCAGTCTCATTGACATCGCGTGAGACGTCAAAAGCGAGACCGTTTCCCTGCAGAGCTTTTGCCGCCACGTTCATCCCGATCGAGCTATCTCCTGGTGAAGAGGTATAAATGGGAACGCCATACTCGGCGGCAACAGATATCAGCGAGCGCCGTTTCTGTCCAAGAGCAGTTTCACGCTCATACACGTAGCGGCCTAAGCGGTAGTGGAACTCGGCGGTCCCCATAGGCTTTTGAAATTCCGGGGCGGTAATGGTTTGGTAGAAAAAGGCATCGGTCTGCAGCAGTACTTCATAGTCGAAAAAAATGTCGTAAATGCGCACCACCCCCTCTTGTCGCAAGGTGACGTCGTTGACGTGGGGAGATCCCTGGTACAGGCTGAGGCCAATGCCAAAGTGGGTGTCGTGATAGAGGTTGGCTCCGGTTGAGACTATCCAATCGATAAAGCCATTCTGGATGAGCGGGATCAGACAAGAGATGCCAAGCCCGGCCGGCGTGAGCGCCCCACTCAAGCTCACGCCAATAGTGACGTCTGGTGCAAGCATCTTACGCGTGAAGAGTTGGACCGCCTCACGCATCCGTCCAGCATTGTACGCGAGAAACGTCTGATCGATCAGCTCGCTCACGTTGATAGAAGGAGTGATCGGACGAGGATCAATCGTCGGGCCGAAGAAACGACGGTTTTTGCTGGGCATAGCACCTCCTTTCCGGAAGAAGAATCTCCTTCCCGCAGAAAAGGAAGGAAGTTACCCTAACATCTCTCTCCCTGCCGGGCCAGTAGGGAAGATGAGCCTCCCGGGCAAGCCTGGAGCAGGGCGCTGACATCACCCTTGCCGGAGGCACGCCGTAGCTTTTGCCCTTTTTCATCAGGCGAGAGCGCTACGTGCATCAGCTGCCGAAAGTCCGCTTCTTGTACTGCCCACGAGCGCACGGTAAAGAGCAACTCCAACACGCGCAGCCGGAGTGCATAAGCATCGACGAGGTCCTCGCCCCTCTGGAGCGGTGGATGGTAGGCACGGGTCTGGGTGACAAAGACCGCCGTTTCTGGCGGTACATAGTCATCTATCGTTTTGCCTGTGGCGGCGGTCTGACGGATGGCGGTTGCCGACAGCTCGGCTACTGTGTCTGGGAGCGAGAAAAAATGGAGGAAAGGGCGGTAGGGACGGTTTTGTGGTTGCGCAAGGAACCGAAGAAAAACCTCCTGATCCATAGCGCCGCGATTGGCGACTAACAAGGAGGCAAGAGCAAAAAGCTGCCGGAGCGCAACCTCGCGGTCGTCGTAATACCGAGGATCAAAAATTTGCAAGAGTTTGTCCATACCAATGATGAAATAGAGGGCAGCTTGCGGACCACAGAGGGCACGAAACGCTTGGGCTTGTTCGACGTATAACCCACGATTCACGAGCGCAACGCCGAGGTGGCGGTGCCGCTGAGCGTAGAGGCAGAGCAGAAGGAGCCGGTCCTCCAGGCTCATACCCGTCACCTGTTCTTTATCCACCGTAACCCGCGCGAGCGTAAAAAACACGCAATCGAGCTGGAAGACCTGGCGGGCGCGGTCTGCCAATACGGTATGAGCTCGCGTGAGCGGATTGAACGAACCGCAAAGTATCCCGATCCGCCGCGGCACAACGGGAAGACAGGGGAAGAGCACGCGCGCAGTTGGAGGAGCGGAGGGATCAAGAGCCTGCAGGGCGTCGCGCAGGGCAAAAAGTCGCGCGAGGTCGTAGATCGCCTCTCCTCCCTCGGCACGCTGGGGAACTGGCACGTCCGGGGGCATGTGTCACTCCAGAAAACCCTGCTCGCTTCTATAGACCTCTCAGCATATAATCCCGCCCCTTGAGCAGGCAAGATGGAGCAACGCGCGCGCAGGTGAAGCGGTTCGGTCGGATCCACGTCATTCTCGGCCAGAACAACGGGAAGCATCCGTACGGCAATTCAATTCTCAACGAACTACGACGTGATATGGATTGATGCGGCAGAGAGAAACCCGATGCTGCTCCACTTACGCAAGCTGATGCGGGAAGGGAAAGTACAGTGGGATGGGGAGCGTTATTACCGCAAAGCCGGCTGAAGAACACACTATGACACATGCACCTCTCCTCTTTGGGATACTCGTGCGAAAATGGAAAAAGCTCTCCTGCTCCTCACCATAGAGATCGCCGTTATTATCAGTGCTTCACGGCTCCTGGGGGTCGTGTTTCGGCGCCTGCACCAGCCACACGCGATCGGCGAAATCGTTGCCGGCATTCTCCTTGGACCTTCTCTGCTTGGGTGGGTCGCTCCCTCTGTCGCGGCTACGCTCTTTCCGCCCGCTATCCTCCCTTTTTTGCGCATTTTGAGCGAATACGGGGTGCTTTTTTTCATGTTTTTAGTGGGACTTGAATTGGACCCGATGCTCTTGCACGGACGCGGGCGGGCGGCAATGGTCATCTCCCACGTGAGCATCATCGCTCCCTTCTGTCTTGGGATACTGCTCGCTCTGGTCCTATATGCGCGATTCTCTTCGGACGCCGTGGCCTTTATGAGTTTTGCCTTGTTTCTGGGGGCTGCTATGTCCGTCACGGCGTTCCCAGTCCTGGCACGTATTCTGATTGAGCGCGACCTGCTGAAAACCAAGGTCGGTGCGCTGACGATTACCTGTGCGGCGGTCGATGATGTGACAGCCTGGTGCCTACTCGCCTTCGTTGTGGCGACCGTCCGTGCGACCGGGATCCGGCAGGCACTCATGACAGTCGGGCTCGCCTTGCTCTATATCGGCGTGATGTACTGTGTTGTCCGTCCGGTGCTCGCCCGGTTGCGCTCTTTGTACGAGCACTCCGGGCGCCTTTCGCAAAACCTTGTGGCGACGATGTTCGTTCTCGCCCTCTGCAGCGCGGCGGTGACCGAATGCATAGGGATTCATGCCATTTTCGGGGCCTTCATGATGGGGGCCATGGTGCCGAAGCAAGGCGATTTTGTCAGAGAGCTGACGGAAAAAATCGAGGACTTCGCCGTGGTTTTTCTTCTGCCCATTTATTTCGCCTACACGGGGTTGCGCACGCAGATTGGGCTTCTCGATAGCCTCGATCTCTGGTTGTTCTGTGTGTTGGTGATCGGCGTGGCTACACTCGGCAAATTCGGCGGGAGCGCGCTAGCGGCGCGAATCACTGGGCTCGAGTGGCGGGAAGCCTGTGCGCTGGGGGTCTTGATGAACACGCGCGGACTCATGGAGCTCATTATCCTCAACATCGGTCTTGATCTTGGCGTCATCTCACCCGCCCTTTTTGCCATGATGGTGTTGATGGCGATCGTCACCACGATCATCACGACCCCGGCGCTGGCCGCGATCTACCCGATCGAGCGGCTCCGGGCTGAACTGCCGGAGCCTGAGGCCGAGGCAGAGGGCTCCGCGGTGCTGGTGCCGGTCGCGCTGGCCAGTTCGGGGCCGGCGCTGTTGGATGTGGCGGTCGCGTTAGCGGACGGGGACAACCCGCGGATTTATACCCTGCATGTTGCCCGCCCCCAGGACCGTGGCACCTTGGGGGCACGGGTGCTACAGGGGTCTCCTTCGGGGTACGACGCCCTCGCACCTCTGCTCACCCATGCCCAGGCGCGCGGGCTGCAGGTACGCCCGTTGACCATTGTCAGCCGCTCGCCGGCAGCCGACATCTGCGACGTCGCACGGGCGAAAGGGGTGGGGCTGATTGTCATGGGGTGGCACAAACCCGTCTTTAGTCAGGCCGTGCTGGGAGGGACGGTGCAACAAGTAATGAAAAAAAGCGCAGCCACAGTTGTGGTCTTTATCGATCGCGGAAGGGGATTCCCCCCTCGACGTCTCCTGTTGCCGTACGCTGGTACGGCGCACGACCGGGCGGCGCTGCTGTTAGCGTCGCGTCTGGCGAAGCGCTTTGGTACGCACGTGACGCTCTTGCACGTTGTCCGGCCTGGGCGCCCGCAGCCACGCATCGAGCGGGAAGTACAAAAAGCGTTCGCCCGCGAAGTTCCCCCACCAGTCGCAGGGAGTACGCGACTGATGGTTGTGGAGTCTTCCCACCCGGTCGAAACCGTGCTCCGGGAGGCTGGGGGTTATGACCTCACGATTCTCGGGGTAGGAGAAGAGTGGCAGCTTGAACCTCATATCTTCGGGCGCAGACCGGAGCGAGTTGCCGCCCAATGTCCCACTTCACTGCTCATCGTGCGGGCCTAGGTGGACGCTAGCCGCTCGCTACATTGACCGTTGATTTCTCCCCGTGCTAGAACTTTTTCTATGCTGCTGAGAGCGTTCGTGGGTCTAGGCCGTGTGTTTTGTGCCATGTCCGTGGCGATCACTATGTCCGCGTGCGCTGCCCTCCGTCCCCCCCCTGCGGTCGTCCCCACACCTCCCCAGCCTACCGTTTCCCCCCCAGTCTTTAAAATCCCAGGCGAGCCGGTGATGTTGTCCCCACGAGAGAAGGCGCTGGGTTACTTCCTCAAGGGTCAAGTCGCGATAGACCGTGGGGATTACGATACAGCGCTCTCGGCGTTCGAACAGGCCGTCGCCAGTGATCCACAGGCAGGATTCTTACGACTACGTCTGGTGACTTTGTATGTACGACAAGGGAAATTAGCGGAGGCGCTCGACCACTGCCAGAAGCTCCTGGAGAAGGAGCCGGAAAATACGGAGGCTCAGCTCCTCTTTGCCGGACTGCTCTATTCGACCGGCCGGGAGAACGAAGCGGCCCAAGTCTATGAAGCAGTCCTGAAGCGTGAACCCCATAATCAAGAGCCCTATCTGTATCTCGGGACGCTGTATGCCAAACAGGGGGACTTCAACAAGGCCATTGCCATCCTCAACCAGCTCGTACAACTGCGCCCCCGCTCGGTGCTGGGGTATTATTACTTAGGGCAGATCCACGCCGCAGCCAGCCAGTTCGATGAGGCCGAAACCTACTATCACAAAGCTCTCAAGTTAAATCCCCAGTCCGAGTTGGTTCTGCTCGATCTTGCTCTCTTGTACGAGATGCAAAAGAAACCCGAGCGGGCGATCGAGATGTACCAAAAGGCTCTCGCCCTCAACCCCCAGAGCATCAAGGCGCGCAAGCAACTCGGAGGATTCTATCTGGGGCAAAAGAAACTGGACGAGGCGTTGCGCCAATTTCGCGAACTCGAAAAGATCGAGCCCGACCCACAAGAAACACGCGTCAAGATCAGCTTGATCTATAAAGAAAAGGGCGACTTGGCACGGGCCATCACCGAATTAAACCTTGTCCTGGCTGCGCAACCGGAGAATGACCGCGCGCGTTATTTCCTGGGCGCCATATATGCCGAGGCCAAAGAGGATACCAAGGCTCTTGCGGAAATGTCCCGCATTCCTGCTAGTTCAGACTACTTCGCCGATGCCCGCCTCTATATGAGCTACATTCACCAGCGGCAGGGAAACCTGGAACAGGCGATCGCTGAAGCGGAACAGGCACTACAGATCAAGGCGGACGACCTAGACCTGCTCGCATTCCTCGCTTCCCTGCAACGGGAGCGAGGTCACCACCAACAGGCGATTGCAATCTTACAGCGGATGATCCAGCTTGCGCCGGAGAACGACCAGTATTACTTCACTCTTGGTGCAATCTACGATGAAGTCAAAAACAAAGAACAGTGCATCCTCTATATGCAAAAAGCGATCGAGCTCAACCCCCAAAACGCCGCGGCGTTGAACTATCTCGGGTACACGTGGGCTGAGCAGGGGGTACGCCTTGACGAGGCCGAGAGCCTGATCCGCCGAGCGCTGGAAGTTGAGCCCAATGACGGGTTTTACATCGATAGCCTTGGCTGGGTATATTACCAACGCGGGGACTACGCGCAAGCGGTGCACTACCTCGAGCGAGCGGTCGAATTGGTCGGTGATGATCCGACGATCATCGAACACCTCGGGGATGCGTACGACAAAGTGGGGCGCAAGATAGACGCCGCTCGCACCTATCAGGAAGCCCTCAAACACGCCAAGGAGGCCGACCAAATCCAACGTCTCCGGACCAAGCTTGAGAGGTTAAACGGCCAGCAAAAGGCGGTTGGCAGAGAAATTTGAGCCCCATCTGGGGGCGGGACACCTGAGTTGCGTGCCTGTTGGATGCAAGACCTCACTACTTGGTGGCAGGGTTGGCTGCCCATCTGTGTTCTGGCAAGCGCCTTGGCGGTTGGGAGTTGTGCCTCGTCGGTCCGTCCCCGACCCATCTCTGTCCCCGCTATGTCGCCAGCACTGGCATCTCAGCTGCTCTCTTCACTCGCTGCTCAGCGGCAGGGGGTTACGAGCTTGCGCGGCCTTGCACGGGTCGTCTATACTGCCCCGCAGGAAAAAGGGACCTCCAGGCAGGCAATCGCCGTTGCGACGCCAGATCAGTTCCGCCTGGAACTCTTCTCGCCGGTTGGTATGGCGCTGTTGACAGCCTGTGATGGGCAGGTGCTTGCCGCCTATAATCCGCAAGAAAACATTCTGTACCGTGGCGCCGCCACTCCAGTGAACATTGCCCGTTTCATCCGTATCCCTCTTACTGCCCGCGATATTACCAGCCTGCTGCTCGGTCTGCCGGTGCTCCCTGCACGCGCACAAGTCCGCTCCGCGCAAACCGACCCTGAGACGGGCGAGCTTCAGCTCACTATCGCCTCCATGCAACATGAGACCCATACGCTCTGGTTCAACCGGCAACAGCTGTGGCTGACGCGCTGGGAAGTACGTGCGCCTGATGGTACGCTGCTCGCGCAAGTGATCTTTACCGACTACCGCAAAGTGGATGGCCACTATTTCCCATTCGAGATCGTTCTGTCCGATGCCCAGAACAAGCAAGAAGCGTCAATCCATTACGAGCGTGTCGAACTGAACCAGCCGCTGCCGGATTCTCTCTTTACTCTCGGGCCGATCCCTGGGGTGCAGGAGGTTGATGTGGATGCGTCTGCCGGGACGCCGCCAGCCAAAAGATTGTAAGCGAACCAGGAGAGGAGCAGGGGCGAGCAGGCCGTTCGAGATGCTACGAGCCTGGTTCCCGCTGGGAAACGGCCGCGCCTTTCTTGAAGACCAGCGCGAAGGCACGCTGAGATACAGCGTAGCGTTTGTCGACCCAGTGCTGGAACCGGCCGCCTTGACCAAATCCACGCTCCAACACCCAATCCGGGTATGTATCTTCCGTACTGACATGTTCCCTGTCGTGCATCGGCAACAGCACGATCGCGTCGGCACCAATCTGACAGGCTTCCTTCTCGATCAGCGACCGCATTCTTTCTGCCATCTCCGCAGAACCGGCGTAAGACACGATCTGGGCAAAAGGTTCGTAGGGCTGTGCTGGGGGCGCACTCAGCACTGGCAGATGGCAATCGTGCGGACGCGGCTCTGGGTAGATAGGAGCGAGCAACTCGACGTGTGCCACAGGGGGATACAAGCGGTTCCAGCAACCAGCGCTCACTCCGCTACTGACAAGCATCAGCCAAAGAACGACAGTCCTCATCGTTTCTACAGTCCCCCTAACACGGTCGGCTCTTACCTCTTGTGTCAGCTAGCAGCCTACCATAATCCGCTTGCCCGTCTCCCGCAACCCTACACTCCCTGCATCGTTTTAGTAGGCCGAGCCCTTTCTGGGTCTCTCCTTTTTATTTCTCTTCCAGTGAAAGACGATTATGGCATAGATCTTGCTACATCAAGAAAGAGAAAGGAGCGGTTATGATCGATCGCAGCAGAGCCGGCATGCGGTGCCGGGCAATCCGTCTCATCCGCACGGTCAAAGGAGACTTCCCCAAGGGGACCTGGGGCACCGTGTGCTATGAAATGGAAAACTTGGAGCGGCGGTTGGTACTGGTTGCATGGGACACAGGAGCCACAGTCCCAGTGTTTCCCGACGAGATCGAAATCCTCAGCTGCGCAGCAGCGCGAGTGTAGACAGTATCTTCTGTAGACAGTTGATGCTTACGCCGTGCATCGAGCAGGTGTCTGCTGGCCTCCCAGGGCCGGAGCTCGGCGATGCGCGACACGGGTCTCGAGTCAACATGGTGACTGGTATGCGAGATGCAAGCTGCTCGTATCACTCTGGACTCTTCCCTTACCCTCTGCGGCGGCCAGATTGCCTTGTTCCCTGCAGCGGCCCTGCCCCTTTCTGCTACTCCTGGAGTAAACTGCGGGCAATCACCCAGCGGTGAATTTCTGTTGGCCCTTCAAAAATGCGCATCGGGCGCAAGCGGCGATAGATAAATTCCAAGGGTAATTCTTTCGACATGCCCATCCCTCCGTGCGTTTGCATCGCCCGGTCCGCCACGCGGGTAGCCATTTCAGTGGCAAACACTTTGACCATCGAGGCTTCCTGACGCACGTCCTGGCCCTGATCAAACTTCCATGCACCGTGATAGGTCATTAAACGGGTTGCATGGATATCGGTTGCCGAGTCGGCGATGAACCATTGGATGGCTTGGCGATCGGCAAGGCGCTGGCCAAAGGTGACACGCTGCCGTGCATAATCGACCATCATGTCCAAACAACGCTGTGCAAGGCCAACGCACCAACTACCGATCTCCAAACGGCGAACGGTAAGGCGTAGCTGCATTGGGGCAAACCCGTGCCCGACTTGGCCAAGCACCTGAGATTCGGGGACCGTCACATCTTCAAAAACGATTTCCCAAGGGGCGTGGCTGCCGATGACCGGAATTTGCCGTTGCAGGACGAGGCCAGGGGTGCCTTTATCGACCAAAAAAGCAGTGATCCCGCCGCGCGCTCGCTTCTCTTTATCTGTCACAGCCATAACGATGATGAAATCAGCCAGATGAGCGCGCGAAATCCAGATTTTCCGCCCATTGAGGACCCAAGCATCACCTTTTTTCACCGCCGTCGTCTGCATGTTGGCTGGATCCGAACCCGCTCCGGGTTCAGAGATGGCAATCGCCGAGCGTTTCTCTCCACGCGCATAGGGGAGCAAATAACGTTCTCGCTGCTCTGCGGTACAGGTTTGCATCAACATATGGAGATTCGGAGCGTCCGGTGGGAAGAGGAAGGGGGTAATGGTGTAGTGAAGCTCCTCGTTGGCTAAACACTTGGGGAGAGCGCCGAGGTTGAGCCCGCCGAACTCTTCAGGAACATCGAGCCCCCACAAACCTGCTGCTCTGGCTTGGACCAGGAGGCGCTCTTCTACTTCCGAGGGCAAGAGTGCTTCGTCAGCGAATCCTTGCGTGTCACGTTGGAGTACGAGGGGTTCAAGTGGAAAGAGTTCTTGGCGGACGAAGCGACGAACTGTATCCTGCAGCATGCGGTGTTCTTCGAGCACGTGGAAATCCATGGGCGTTCCCTTTCTCTGGCACTGAGTTCTTGGAACTGTAGCAAGGAAAGGGAGAAAAACGCAAAGGCACGAGTGTCAACAAAAAGCCCCCAAGGCAAAGGAGGGGAAACCTTGGGGGCAAAGAGCAACGCCGCATTGGGGAGTGCGGACGACGTTGCTGTCGTGAGCAAGTATTACTGTAACGCGCTTTCCCCGCGGGGAGAAGGGGACAGAAGATGAAATAAACTGATATTCATCTTAAGCGCTGCTATTGGCCTGCTGTCATACGGCAAAAACGAAGAGACATACTGCCTCGCTGCCGCTCGCTTGCCGAGCGATCACCTCGACCTGCCAGGAGCCGGGGGAGAGGATGAAACCTGGCGCCGGTCCGTAACGCCCTGCTCCCGTGCGCTGTGCGACCAGGGTCGTTGTGCTGGCGTGCGGCCCGGCCGAGGTGAACGCCAGCACGACGCGCGCGTCCTCAGGCAAGGGGTGACCCGATGAATCGGCGATATAGAGTTCATAGAGCGGTGCACTCCGAGGCTGTCGCTCTACACTCAACCGCATGCGTAAACCGTTGCATTCGGCAGTGAAGATCTGGGGTGGGTCTGGCGGGCGAGGGGGAGCACTAAGGGGCGGCGCACAGGCCAGGACTATGACGCAGAGCACTTCAGCAAGGCGTTTGGGCATACCGGTTAGAGGCTGCGGGAAGAAGCTGAGTCTCCAAGCTCGGTATCGAGCGGCAGGTGGTCAGCAATAGCAGAAGGCGGTGAGGCCACAGGGGTGAGTCCTTGCGCTTCGCGCCACAGTGCCAAATCGTGTAAGGCACGCTGGGCGCAAGCCGCTTTCTTCTCGTGACCCGACAGACGGCACGACAAAGGCGGGAAGAGTCCGTAATTCGCATTCATCGGTTGAAAGTCGCGCCGCTCGCTGTGTGTGACGTACGCCAAGAGCGACCCGAGAGCAGTCGTCTGGGGAACGCATACCAGCGGCTCCCCTCTTATCAGCCGTGCGGCGTTCAGCCCGGCGAGGAGTCCAGCTGCCGCAGACTCGACATACCCTTCTACGCCGATCATTTGCCCGGCGAAAAAGAGATCATGCCGCCCGCGGAATTGCAGCGTCGGCTGCAGCAGCCGGGGCGAATCGATGAACGTGTTGCGGTGGAGGCTTCCGAGGCGTACAAATTCGGCCTTTTCCAGCCCAGGGATCATACGAAAGATGCGACGTTGCTCCGGATACGTCATCTTCGTCTGGCACCCCACCATGCTCCATAAGGTGCCGGCCTGATCGTCTTGGCGTAGCTGAACAACTGCATAGGGGCGCTCGCCGGTGCGTGGGTCGAGAAGACCAACAGGTTTCATAGGGCCAAAGGCGAGAGTGTCTTTCCCACGACGGGCCATCTCCTCTATTGGCAGGCACCCTTCGAAGTAGAGGCACTGCTCGAATGCTTTTGTCGGCACTGTCGCGGCCGCAAGAATTGCCTCGACGAAACGATAATATTCCTCCCGGCTGAGTGGACAGTTGAGGTAATCACTGCCATGGCCATAACGGGACGCGCGAAAAGCGACAGCCGTGTTAATCGACTCAGCCGTGAGGATGGGTGAAATGGCGTCGTAAAAGTATAAATAGTCACTGCCCAAGAGGGCTTGCAACCGCTCGGAGAGGGCAGAAGAGGTAAGGGGACCGCTGGCGACTACCGTCACTCCGCAGGGCAGGTCTTGCACCTCCTCTCGCCGCAGCTCGATCAAGGGGTGCGAGGCTATGGCTGCCGTAATGTATTGGGAAAACACCACGCGGTCCACGGCCAAGGCTTGCCCTGCTGGCACCCGGGCCAGATCCGCAGCGGCCATGATGAGCGAACCTAGGCGGCGCATCTCTTCCTTGAGCAGCCCCACCGCGGTGTCTAAGGAGTTGCTCCGCAAGGAATTCGAACACACTAGTTCCGCCAGCCCGTCCGTACGGTGAGCTTCGGTCGGGCGCACCGGGCGCATCTCATACAGACGAACGGCAACACCACGCTGAGCAATCTGCCACGCCGCTTCGCTACCAGCTAGGCCGCCGCCGATAACAGTGACGTACCGCATAGCACTTCTCAGGTTCCTCAGTCTCTTGGCTGGCTCCTCGGTGGCGGACGATCGAGATATTTATCCTGCTTCCGCGACCGCCTCTATTACCTCCTGGTAGTCGCATTCCTGGCGAATACACCGTCTGATTGAACCCGTGCGCTTCGTTGTCTTCTCGACGACAAAGGGTGCATGGCATTTCGGGCACGGCTCGGATACGGGACGATCCCACAACGCAAAGGTACACTGGGGGTAACGGTTACAGCTATAGAACAGCTTTCCTCGGCGTGACCACTTCTGCTGGATCTCACCTTGCCGACACTCGGGGCAGAGCACCCCGGTCCCTACCCCTGCTTTCGCTTGTTTGCGAATGTTAGTACATGCAGGATAGCCCGAGCAACCCAGGAATTTCCCGTAACGTCCAAAGCGCACTTGCATCGGTCGTCCACACTTTTCACAAACCTCATCAGTGAGCACCTGTCCTTTCTCCAGCGCAATAATGCGCCCCTGATCATCACGGGTGAAATCACTGGTTGCCTTACAGCGCGGGTAGTTCGAGCAGGCTAAAAATTCCCCGTTGCGCCCCCAGCGGATCAGCATCTCACCGTCCGTGCAGGACGCGCAGGCGAGGCCTGTCGGCTCCCCTGTCCCCTTGACGTCGCGCATCTCTTTTTCTGCGCGTGCGAGGTCGGCTGAAAACGGCCGGTAGAAACGCTCGACCGCACGACGCCAGTCCTCCTGTCCTTCTTCGATCTTGTCGAGCACCGCCTCCATACCAGCGGTGAACTCGACGTTGAGGATGTCCGGAAACGACTCCACTAACAGGTCGGTAACGAGCATACCGAGCTGCGTTGGGCGTAACCGCCGCTGATCATCTTCGTGCACATACTCTTTGTTGAGGATCGTCTCCATAATCGAGGCGTAGGTCGAAGGGCGGCCGATCCCTCTCTCTTCGAGTTCCTTGATCAAGGTCGCCTGCGTGAAGCGCGGCGGCGGTTGGGTGAAATGCTGGTTCGGCGAAAGGCGCAGGAGCCTCAGGCGGTCCCCTTCGTGCAACGGTGGTAACTGCTTCTCATTGTCGTCGTCCTCGTCCGTCTTGTCGTCTTGGTCTTCTCGATAGAGGCGTAGGAAACCGTCGAAGCGCAGGACTTGGCCGGTAGCCCGAAAGGTACAGGTGCTGGCTGTGATATCGACACTCGTCTGCTCAAACAGCGCCGGGGTCATTTGGCTGGCGAGAAAACGGTTCCAGATCAAGGTGTAGAGGTTGAGTTCTTCACGGCTCAGGTAGGGAGCGACCCGCTCAGGGGGATACTCCAGGGAGGTAGGACGAATCGCTTCATGCGCCTCTTGCGCCGTTTTCGCCGACCGGTATACGTTGGGCCGTTGGGGCACATAGCGGTCACCGTAGGTCTGGCTGAGGTACGCCCGCGCTGCCTCCACCATGTCTGGCGCGACGCGGGGGGAGTCGGTGCGCATATAGGTGATCAAGCCGACCGCGCCCTCGTCCCCGAGCTCGACTCCCATGTAGAGGCGTTGCGCAATGCCCATAGTCCGCGCGGGCGAGTAGCCAAGCTTGCGCGCTGCTTCTTGTTGTAGCCGTGCCGTGATAAACGGCGGTGGGGGAGTGCGTCGGCGATCGCGTTTGTCGACCCTGGTGACAAGCCAATCTGCGCCCTCTAAACGAGCAAGGATTTCCTGCGCTTCAGCAGCGTTAGCGATACGGATCGTTTTGTTGTCGATCCGCCGCTCGTCGACCTTCACCAGCCGCGCTTCGAAGGGAGGAGGTGTCCGTCCTTCGAGGTTGGCAGTAATTGACCAGTACTCCTCGGGAATGAACGCTTGGATGTCACGCTCACGCTCGGTGAGAATGCGCACAGCGACAGATTGGACACGCCCGGCAGAGAGCCCCCGTCGCACTTTCTTCCACAACAAGGGGCTAAGGTGATAGCCAACTAACCGATCGAGCACACGGCGCGCGATCTGGGCTTCGTACAGATCGCGATTGAGTTCAGCGGGATGTTTAATCGCCTCTTGCACTGCTTTTTTGGTAATCTCGTTCAGAAGGAGGCGCTTGACGCGTTTCCCGCGCTTGGCGATTTTCTCCGCCACGTGCCAAGCAATCGCCTCGCCTTCGCGGTCGGGGTCGGACGCGAGATAGATCGTTTCTTTGTCTTTCGCCGCCTTCCGCAGCTCTTCCACGATCTTCGCTTTCCCTTGAATCACGTGATACTCGGCGGTGAAACCATGCTCGATGTCCACCCCGAGCTTGTTCTTGGGCAGATCCATGATATGCCCGACCGAAGCCTTGACCTGATAGTCACGGCCCAAATATTTCCCGATCGTTTTGGCTTTCGCCGGGGATTCAACGATCACGAGGTTTTTTGCCATTGTTACCACTTGCTCCTCTTCTGTCCCTTCCAAGCACGTGTCGGGGCAAAATAAGTGCCGGGCAGTTGTGAGATGACACCTTTCAGTTCCAAGCTGAGCAAGAGTTCAAGCACCCGCGCTGCGCTCAACCCACTCCGCGCGATCAACACATCGACGTGGAGCGAGTCGCTGTCAAACAGGTCCAGCAGTGCTGCCTCCTGCGGCTCCAACGAGACTGGCGGCGGCGTCTCCTGGGCCACAGAGCGCGTGGTGGCGAGCGTTGGGGCGATTTCACTCAGGATATCATCGATGCTTTCGACCAGTTTGGCCCCGTCTTTTATCAAACGGTGTGGACCGCGGCTACGACCGCTCGTAATGTTGCCTGGAACGGCAAACACTTCGCGGTTTTGTTCCAAGGCACAACGTGCAGTGATTAACGAACCGCTTTTGTCAGTTGCCTCGACGACCACCGTCCCGAGGGCAAGACCGCTGATCACGCGGTTGCGATACGGGAAGTGCACCGCATCCGGCTTGCTCCCAAGGGCGAATTCCGACACCAGCGCACCACTTGCCGCTATGTCCTCCGCTAAAGTTTTGTGCTCATTGGGATAGATCACGTCAAGCCCCGATCCCAAGACGGCGATCGTCCGTCCCCCCGCGGCCAGTGCCGCCCGGTGGGCCTCGGCATCGATCCCGCGGGCTAGGCCACTGACGATCGTCACCCCCTTTTCGGCGAGCCCTCGCGCCAAGTCGCGTGCGACCCCACGGCCGTAGGCACTGGCAAAACGCGAACCTACAATAGCGATAGCCGTCCGGTCAGCGAGGCTGAATGCTCCCCGCACGTACAGAAAGGGCGGCGGATCGTGCAGGTGGGTGAGGTTGGTTGGATACTCGGCGTCGGCCCGAGTGACCAAACGCACTCCCGCCCAAGAGATTTTTTGCAGCTCTGTCTCTACGGCATCCCACTGATCGAACGCAAGGATAGCCCGAACAACTTCAGGGTGAATACCAGTAGCGGCAAGTGTAGGCGCTGAGGCTGTCAACACCGCTTGCGGCGATGGGAACCGTTCCAGGAGTTCACGATAGGTGACGTTTCCCACCCCACGTACCAGTTTGAGTGCAAGCCAGTACCGCCAATCTCGAGATGGCTCCGTCCCTTGCTTTGTCTGTGCCATCGCTTCCTCGCCACATCAACAAGATGATGTCACAAAGCCGCCAGCGACGCAAATCAACCCTGCCTTGCGGAGGTGAAGCAGCGTTTGATAAAGCTGAAACAGGCCTCTGTCCCGACTTTTTTCAGAAGGTAGTTCGGTTTTCATGCCCACGATCAGCCAACTATTAGAAGAACAAACGCAGCGGGCCATTGCACTGGCGACCGGTGTCTCCGCGCCTGCAATGGTCCAGCCGACTGCCAACCCGCAGTTCGGCGATTACCAAGCGAACGGCATTATGGCAGTGGCGAAAGCCCAACGTCTGAACCCGCGCCAACTGGCCCAGCAGGTGAGCGCTCTCCTAGATCCGGCTGCGGTGCCGGCAACCTGGGAGGTCGCCGGTCCCGGCTTTCTCAACTTCCGCCTCGATCCGACCTGGCTCGGGCGGACGATACTGACGACGGGGTTGGACGAGCGTCTTGGGGTAGAACGCACCGCACAACCGGAGACAATCGTGATTGATTTCAGCGCGCCGAACGTGGCTAAACCGATGCATGTTGGCCATATTCGCTCGACGATCCTCGGCGACGCGCTGGCCCGCGTGCTCCGCTTCCTGGGACATCGTGTGGTGACAGACAATCATGTGGGAGACTGGGGTACGCAGTTTGGCATGCTCATCGTCGGCTACCGCACTGTGCTCGACCGTGAAGCGTACGCTCGGAATCCTTTGGCAGAGTTGGAGCGGATCTACAAGGTCGTCCAAGCGCGGGCCAAAGCCGATCCGGCTGTGGCCGCGCTGGCGCGCGAGGAGTTGGCAAAGCTCCAGAAAGGAGACACCGACAACCTTGCTCTTTGGCGCGAGTTCACCGCCGTCTCGCGCCGCGCCTTCGAACGCACCTACGAGCGCTTGAACGTTCAGTTCGATTACTGGCTAGGGGAGAGTTTCTACCACCCTCTGCTGCCTAGCGTTGTGCAGGAGTTGCAGGACAAAGGTATCGCGCGGCTGAGCGAGGGAGCGATTTGTGTCTTTTTCGATGACCCTGACCTTAGGGATACACCTTTCTTGATTCAAAAGCAGGATGAGGCGTTTCTCTACGCAACTACCGATCTTGCGACAATCAAG
>Ga0308420_1000557_pt1 | contig 18571 bp, 17 predicted proteins | sample HotsprSampleMS55_FD_203802 | JGI IMG/M metagenome (GOLD analysis project Ga0308420, IMG submission 203802) | Hot spring phototrophic mat microbial communities from Mushroom Spring, Yellowstone National Park, Wyoming, United States - 20090730_MS55 ... | reverse complement strand
ACCATCTGCGCCGGGCTGAACAAGCCAAAAGGCTCGTGATAGGCACTCACGCCGGACACTCCTTTACGGACAGCCGCCTGCCCGAAGCGTGGCGTTCCGCGGCCAGAGCGTTCGTTCATGGCGCGAAAGGCTACAACATAATTAGCCATTCCTGTCGTCACTGCCATAGCGCCAAGCAAGATCGAACCCACCGGACCACCACCGCCACCGTACCCGACTTCTCCGAAAAACCGCAAGGCGGGAATCCCTAGGTTCGCGGCAATATCGACCTCGCTATTGTTATCCATGCTATATTTCGTGATCCCATCAATATCAGCCGGTTTCAGACCCGCGTCAGTAATGGCGTTGAGGATCGCCTCCACCGCGAGGCTCATTTCGCTACGGCCTGAATCCTTAGAATACTCTGTGTGACCAATACCCACAATGGCAGCTCTATCTCTGAGTACGTCCATGCAAACCCTCCTCGGGCAGGGATTAGAGCATAGCGGAGGCCGATTTGCCACTGCCGCACAACGCCCCTCGAACTTGACGAACCAAGCTCCCCCAGGCAGGATAGCCCGAGCGCTCTTTGCGCGACCTAAGCGACGCGCGCTCAAAACCCTAACCCGAGCAACGGCAACGCCACTTGTCCGAGTGACGCGCCGATGAGGAAGGTGCTGAAAATTACCTCCTGTGTGCGCTCCGTGAACGACCGCGGGACTTCTCGCTCGCGCGGCTGTTGCGCAAGCACTTCGCTGTGCTGCAACACAGACTCATCCCACTCCGGAGATTGTGTAAAGAAGGGATCGTCGAACGGGTCGCGGCCGTCGACCCTGAGGTCTTCGTGCTGCGGTTTGTGACGCTGTGCGCTGCATGCTACGGTCAAAGCAGCTCCCCACAAGAGCAGAATGACCCAGCACCATCTTGTCTTCCCCCACATCGCCCCCCCCTCAGCTCATCGCTCTCTATTGCACCTATCGTCCCAGGCAGCATCATATCAGCTCCTTTCGTGCTGCGTAAGCTGCGCATACCACCGTACAACGCGCCCAGAGTGCTCCCGGTCAGGCATCTTCCCTCCATGTCTCTTCCAGCGTGGCTGCTCGTCGGGCGTCCCCCAGCTCGGACTGGCAAACCTCACCCCATGAGCCACACAAGGGGACGAGTGACCCTACAACGTGGAGCAAACCACCGCTACGGCGCGACGTTCTGCACAGTGTTGCAGCCCTCACCATTGAGCAGGAGATTCCCGCCGGAGTTGGCGGTCGCGGAGTTGTGGACTACATTGGCCGGACAGGTAACCAACATGCCCACACCCGTCGTGTCGAGCACCGTGTTCCCCATGATCGTACTCCCACTTGAAGCAGACAGCCCTGTACCGATATTTGCCCAAATCGTGTTGCCTGTTATCGTGCTTCCCGGCCCAGCTGATATCCCGCTACTCTGCACGCTGTTCCCATTGGCACGAACCACCGAGGTGGCAAGCGCACACGCGGTCGAGAGCAGGGCACCTACATGAAAATTCCCCTGAATGACGAGGTTGCGGGCGAGGCCTCCGGCCCCTAAAAACAAGCCGGTATCCGAGTTATCGACAATCCGTACCTCCTCCACGACATTCCCATGCCCGCCTAGGGACACGCCTACGGCAAATCCCCTCACCGTACCGTTTCGCACGGTCACGTTGTGCACCGAGGCACTGGAGGTGATGCCTTTCCCCGTTCCTGCCCCACTGATGGTAAAGCCACTGAGGTCGAGGGTCACATCGCTGGAATTGATGATGAGACAGTCTCCCCCAGGGGCAAACAGGTTCTTGACCACCACAAAGGTCGAGCGGTCTCCCACCTCGAGCGTCTGGCAGCGGTCAACCGGCTTGATACCGTCTCCAGCACGGACAGGCCCTCCCCCTGTCACACCCCAGACGAGAGCTGCCCCTATTGCCACTACACGCCTGATCCACATTTTCCTTTCCCCTTTCCTCTCGTGCCTTCCCGGCACGGATGCGCAAAAACCTCCCCTCATGCACCGTTTCTTTCTACTGTAGTACAAATAGGCCTCTTAGAGCAAAGAGCGGTGATTCTTGCGACTACCCTATCTGCTAGCTATCTTTGCCGGAGAGGAGTACGCTGTGGCGAAGCCAGCGCGAGCAAAAGAGGCTATCCGTCGTACCCCTGAGCCGAGGGAGCAAGAGGTGGACCGCCGCTCGGAATTCGAGCGCGACCGTGCGCGGGTTATTCATTCTGCTGCTTTCCGCCGCCTCCAAGGCAAAACGCAGGTATTTGGCGTGTACGAAGGGGATTTTTTCCGCACCCGCCTCACGCATTCCTTGGAGGTTGCACAGATCGCTAAAGGGATCGCCTTGAATCTAGGCGCGGACACCGATCTCGTCGAAGCGATCTGCTTGGCCCACGACCTTGGTCACCCGCCGTTCGGTCACACGGGGGAATATACCCTCCATGAACTGATGCGCTGGTACGGCGGCTTTGAGGGGAACGCGCAGACCTTTCGTATCCTTACGCGCCTAGAACGGAAGCACCATGCTTACGATGGCCTGAACTTGACTTATCAAACCCTCGACGGCGTGCTGAAGTACAAAACTTGCATCGACGCGGCTGCGCTCGCCGCCGCAGACGGGCCGGTAAAAGGGTTCTATGCCCAGGACCGTGAGCTGGTGGAGGAGATCATCCGGTATACCGGAACAGGCTGGCAACGGAGCTTCGAGTGTCAAATCATGGATGTGGCAGATGATATCGCCTATTCAGTGCACGATCTGGAAGACAGTCTCAAAGCCGGCTTGATCACCGTCGCTGACTTCCGTCAACCCCCACCCCGGCGCGTCGTCGCAGATGTGAATGCGCGCCTGGCCTCGTTCGGTCACCAGGTGACGAGCGATGTGGTACGCCAAGAACTGGTACAGATAGCCGACCGTCTGGAGGAGCAGGAACGGGTATCTGGTCGCGCCGCGCGGAAGATGCTTACGCGCGATCTCATCCACGAGTTTGCCAGCGCTGTGACGTTACATCCTGATGGGCGCATTGATGCTGCTCTCCCGAGCCGAGTGCGGATCGAGGTCCTCAAAGCCTTTGAATCCTACAAGGTCATTCATAACCCACGCGTCACCACGCTCGGTCACAAAGGGAAGGAGGTCCTCCGCCGTTTATTTGCTGTACTCGACCAAGGACGCGAATCGATCGGTCTATTCCCGGAGGATTACGGTGAGGCGTACGAACGCGCGTTACTCGATGGTGATGAGCATACGCGCAAGCGCGTGATCTGTGACTTCCTGTCGGGCATGACCGACTCCTACGCGATGCGCTTCTACAGCCGCTTGTTCGTGCCGGGCGAGGGCAGCTTCTACGAAATGCTCTAATGCCCTCACTTTTATTACCGCAGGGCCACGTTAGGGTCGCTGAGGCGCAGCGGCCAGACGTGACACCCCTCTTCGATTTCATGAAACAACAAGTTATAACGCGACCGGGCATGGTCGAAGCGTACGAGACCGTATTTGTCACTGGTCCATACGGTGCGCCCTAAACGTTTGGTTTTCATCCCCGCTCCTCCTTTTCTTGCTCCTCGGCTCGCGCGGTGCTAGGGAAAAAAGAAAGGAGGGCGACACTATGAGTGGACCTTTGTCTGGCGTGCGAGTGCTCGACTTCAGCAGCGCCGTGACCGGTCCCTTTTGCACGATGCTCATGGGGGATCTGGGGGCTGACGTCATTAAGATTGAGTCTGCTGGCGGGGACATCCTGCGGTACCTCAATGTCACCTTCAAGGCCGGCGTCGGTTCATGGTTCATCAACTTTAACCGCAATAAGCGGAGCATCCAGCTTGACCTCAAACATCCAAACGCACGGCAGACTGTGCTACGCATGGTCAGGCAGAGTGATGTGCTGGTGCAAAATTTCCGGCCCGGCGTGATGGAGCGGCTCGGGCTCGACTATACCACGGTTCGTGCGTACAACCCGAAGATCGTCTATTTGTCGATTTCCGGCTTTGGCGCCGAGGGGCCCTACGCCCACAAGCCGTGCTATGACCCTGTCATCCAAGGCATGTCAGGTGTCGCCTTTGTCCAAGGAGGGAGAGGAAAGCCGACGTTCGTGCGCATGGCGCTGGCTGACAAGATGACCTCGATGACCGCGATCTACCATGTGCTCGCAGCTCTGGTAGCAGCGGAGCGGCACGGGGTCGGGCAGGAGATCAAGCTGTCGATGCTTGACTCGCTGCTCTCCTTTATCGCGCCCGACTGTATGTTCGGGTATACCTTCGTCCCGGACGAGGAGTTTCGTCACCTCTCGATCTCCGACGCGGTGATGCAACCGCTCCCGACCAAAGATGGCTATATCATTGCATGTGCGGCGACCAACGAGCAGTGGGAACGGATGAGTCACGCACTGGGGAAACCCGAATGGGTCAGGCAGTACCCAACCCCAGGAGACCGCGCCGCTCATATCACGGACATTCTTACGGCGATGGACGCCCTGTTCCCGCAGAAGACCACGAAAGAGTGGCTGGCGATCTTCGAAGCGGCGGATGTACCCTGTGGACCTGTATACACCTTCGACGAGGTGCTCCAAGACCCCCAGCTCGCATTTAATCAGACGTTTGTTGAATACGATCACCCGGTTGCCGGTCGAGTGCGGGGGGTCAATGTGCCCGGGAAGTTCAGCGCGACGCCGACGCGCGTGCAACACCACGCACCCGGGCTCGGAGAGCACACGGTAGAAATTTTGCGGGAGTTTGGCTTCACACCAGAGCAGATTGCCACCCTGTTAGAGGAGAAGGTTGCCCTGCAGGCGCAGCGCTCCACTGACAACAGCCTGGCGCAGGCAGCAACCACCTAGCGGGCAGCCAACAGTTCCCCGCTACACCACATGAGCAGCACGTGCGGTATCCTACCGCCTCGGTAAGGGAGCTTGGCCGAGATGGTGCAAGCTGCAAAGAGACACAGCCCAGGATGTACTCTGGGTTTCCCCTGGTGACTCGTATATGATGGTGCCTGGCAGAGGCCATCGACTGCAGGAATGCGAGGGAGGAAAGACGCATGCAACAAAAAAGCAGCACCCCGGCAAAAGTGGTACCCATGCGGCCGCGCGCAAAGGCAGCGGGAGTTGCGTTGGACCCGCGGCAGGCCAAAGCTCTCCATCAGCAGGACGCTGCCCATCTTGTCCACGGCTTTGTGCCCCTCCAGCTGCACCAGCAAAAAGCGGTACCCATTTTCGTCAAAGGCCAGGGGATATACCTCTGGGACACAGAGGGGAAGCGCTACATCGACGCGCTGGCCTCCTTGTGGAACGTGCATGTCGGCCACGGCCGTAAGGAAATCAACCGCGCCGTCGCCGCGCAGATGGACAAGCTGGCCTTCGCTCCTACGCTCATCGGTCCCACCTCGGTGCCGACCGTCCAGCTGGCCACCAAACTGGTGAAAATCGCCCCCAAGGGGCTCACTCGTGTGATCTTTACCTCGGGCGGTTCAGAAGCGAACGAAACGCTGATCCGTCTCGTGCGGGCGTATTGGCAGGCGAAGGGCCAGCCGGAAAAGGTTAAATTCATCAGTCTGAACCAGGGCTATCATGGGTCTTCGAGCGGTGCCGCCTCGCTTGGCGGCATCCCGCTATTCAATAAACAGATGGCCCCCGGCCTCCCCGGGATCCTGCACATGGCCCGCCCCTACTGCTACCGCTGCGAGCTGGGGAAAACATATCCCTCCTGCCAGATCGACTGTGCGCAGGAATTAGAGCGCATTGTCCAACGGGAAGGCGCCCACACCATTGGCGCCTTCATTGCCGAGCCCATTCAGGGAGTCGGTGGTGTGATCGTCCCCCCGCCCCAATGGCTGCCGCAGATCCGCGAGATCTGCTCGCGGCATAACATTCTCATGGCTTGTGATGAAGTCATCACCGGTTTCGGCCGCACCGGCACCATGTTCGCTTGCACCGGGGTTGGGGTCACGCCGGATATCCTTGTCACCGCGAAAGGTATCACTAGTGGTTATCTTCCCCTAGGGGTTGTCCTGTTCAAGGAGGAAATCTTCCAGACCTTTCTTGCCACCGGAGACGACTACGCCTTTTGGCACGGGTACACCTATACCGGACATCCCACGGTCTGTGCCGCTGGGTTAGCGAACCTGGAGATCATCGAGCGGGAACGGCTCGTACAAAAAGCCCGCGAGCAAGGGAAACACTTACAGAAAACGCTGGCAACGCTGCGGGACTTGCCAATCGTCGGCGAGACCCGCGGCCAGGGGTTGATCGCCGCCGTCGAGTTAGTGAAAGACAAAACCACCAAGGAGATGTTCCCGGCAGACCTCCAGATCGCCCGCCGGGTGTGGGAAAAGGCGCTCACCTACGGCGTCCTCACCCGCGTCGCAGGTCCTAACAACATCGCGATTTGTCCGCCACTCATCATCACCCGTGAACAGATCAACGAGCTGGTGGCGGCTCTGCGCAGCGCGATCAGCGACGTCGCCGCGGAGGTCGCAGGAGCCGAGCGGCAAATGAAAGTCCGATCGTTCAGAGAGTCAAAGATCTGGAGCGGTGATGCCTCTTTTGCCTCAGCACGGTCACGGACGACCTCCACACGATAGAGGCAGCTCACCGCACGAGGAGGACGTCCATACCATAAAGCTTTGCTCAGCCTGACCTACCAGGCTGGAGCATCAACAGCTATCCTGATCGTTGCAAACTCCGGCGCAGCAGACCCCAAGCGCATTGGACATGCGGCCTTTCCTCCTTCGACGCGCTTCACAAGGGACCCTAATGGCCTGACAGGCATGCCGATAACGCAGCTCTACTATTCTTCCGCGGGCAGGGAGAGGACATCTCTATCAGGGAGGATCACGAGATGGAGGCGATAGGCGATGCTCTCTTTGAGGAGCCCCCTGATGTAACACCCCTTCTCGGCCCGTTCGACAATGGTCCGCAGCGTCTCTGCAGGGGCATTGCTCCGCACGGTGAGGTCGACTTCGATAGTTTTGATAAAACCTTTCTCGTTCGCCCGTGCAGCGGCAGAAGCAGCAACAAGTGGGACCTGGCGAGCGCGGGCGGTACTATAGAGAGAGATCAACAAACAACCACAGAGCGCGCCGAGGAAGGCAGTGACTGGATCAGGTGCAGAGCCATGCCCCCCCAAGGTTTCCGGCTTGTCAAGCGTCCAGGTGAATGGTCCAGCTTGAATCTGTACGGCCGCCGAGTCACTGCCTAATGACGCAACTGTATAGCGAAACCCACCAGCAGGCGGAGCGGTCTCTCCACTATTCATGATTCCCCCTTGCTCAGCCTATGGGCGGGGATCATCCCGCTGAGTATCACCCCGTGGCGTTGCTACGGCTGGTTATTCCCGTACGACACGCCTTCAGGTCGCGGCACCTCCTGAGGAGCCGGCGCCGGGCCCAACATCGCCTGCAGCTCGCGCTCAAGCGTCTCTTCAGCGACAAAGCCCATAAACGCTCTTTTCACCTGTCCCTCGGGCGAGAACAAAAAACTACTAGGCAAGGCAAAGACCTGATACCGCAGACCGATCTCGCTGGAGTCGTCCATGCCGACAGCATACGGCACGCGATACCGTCTGACAAAATCCTTGACTCCGTCCTCCTCGCTCTGGAGCGCAACGCCGATGACAGCGAATCCCCGCCCCTTGTACTTATTGTACACACGGATCAACGCCGGAGTCTCAACCACGCATGGCCCACACCATGGCGCCCAGAAATTGACCAAGACCACTTTGCCAAGATAATCTGACAGCTTGACCTTCTCTCCATCTATAGACGTGATAGTAAAGTCGTAATCGCCGTACGGACTTGTGGCTTGTGCCGTCTCCGGAGCGCCAGCGGGGTTCACCGCTGCAGGCCCGGGTTCACGGGTCAGCAACTCCTCAGGGTTCAGGAACGTCAGGCGGGACGAAATCCAGGCCATTTTATCAGTGAAGATCAACACACCGACGAGAACGAGCAAAATGCCACTCGTCACTTCCACCTGCCGCAGGTACCGCTTTGCCCCCTGAAACAGGGACAGAAAGCCGTTGAGGAAAGCAGCAGCTAAGATGAACGGAATCCCCAGTCCCAACGAGTAGGCGGTTAGCAGCAGCACCCCACGCGTCAGAGTTTCCGCCGTCGCCGCCAGCGCTAAGATCCCAGCGAGAATCGGCCCCACACACGGAGTCCACCCGAACGCGAAAAATATCCCCGCGATAAAGGCGCGGATCATTCCCGGCCCACCCAGTTCACCAGAGAGGCGCCGCTCCCGCAATAACGCAGGGATAGGCAGCAGCCCGGCAAGATGCAGACCGAGGATGACAATGCCTATGCCGGCAATGCTCTTCAGCATACCAAGGTTGGCCCGCAACAGCGCACCGATCGCCGACGCTGATGCCCCAAGACCGATGAACACGAGCGAGAACCCCAGTACGAACGGCAGGCTTTTGACCATCGCACTAGTCACGAGACTCGAGCGATAGTGCCGCCCAGTCAGCTGCTCAAAGCTCATCCCCGTAATAAAGGTGAGATACCCAGGGACAATAGGCAGCACGCACGGGGAAGCAAACGAGAGAAACCCGGCCAACAAGGCAATACCCAATCCAACATCCATAATGACGAGCGCCCTCCTTCTAGGGGTGCGGTCATTGCCCCCTGCTCTAAACCCCTACAAGGGCGGCAGCGTTCCCGTTCACGCGAGTCTCTACAATACGAACGGAGAGGGGGGGATTCGAACCCCCGATGCCCGAAGGGCATACACGATTTCGAGTCGTGCGCGATCAACCGGACTCTGCCACCTCTCCCTAGGAAAACCACTATAAGGCATTTTTGAGTGAGCGCAAAGAGCCACTTGTCTCACAAGATACCTCATGTACCATGAAGGGAGCGCAACGCGACAGCGCCGGCGAAAGAAACACCATATCATGAACAGGCATCGTTATCGTCCCTTTGGGCTGCTCATCCTTTTCCTGCTCAGCCTTTCGACCTCTGCCTCCGCTCAGGTCCGTTCCTTGCCCGACTTCGGACCGCTGCAGAGGCCGCTGATTAAACTGATCGGCTTTCTCGAGCCTGACCCACCGCAAGACACAACAGATACTATCCTCACGGTCGTGCTCCCGGGGGAAGAGCAGCGTCGCACCTTTCTACTGAAAAAGCTACTCATTATGGCCGGCCCGCTGCGGACTCCTAGGGATCTCCTCGATGGAGTACGGCCATACGCGACGAATTTCTACATCCGTGCGCCTGCAGAGATGGTCGCGCAGATCAAGCAGTCATCGCCGACCGAGGTGATCGCCATCCTCGCCGAATACGTGCGCGCTGATCGTAGCCTGATGGTAGTCGGGATCGAGAAGCCCGCGGAACAACAAGGCTAGCGGTGGATGAAAGCAGAGGTCATATCGTTTTTCCCCGCTTCTTTTTGAAGAAGCGGTGCAAGAGCGCACGGCTCTCCTCCTCCCCAACCCCGCTTGTGACCTCGAGCTGATGATTGAGGCGAGGATCGTAAGCAGCGTTGTACAAGGATCCAGCCGCCCCGCTTTTGGGCTCAGTGCAGCCAAAGACAAGACGCTTGACGCGCGCGTGCAGGAGCGCCCCCATACACATGAGGCAGGGCTCAACCGTGACGTATACCGTGGCGCCGATCAGGCGGTAATTCCCCACGTTGCGCGCCGCCGCGCGCAGAGCCTGCAGTTCAGCGTGGGCGGTCGGGTCGGTGAGCGCAATGGGTGCGTTGTGACCACGGCCGATCACCGTGCCAGCCTGCACCACAACCGCCCCGATTGGCACCTCGCCGGCGGCCTCGGCGCGCAGCGCTTCCCGCAACGCCTCCGCCATCCACAGCGCGTCATCCGTCATAGGCTTTGGAAGCACACATCACGCTTCGCGGATTGCGTTTCGACGATAACACCAGAGCACTCATCCCACAGTGAGAAAGTTCCCTACGGACAGAACAACGGTATGCCGGGACGGAAGAGTCGCGGGGATACTCGGTACGATCCGCACTCGGCAACCCGCCGCTGCTCACTGGCTATGCAGCGAGCCCGATCTTCACCTCCTCATAACTCGGCCGCTGCTTGAGACGCTCTGCCCACCGAGCGACCTGCGGAAAGCGGTTGAGGTCCACCCCCAGACGCTCGCACAGGGCGAGAAAGGGGGTAAACGCGATATCGGCAAGTCCGTACTCGCCCAGCAGGTAGTCTCGCGCTTGCATCTGTCCCGCAAGATGCGCCAACAGCTCACCGAGCCGCCGCTTATTGTGCTCGATTTTCTCTTGGCTACGTTCGGCGGGGGGCTTGCGGTTCTCATAGACGAGACCGATCACCGGGGGAACGAACTGATTGTTACAAAACTCTACCCACAACCGCATCTGTGCCCTGGCATGCGGGTCGGCCGGTGCGAGTTGAGGCGTCGGGTATTTTTCTTCCAGATATTCGTTGCAAATGGCAGACTCATAGACCCACGCCCCCGGCTCCACGAGGAGTGGCACCTTACCGTACGGGTTAAGCGCCAGATACCACGGCTCCTTTTGCTCCTGGTTGGGGAGGTCCATCAAGATACGGTCAAAGGGCAGATTTTTCTCTTTCAGGACGATCCTCGTCCTCATAGCAAAGGGTCAAGGGAGGTAATCAAATAACTTACGCATGGCATCCTCCTTTGGTCAGGGTACGCATCTGCCTCGATGCGCAACAAGGTGTCCGCACTCTCTCACAGGGGTTGGGTGGAGCGTGCGACCTGTTCACCGGCATGTATTCGCCCCAGGTTGGCATGGGTGTGGTGCCGCTGCACAAAACACTGGTTGCAAAGCCACCTTAAAAAAGGGGGGAGGGCGAGTCAAGAGCTCGTCCCCACCCTTCAAATCTCATATATGAGGGCTCGGGAATGCCTCCGCTGACTCTCCGCGGCGCGGCGGCAGAGGTCGACAAGGGTGATTTGCTCGAGCACCGCACCTACGCCTTCCTTGACCTCTGTCATCACTCCGCGTAACCAACAGGATGCCATATCCAAACAATCTGGGCACTTTGCCGGGCTGACAGCACTCGTACAGGGTAAAGGAGCTAAGGGACCATCTACCGCGCGGATGATAGCACCGAGTGTCACTCCCGCCGCTGCCATGCGCAAGGAGTACCCCCCACCCTTGCCGCGATGACTCTGCACGATCCCAGCCTTTTTTAACGCCAGCAACACCTGCTCAAGAAATTTCTTGGGGATGTTTGCCTGCCCGGCAATGGCATGGATCGATAAGACGGCAGGGGCCGTTGGAGCTCCTAGGCAAGTCAGGGCCCGAATCGCATATTCGCTTTTCTTCGATAGTCTCATAATTTCTATTTAATTAGTAGACAATAAGACCACAAGCAGAGAGGATGCTCAGAATGTCAAGAACGCGCCATTATCTCTCCATAGACTTGACAGATCCATGCAGAAGCGGATAATGAGATATATCTTCCTAATATCTATAGAAATAGTAGATATTATGAGGTAAGTAATGCAAGAAGCACCTAGTTGGGACCTCGTGCTCAAGCGCAATTCCATCGAGCGGTTAAAACGCGAAAAATTTCCTCTGGATATCCTCGCCGAGATCCCGCAACTCGCCGCGCAGGGATACGAGCGCATCTCCGAAGAGGACATTGTCCGCCTGCAATGGTACGGCTTGTACCACGACAAGCCGAAGATCGGCACCTTCATGATGCGGGTCAAGATTCCCAACGGTATCCTTTCCCCCCAAGGCCTGCGCACGATCGGCACCATTGCGCTTACGTACGGCCGTAACTCAGGCGAGCTGACCACCCGGCAAAACATTCAACTCCACTGGCTCCGCCTCGAGACCATCCCGGAGATTTTTGCCACACTAGAGCGTGTAGGGTTGACGACGGTGTGCGGCTGCGGCGACACGGTGCGCAACATTACCGGCTGTCCAGTCGCCGGTCTCGAGCCGAACGAGTTATTTGACACAACTCCCGTCGTTACCGCAGCAGCGCGCTTCTTCGCCGGCAACCGCGAATATTCCGACCTACCACGCAAACACAAGATTACCATCGCAGCCTGCCCGGCACAGTGCAACGCGCCGGAGTTGAACTGTGTAGCTCTGGTCGGGGTAAAAAAAGTCGATCCCGCTGGGGAGCACCTCGGCTTTGCCGTCAGAGTTGGCGGGGGTCAGGCCTCGACCCCGCGCCTCTCCCGCCATCTCGGGGTGTTCGTCGACCTCTCTGAGGCGATCGCCGTCCTCCGTGCCATTCTCGACGTGTGGAAGAGCGACCCGCGCTACCGCCTCTCGCGTGTCAAAGCGCGTCTCAAATTCATGATCGACGATTACGGCCCCGCAGCTTTGCGTGCGCTAGTGGAAGAACGCCTGGGGCGCAAACTGACCGATCTGCCCCAGTTACCCCTGCCGAACGGGGACACCGATCACTTAGGCATTCATGCGCAAAAGCAGGCGGGACTCTGCTATGTCGGCTTTCCCGTCTCGCTCGGTCTCATGACCGGCGAGCAGATGATCCGGCTTGCTGACATCGTAGAAGACTACGGAGGTGATATTCGCCTTACCCGCCAGCAGAACTTCATCCTTACCTATATCCCCACCGCGCGGCTGGCAGAGATCATCGACCGGGTTGCCGCCATCGGCTTTCCTCTCGACGTCAACCATATCCGCGCCCGGAGTATTGCCTGCACTGGCGAACCATTCTGCAATTTCTCCGTCACCCCGACCAAGAGTAAGTTAGAAGAGATCCTCACGCACCTCGAACGCACCTTCGGCCGAGCGGTGGAGTCGCTCACGATTAACCTGGACGGATGTCCACATGCCTGTGCACACCATTGGACCGGCGACATCGGGTTACAGGGCACGACCGGTCGCGGCCCCACTGGGGAAAAGCTGGAGGCGTTTGACATCATCCTCCGCGGTGGGCTCGGTGCCGAGGCCAGCATCGGCAAGCCGCTTTTACGTCGTGTCCCTTCTGCGCACGTCGCTCGCTACCTCGAGCGGCTCGTGCGCGCTTACTTGACCCGAGGCCAGGCGGGAGAAAGTTTCAAAGCCTTCTGTGACCGCCACAGCGACGAAGAGTTACACGCGATCGCTACCGCGGGAGCAGTCGCTACCGACACCAGCCCGCCGGAACGCGAGAGTGTCGGGGCAGCACTCTCGTAAGCACAAAACGCAAGAAGAGGAAGAAGAAAGGATCCCAGTATGGAAGAACGGCATATCCTCGATGAGTTGGAAGCTGGAGAACTCGCGATTGAGTTCGATGACCGGGAACCGCAAGACGTTATTCGCTGGGCGTTGGAATGCTTCGGTCGCCGCCTGGCCATCTGCACCAGTTTCCAAGCCGACGGCTTGGTGATCATTGATATGGCGTGGCGCATCGACCCCAACGTCCGGGTTTTTACCATCGACACGGGGCGTTTGCCGCAGGAGACGTACGAAATGATCGACCGGGTGCGGGCCAAATATGGGATTGCTCTGGAAGTGCACGTCCCTGAGACCCGGCAAGTCGAGGCGATGGTTCGCCGGCATGGTGCCAATCTGTTTTACCACGAAGTACCCCTCCGGCTCTTGTGCTGCCAAGTGCGCAAAGTCTTACCCCTCCGCCGCGTGCTCTCCCAGCTCGACGCGTGGATTACCGGGCTGCGCCGCGATCAATGGGCCACCCGCTCGAACATTCGCAAAATCGAACTTGACCATGACCACGGCGGAATCGTCAAAATCAACCCGCTCGCAGACTGGACAGAAGAAGAGGTTTGGGACTACATCCGCACGTTTGACGTCCCTTACCACCCACTCTATGACCGTGGCTACACGAGTATTGGCTGTGCGCCTTGCACTCGTGCCATTCAACCTGGGGAAGACCCACGGGCGGGACGGTGGTGGTGGGAGAGAGGAGCCCCCAAAGAGTGCGGCATGCACTGTGCGATCGAAACCGGCGGCTTTGAGCACGAACTCGAAGCCATCTTAGGGCACAATGGACACCCCCACGCCTAGGAAAGACCCAGCGCTTCTATGCCTGGATGACTTCCAGAGGGAAATCCTTGAGCGCGAAATCCGCGCGTTTATTCAGGGATGGACCGATGGGGCCGCGCGGGCGCGTTACACTGCTCTGCTGCAAGCAATCGACAGGGGAGAACTCACGGCAGAGTGTAGTGAAACCCTCGGCGGCCTGTTGGAAATTGTCCTGGAGAGCGGCAGAGCCCGCAAGCTGTACGGCCCGGCGGGGGAGAATTCCCTGCTTTCCCTCTTCCACCAGACCCCCCAAGGTGGGGCCTTACAGCAGTATGCAACCGCGGTCAATCGGGCCCTCAAAGGGCTCGAAGGTCACGTCCTCACCGGCATAGCCTTTCGTCCCTCCGGCCCGGGCGCGTGGGTACTCACCCTCCAAACCGACCGCGGTGAGCTGACCGTGCGGATCGGCCGGAAGAGCATCCAGGTGGACACGCTGGGCGTGGACCTCGGCTGATCCCCCTTACTTCTTGCACCTCACCGTCTTCACGGAATCCGTCCCCGCCATGTCCTGGCCGTTCACCGTCTTTCCGGTCAGCGAAGCTTAGGTCGCCCTGCACGGAATCCCCGTGGCCTGTGCGTCAAAGTGCAGCAATAGGTCCCGATCCCCATCCCTGTCCACATCCTCCTCTACGTGCCCGCGCCGGTATACTGCGGTCGCCCCCTTAGGGCCAAATTGCACCGAGAGGGGATCGACCGTGGTGGCATCAAAATCCAGCGGCTCGCCCTTAGCCGTGGCCGTGGCGAGGCCGGGATATTTATCTTTGTGGTTGATGCTGTTGGGGAAACTGCCGGGTTTGATATCGATGCGGACTAACAGTGTGGGGAGCGCTGCAGGCACACTGCCGTTCCTCGCCTCCAGGATTAACATCTGCGCTCCGGAACCTTTGACATCATTCACAGCGTCAGAGACGAAGGTCAATGGACTACTTCCCGTTTTAATTGCATTACCGGTCGATTGTGGCACGCGCGGATCAGCCAATGAATATTCGTTACCTCTCGCGGTTCAGCAAACAAGTGATAGATGTCCGACTCACTGTCCCGAATGCAAACGAACTGCACCTGCGGACACCGCGCGGCCACTTGACGCGCCTGACGCAGACCCTTCACCCAGCGGAAGCTCTCCTTCTCCTCGATCGGCAATGCGGAGCGCCGCTTCCGTTTTTCCTCCGCAGGCTTGGCAAAATACTCCTCATCCCGAGCCCAAGTATACGCCCATACGGCACCCAGCGGCGTACCATCGGTAGTGAACGCCTCCATCACATGCACAAACACGCCGCGACGCGATGCATACTCCATCGGACCCGCCCCCATCACTTGTTGCTGCGGGCGCGTCACGTCAATGTCCGTCGTATCTTCCACCAAGAGCACCACCTCTTGGTCTGCCATTCGGCAAAGGGTTGCATCGATGTGCGGCTGCAGAACCTTTTCGAAGTTCACCTTCGGATTGCGAAAGAACTCATACGTCGCCTCCATTTCCTTCTTTCCGCCACATGCTGCCGGAATACTGGCACTGGGCCGCTCGCCGAGTGCAGAAACGACTTCGGCCAGCCGTCGGTTGAGGCGTTTGTCGTTGAGGTTTGCGGTCTTCATTTCGTCGGTTGTCCACGATGCCGCCATAGAGTCACTCCTTTGACTAAGCGCTCCAAATGTCCCTCCTTCACGATCCGCCCATAATGACCTACACGCCTCATTTTTCCAAGATCAATTTCGACTTAGCCGGTACAACGAGGCGCAAGGCCCGTCGTGGCGGAAAACCGGGTCAAACGGTAACAAAAGGGTCTTAACAACGCGCCCTTTTCTAGCGGTCAATCATCGCCCGACGGGCACAAGGCCCGTCGTGGCGTGTGCGCGATTCCACGTCCAGATCGCTACCCGAACTTTGTTGATTGACGCAGTAGTAGGTTAGCTTCGCCGAGCGGCTGCGGCACTCTGTGCTCGTGCAGAGCCAGCATTCAGGTCACCGTCGTGACGGCGCGCCGTAGCCGGGACTGCGGTCGAGCAACCGGTAGTTAATGGCTTCCGTGAGATGCTGCACGCTGATTTGTAGCGCGGCCTACCGATGGCGATCCGTGGGAGGATGCGCCGGCCGATGAGTTATTGCGGATCTACTGGCGACTGCTCTTTCATGGCCGTGTTCACTACGAGTTGGAGGAGCGTCGAGCTTCGGGAAAACTCACGGATGAGCAGCTAGCCGTGCGGCGACAGATCATAGGTTGGGTGGAATTTGCCGAAGTCGCTTCGGTGCTTAGCCGCGACGATCAGTTATTGCCGCCTGCTGACGTGTGGGAAACATACGTCGAGTTTGCAGCGACGTACTGGGAGCTGCGCTATTTTGCTCCGGATCATGTGCCCGTGTATTTTCCTGCCATCCGTGATTGGACGGCAGTGGAAAGGATTTTGGAAGCGGACGTGGAGCATGAGCGGATTTTTGCGGAGACGCGGCTCCGAGGGTCTGCGCCACCCGTGCGGCCTGCGCCGACGCGAACGGCCACAGTGCTCGGTGCAGCGCGTGCGGAGACGACGCCCCGTGATCCTCTGGAGCCCTCGCCGCCGAAGTTTTGGAAGTTGGTGGCGCGAGCGGAACGGGCAAACCGATTGGGCAACGGAGCCAAAGCGGTCGTTTTCCGCATGATGGCCAGTCGCGTGGCGCTACCCGATCGGGCTGTCGAAATGCGCCAGTTGGCCTTAGCGGAATTGGAACGCCTTGTCAGCCGGCTGGCACTTGCGTTGGAATTGCCGTCCGATGTGCAGAGCCGTTGGGTAGAGGCTCTGCAACCGCTCTTACCGCAGGTTGCCTTCGACCGTTGGGGACCGGAAGCACGGTTGCTGTACGACTTGCAGAAAGTATGCATTGAAAGTGAGCGGATACCGCGCCAGCTTAACTGGCGGCGATGGCTGTTCTCTGCGGGACGTCAGCCGCTGACCGAAGAGTTGCCGCTGCTGCGGCTTGTCCTGATCACCAAGCATTTACGCACTGCCGAGCACCGGCTGGCGACACTTCACCTGGACGTCGACAACCGCCAGCGCCTGGAAAAACTCCTGCAGGATGCTTTCCGGCGTACTGAACACCAGATGCGTGTGTCGCTGGCACCCCGCATTGTCAATGCTTTCGACCAGGTAGGACTTACGCCCCAGACCACGGTGGAAGCCGTTGCGCGGGACAAAGTGGTTCAAGAGTTAATTGATCGCGTGATCGAACGTGGCTTTTTCCACATGGGCGACCTGCGTGATGCCCTGGCAAGCAGTAATCTGAAATTGCCCGATATTCACGCGTGGAAGGAGGCTTTCACAGGGGACGAATTGCTGCGGGCTGATCGCCTGCTCAAACAGACGCTGCGGGGCGTTTATCACGGTGGCCCGATTTATTTGCGAGCTCCTCAAAGCCTCAGCTCGCTGGCGTTCGGAACTCCCTTGGGACGTTTTCTGACGCAATTTTTGATTCTTCCCTTTGGGGGAGCTTATTTAATTTTGGAAGGCCTGCGGCATCTGATCCACAGCATCGCGCACATGCAGATCGAGACGTTTTTAATACCCGCCGTAGACTCTGAGCGCTATGCCGCCGAACGGTTGTTGGAAGCTACATTGCTGGCCGTGTCGGCTCCCGAACGACTACCGCTCACGGTGGCTGCTTCGGCTACCTGGGCCTCGTGGGACTCCTTCCAGCCGCACGCGCCGGTGGGTCCCACGTTAGAAGTTTGGTTTTGGCTGTTCGTGCTGCTTCTCGGAACGCTTTTTCTCCTGCTGATCCACGTACCCGCTTCCCGCCGTATTCTGGCACAATGGTTGATACGCTTAGGACAGTGGTTAAAACTGCTATTGGTCGATGTGCCCGGTTTCGTGCTCCGTTCTCCCCTGGTGCAACGGATTGTCCAAAGTCAAGCGTATCGCATTCTGCACCACTACGCCGTGCGGCCCGCGATCTTTACCATGTTTATTCTGTTGCCCTGGTGGGCACGCGGCTGGCAACTCGATTTCAGTGTAGCGCTGAACGTGTTTTTGGCGCTTGACCTATTCCTCAATTCGCCCGTCGGACGCTATGCCGATGAACGGGTGACCGATATTTTAGTCCGCGCGTGGCACGAATTGCGTCTGCGCGTGTTTGCCGCCCTCTATCAATGGATTATGGACTTGTTCCACCAGGTGCTCGAAGCTGTGGAACGACTCTTGTACATGGTGGACGAATGGCTATTGTTCCGCCGCGGTGATCCGCGCCTATCGTATGCCTTGAAGTTAATCGTCGCTCCTATTTGGGCTGTGGTGCGATATATAGTCCGAATGTGTGTCACACTGCTTATCGAACCTCAGATCAACCCGATCAAACACTTCCCTGTGGTGACGGTTTCCCATAAGATTCTTCTTCCTACGATCCCGCTGGTCGCTGCGCAGTTTATGTTCCTCTTCGATAAGCCGATGGCTTTGACGCTGGCAACTATTCTTGTTACTGTGTTGCCTGGTGTATTTGGCTTCTTGGTGTGGGAGTTAAAGGGCAATTGGTGTCTTTATGCGGCGAACCGTTCCCGGTACATACCGCGAACGCGTATCGGCAGCCATGGCGAGACCATGGTGGGTTTATTGCGGCCCGGCTTCCACTCCGGCACAATACCTCGCACCTACAGTCGATTGCGGCGAGCTTATCGGCG
>Ga0308420_1000551_pt1 | contig 18728 bp, 16 predicted proteins | sample HotsprSampleMS55_FD_203802 | JGI IMG/M metagenome (GOLD analysis project Ga0308420, IMG submission 203802) | Hot spring phototrophic mat microbial communities from Mushroom Spring, Yellowstone National Park, Wyoming, United States - 20090730_MS55 ... | reverse complement strand
TCGCGCCTCGGCGCGATCCGGCGCGCGATCGCGCCGGTCTACGAGCGGCTCGGGATCGCTTCGCGCGCTCGCGCGTTCAGGCCGCAGCCTTGAAGGTATCGAGCCGGATGCGCTCGCGCTCGAGGGCGGCCGCCACGGGAGGAGCCGTCATCACGCGTTCGGCGTACGCCTTGTAGGCCGGAAGCGTCGCCGGATCCACACCGGCGTAGCCGCCCCAGCGCAGGAGCGTGAATGCATAGGCGTCGTGGAAGGACACTCGCGCACCGAGCCAGTAGGGCGAAGCGGCGGCGATCCAGCCTTGTATGCGCTCGAGATAGCCACGGTAACGCGCGGCGGCGACCTTGCGCACCTCCGCGCAGGCGGCCTCGGTCTCGGCGAAGTTCTCCGGCCGGAAAATGTGCGTGAAGGTCGGATGCACGGTGTTGTTCATCCACGCGAGCTGCGACATCGCCTGCGCCCGCGCCCAAGGCTCGGTCGGCAGCAGCCCCGCCTGCGGAAAGCGCCGGTCGAGGTATTCGCAGATGGCGAGGATCTGGTTGAGGGGTCTGCCGTCCACGACGAGCACCGGCACCTGTCCGTTCGGATTGAGAGCGAGAAATTCCGGCGTGCGCTGCTCGCCCTTGTGCAGTTTGACGAGCTTCGGCTCGAAGTCCTCGTCACTCACCGCTTTGACGATCTCCAGCCCGACGTGCGGAACGAACGAACAGGCGCCGGGCGCGAAATAGAGCTGCATCATGCGTCTTCCTCCCGGTTCGGTTGCCGATAGTGTACTTGCGCAGCGGCGGCGCGGCGCGCCCGAAAAACCCTCAGCTGCCCGCCCGGGGGGGCGTACGCCGAGCCGCGGTCCCAGCGCTCGGATCGAGGCCGAACAGCGCGTCGAGCGGTGCCGGTCGGGCGATGCCGAAGCCCTGCGCGAGCGGAACCCCGAGCGCGGCGAGCGTCGCGCGCACGCGCTCGTCTTCCACGCATTCGGCGATCACCCGCACGCCGGTCACTTCGCCCACACGCACGAATGCCTTCAGCTTGGCCTGCGCCGCAGGCCAGTCGGCCGCGCGGCGCACGATCGTGCCGTCCACCTTGACGTAGTCGGCCAGCAGCGCCTTGAGCGGCTCGAACGACACCGCGCGGCGCGCGAAGCCGTCGAGCAGCACCGTGCACCCGAGCTGTTTCATGCCCGCGGCGAAACGCTCGCAGGCAGAACGCCGTTCGAGCACGTCGTTCTCGTCCAGTTCGAAGACCAGCGCCGCCGGGTCCACGCCGCTCAGGCGTAGCTGCACCGCGACGAACGGCACGAATCCCGGCTCTTCGAGCGTGCGCGAGGAAACGTTGAGGCTCAGGCGGCGCAGCGCGCCGCCCGTTTCGAGCCGGCGCAGCGCACTGCGCAGCACCCAGCGGTCGAACTCGGCCATCATGTCGTAGTGCTCGAAGGCCGGCAGGAATTCTCCCGGCGGCAGCAGCCGTTCCTCCTCTTCCGACAGCCGCACGAGCACCTCCGCGAATTCGACCGCCCCCGGCGGCGCCAGCGCCACGATGGGTTGTCCGAAGAGACGGAAGTGTTCGTGAGCGAGCGCGTCGCGCAGGCGCTGGGCCGGGTTCTCCCAGCCGGTGAGCCCGGGATCGGCTTCCTCTTTCGCACCGGGCGTATCCATCGCGGGTGCGCATTGTAAGCCAACGATCGCAAAACGAGATCGTTAAAATGCGATGTTGTTTCGCACCTTCGACATGTACGCCGGCACCTTCGCGAACGCGGCGCTGACCGCTTTCGCCCGATCGCGGGCGCTCGCCTCCTCGCGCGCGGCCGGGCCGTGAGAATCGTCGTCCTCGGCGCCGGTCTCGAGGGAACCGCGAGCGCCTGGTACCTACGCGGCGACGGTCACGAAGTAGTGGTGCTCGAGCGCCGCGAAGCCGCCGCAATGGAAGCGAGCTTCGCCAACGGCGGCCAGATCTCGGTGAGTCATGCCGTGCCCTGGGCGAATCCGCGCGCCCCGCTCAAGGTGCTGAAGTGGCTTGTGCGCGCGGATGCCCCGCTGCTCTTCCGCCTGCGCGCCGACTGGCGGCAGTGGCTGTGGTGCGCGCAGTTCCTCGTCGAGTGCCTGCCGTCGCGCACGCGCCGCAACAGCGCGGCGATCGCAGCCCTCGGACGCTACAGCCGTGCGGCGCTGCAGGCGCTGCGGCGCGAGACCGGGCTGCGCTACGACGAGCTCGCACGCGGCATCCTTCACTTTTACACGGACGCGCGCGAATTCGACGCGGCCTGCGCGACGCTGACCGCGCTCCAGCGCCTTGGGCTCGAGCTCTCGCCGAAGACCCCTGCCGAGTGCGTCGCGATCGAACCTGCGCTCGCCGCCTGCCAGGACCTTCTCGCCGGGGGCATCTACGCCCCGGACGACGAATCGGGCGACGCGCACCGATTCGCGCAGGCGCTCGCGAGCCTCGCCGAGGCGCGCGGTGTCGAGTTCCGCTACCGAACCGAGGTCGTGCGCATCGAGGCATCCGGCCACAACGTGAACGCGATCGCGGTCGTGCGCGCGGACGGCGTGCGCGAGCGGGTCCGCGGCGACGCCTACGTGCTCGCCCTCGGGAGCTGGAGCCCTCTTCTCTGCGCCCCGCTCGGAATCCGCCTCCCGATCTATCCGGCGAAAGGCTACTCGGTGACGATGCCGGTCAAGGACCCGGCGGCCGCCTGGACCGTCTCGCTCACTGACGACGAGCACAAGTTGGTGTATTCGCGCCTCGGAGAGCGGCTGCGCATCGCCGGCATGGCCGAGCTCGCCGGCTACGACCTCGGCATCGATCCGGTACGCTGCGCGGCGATCTTGCGGCGCGTCGGGCGGCTCTTCCCGCTGGCGGGCGATGCCTCGCGCGCCGAGCTCTGGGCAGGACTGCGACCCTCCACGCCGAGCAACGTGCCCCTGATCGGGCGCACGCGCTACGCCAACCTCTACCTGAACACCGGCCATGGCACGCTCGGCTGGACGCACGCCTGCGGTTCGGCGCGCGCACTCGCCGACCTGGTGTCCGGACGCCGGCCCGAGGTGCCTTTCCCGTTTACAGGATGCGGCTGAACCAGAAGAGCGAAAGAAACCCTGCTGCGAGCGCGAGCAGCCCAGAGCCGGCGGCGAACAGCGCGGTGATTTCGGTTTCCCTGCGCTCGAGCACCAGCCGCGCACTCAGCGACTCGTAGACCTTGCGCAGGTCGGCGGCGGTGCCGGCGTAGAAGTACTCCCCACGGGTCATCTGCGCGATCTGCTTGAGCGTCTCCTCGTCCAGCCGCACCCGGAACGTCCAGCCCTCGAAGCCGATCACGTCGCCCTGGACCGTGCCGAGCCCCACGGTGTAGATGCGCACGCCCCGGTCGGCGGCCATCTTCGCTGCCTCGAGGGAATCGGGACCGGTGGTGCGCTGGCCGTCGGTGAGGAGGATGATCGCCCCCCCGGTGTAGGAGCCCGGCGGCACCGGCTTGAACGTCTTCCTCGCATCCTTCTTCGCCTCGCCGATCGGCCGCGCGCGCGAGGCCCGGTCCCCGTACAGGTATTCGCTCACGTCGATGCCTTCCTCGGGGAAGAGCGTCGCGAGCGAGACGATGATGCCGCTGCCGATCGCGGTCGCGCGCTGGAGCTGGAATCGCTCGATCGCCGCCAGGAGATCCTCCTTGTTCTCGGTCGGCGGTTGCACCACCGAAGCGGTGCCGGCAAAGGAGACGATGCCGACGCGGGTGTTGCGGGGCACTTCCTCGATGAACCGGCGCGCGGCCGCCTTCATCGCCTCGAAGCGGCTCGGCTCGACGTCTCGCGCCCGCATGCTGCCCGAGACGTCCATCGCGAGGATGATCGTCTGGCGCTGCGTCGGCAGCGTGAGGGTGGCGACCGGACGCGCGGCCGCCACCACCAGCCCCGCGAGCGCAAGCAGGAAGAGCGCCGGGGGAAGGTGGCGGCGCCAGCGGCTCTGCCCCGCGCTCGCCGCGCGCAGCAGCGAGAGGTCGGAATAGCGCGGCGCCGCCTTGCGCCTGCGCCGCAAAACCAGCACGTAGGCCGCGACCAACGCAGGCACGAGCGCGAGCGCCCACAGCGCCTCGGCCCAGAGGAAACTCACGGCGAGATCCGCGCTCCCGACGCGAGCGCTCCGCCGAGGCGGCGGTCGCGCAGCTTTCTCATCGCCGCGAAACGCGCGAGTGCTTCCACGAGGTCGTCCCCGGTCGCGATCTCGAGCGCATCCACGCCGGCGGCGCGCAGCCCCGCACGCAGCCGCTCTTCGCGCCGTGCCGCGAGCGCTGCAAACCGCCGCCGAAACGCCCGGTCCGCCGTGTCCACCCAAAGCTGCTCGCCGCTCTCGGCATCCTGCACCAGCACCAGACCGACGTCGGGGATCTCCATTTCCAGCGGATCGTAGAGCCGCACCGCGACGCACTCGTGGCGCACCGCGAGCGCGGCGAGCGGCCGATCCCAGCCCGGCGCGCTGATGAAGTCCGAGACGAGGAACACCAGGGCGCGGCGCTCGAGGAATTTCAGCGCAGCGCGCAGGAATTCTCCGAGATCGGTCGGTGCTGCGCGCTCGCGCGCCGGCCGGCTCCCGAGGCGGTGGAGGATCTCGAGCACATGGCGCCGCCCGCCGCGCGCCGGGATCACGGTGTCCAGCCGCTCGCCGTACAGGAGCGCACCGACGCGGTTTCCGCGCCGGGTGAGGAGCCGCGCGAGCACCGCCACGAACGCCTGCAGCAGGTCGCGCTTGCGCCCGGCCGAGCCGAAATCCATCGAGGGGCTCGCGTCGAGGAGGAACCACGCGGTCACCTCGCGGTCTTCGTGGTACTCGCGTACGTACGGCGTCTGCAGGCGCGCGGTCACGTTCCAATCGATGCGGCGCACGTCGTCGTGGTACTGGTACTCGCGCAGCTCGGCGAGATCGAGCCCGAAGCCGCGGAAAAGCGTGCGGTAGTCACCCTGCAGCAACCCGTCGAGCCGCCGCAGCACGGTCCACTCCACGCGCCGCAGCAGCGCCTCAGGATCCGGCGGCGACCCGGACATGGGTTTCGAGCGGTTTCGCCGGTGCCGGCAGCCGCGCGAGCACGCGCCCGATCAGGTCGTCCGCGCTCACGCCCTCGGCGAGCGCCTCGTAGGTGAGCACCAGCCGGTGGCGGAAGACGTCCGGCACCACGTCCACGAGGTCCTCGGGCAGCGCGTAGCTGCGCCCGCGCAGGAAAGCGAGCGCGCGCGCCGCTTCGACGAGATGGATCGTCGCGCGCGGGCTCGCGCCGAAGGAGAGATATTTCACGATGTCTTCGAGCCCGTAGCGCGCAGGCTCGCGCGTCGCCGCGGCGAGCTTGACCGCGTACTGCATCAGCGCGGGGTCTACGAACCCTTGGCGGCATTCGCGCTGCAGCGCGACCAGCTCTTCGGTGCTCGCCACCTCGGCGACCTTGGGCTCCGCACCGGTGATCCGCTCGACGATGACGAACTCCTCTTCCTCCGACGGATAGCCGACCCGCACCTTCATCAGGAAGCGGTCGACCTGTGCCTCGGGTAACGGGTAGGTACCTTCGGTCTCGATCGGGTTCTGGGTCGCCATGACGAGGAAGGGCTCGAGCATCCTGTGCGTCTCGCCCGCGATCGTCACCTGCCGCTCCTGCATCACCTCCAGCAGCGCGCTCTGTACCTTCGCCGGCGCGCGGTTGATCTCGTCGGCGAGCAGCAGATTCGCGAACACCGGACCGAGCGAGGTGGCGAATTCGCCCGTTTTCTGGTTGTAGATGCGCGTGCCGATGAGATCGGCGGGAACCAGATCCGGCGTGAACTGGATGCGGCGGAAGGTGCCACGCAGCGTGCGTGCGAGCGTCTTGACGGTGAGCGTCTTCGCGAGCCCCGGCACGCCTTCGACCAGCAGATGTCCCTGCGCGAGTATCGCGACCAGAACGCGCTCGAGAAAGTGGTCCTGGCCGACCACCACCTTCTTCACCTCGTACAGGATGTGCTCCATCCGGGAGGCCCTCGGTCCCGCCTGCGGTCTCGCCGACTCCATGTATCCTCCTGCTGCGCCCGCCCGCCTAGAACGGCGGAACGCCGACCGCGGCGGCGGCCGATTCGATCGGCACCGCGAAGCCGATGCCGATGAACACGCGCTGCTCGGTCGGATTGAGTACGCCGGTGACGATCCCGATCACCTCGCCCTCGGCGCTGACGAGCGGGCCGCCGGAGTTGCCGGGATTCACCGCCGCGTCGAACTGGATCAGGTTGGAGAGCACGGGCTTTCCTTCCTGCGAGCGGTACTCGCGCCCGAGACCGGAGACCACGCCGGCGCTCACCGAAGGGCCGATGCCGAACGGAAAGCCGACGGCGACGATCCGGTCCCCGGGCGAGAGATCGTGCGTCGAGCGCAGCGTCGCGGCGACGATGTCGTCGGGGATCCGCATCGCCCGCAGCACCGCGAGGTCGTTCTCCGGCTGCACCCCGATGATCGCGGCCTCGGACTCCAGGCCGTCGGCGAAAGTGACCGAAATGCGTTTCGCGGCCTGGACGACGTGAAGGTTGGTGAGGATGACGCCGCTCTCCAGGACGATGACTCCGCTTCCGGTGCTCACCACCGCTTCCGGATCGAGATCCGGGATCCCGCCGACAAAGCCGCGCACGCGCACCACCGACGGCCGGATCTTCTCCCACGCGCGGGCGGCGGGCGACGGCAAGGGCACGGTTTCGAGCGTCTTCGCGACCGCGCGCTCGATGGCCTCTTCGGTCGGCGGAGTCGGCGCGCGGGCTGCGCCCGCGCCCAGCCATGCGAGCACCGCCCCGAACGCGAGCGCTGCGAACGCAAGCGCCACCGCACGTAGCCTTCGCCCGGGCTGCGGTCGCGACACGCCCTGCGGGGTAGGCGCGGGCGGCAGGACCTTCGGTGCCGCACGGCGCGGGGACTGGCTGTAAAGAGTCTCCCTTCTCAAGATGACCTCGCCGCCGGCGCCGCAGGAGCGGCCCCCGGCGCCGGCGCATCCATGCTAACCGATCTCAGCGCGCTGCGGCGAGGGCGAGCCGCTGTACTTTGCCCGAGGGTCCCTTCGGAAGCTCGGCGACGAAACGGAACTCGCGAGGTGTCTTGTAGCGGCCGAGTTCGGCCTGACAATGCGCACGTAGCGCTTCCGCATCGGCCGCTGCGCCCGGTTTGAGCACGACGTAGGCGCAGATCTCCTGCCCGTAGTCGGGATCGGGCACGCCGACCGCGGCCGCCTCGAGCACCGCCGGGTGGCGCAGCAGCGCCTCGTCGATCTCGCGCGGCGCGATGTTCTCGCCACCCTTGACGATCAACTCCTTCAGCCGACCGGTGACGAAATAGAAGCCGTCGGCGTCGCGATAGCCGAGATCGCCCGTGCGCAGCCATCCCTCGCGGTCGAAGGCGGCTGCGGTCTCCTCCGGCGATTTGTAGTAGCCCGACATCACGTTCGGGCCGCGCACACAGATCTCGCCCGTCATACCGTCCCCGAGCACGCGTCCCGACGCAGGATCCACGACCTTCGCCTCCACGCCGCAGGGCAGGCCGACCGAGCCGTACTTGCGCCGCGCAGGATCCGAGGGATTGCAGAACACCACCGAAGCGGTCTCGGTCATTCCCATCGCCTCGATCACCGGAATACCGAAGCTGCGCTCGAACGCGCGCTGGAGGTCCGGCGGGAGCGGTGCGGAGGCCGAACGCGCGAAGCGCACGCTCCGGAAACGCGGGACCTGCGCCGGCAGGCCGGCATTCACCAGGTACGCCAGGATGGTCGGAACGACGTTGAGCCAGGAAGGCGCATGGTGCTCGACCCAGTGCCACCACGCCGAGACGCTGAAGCGGTGCGGCGCGACGATGCTGCCGCCCGAGACGAAGGGCGCGAGCGTCGCGATCACCTGTCCGTTGACGTGGTAGAGCGGAAGCGCGGAGAGACAGCGGTCCTGCGGGCCGAGACCGTGCCACGCCGCGACATGGCGCGCGGCCGCGAGCAGGTTCGCGTGGTCGAGGAGCACGCCCTTCGGCTTGCCGGTGGTGCCGGAGGTGTACATCAGGAGCGCTGCATCTCGGGAAGCGACCGGCTCCGGCCATTCGTCGTCCGCGGCTCCTTCGTCCGGGAACTGCGCCGCGTCCGGATCGAGGTATACCACCTCGACGGTGCGGTGCACCTCTGCGAGCGCCTCGGCGAGCGTGCGCTCGTACGCGCGCGCGCTGTAGATCAGCCGGCAGTCGCAGTGTCCGATGACCCACGCGAGCTGCGAGCGCTGCGCGAGCAAATTGAGCGGCACGACGACGTAGCCCCCCGCCATCGCGCCCAGAAAAAGCACCACCGTTTGCAGGCTGTTGTGGAGGTAGAACGCCACCTTGTCGCCGCGGCGAAGCCCCCGCGCCGCGAGGGCGCGCGCGACGCGCCGCGCTTCGCGCGCGAGAGCGCCGTAGGTGAGCGTGCGCCCGGTCTCGGGCGAGACGAGGAAAGCGGCGTGCGGCCGCTGGCGCGCGTGCGCCTCCAGCACCTCGCGCGGTGTATCGCTCACCTTCCGTATTTCGCGAACCAGGTGCCGAAAATCTCCTCTTCGCTGGGAACGCGCTCCGGGATCGTACGCGCGATGCGGGTGATGTTCAGAAAGTGGCGCCAGTGCAGGTTGTCCGAGAAGCTGTTTCGCCCCCAGGTGCCGCAGCCCATCGAGAGCGAGAACGGCAGTCCGTTGTCGAAGCTACCGCCGGTGGCGAAGCAGTGCGCCTGGTTGACGATCACGCGTGCGACCGGAAGCTCGAGCGCAAGGCGCATCGCCTGCGCCTCCTCGCGCGTGTGCAGGGACACCGAGTGTCCCTTGCCCTGGTATGCGTAGATCTCCTGCGCAATCCGGCACGCGTCGTCGAAATCGCGCGCGCGGTACACCGCGAGCACCGGCGAAAGCTTCTCGCCGGAGAACGGATACTCCGGCCCGGCGCCGGACTCCTCGACCATGAGAAAGCGTGCGCGCCGCGCCGTCTCGCGTTCGAGGCCGGCGAGCGCGGCGATGCGCGGCGCCGGCTGTGCGATCACCGCCGGCGCGAGCCGGCCGCCTGCGAACATCGTAGCCTGCAGACGCGCCTTCTCCGCGGCATCGAGCATCACGCCGCCCGCACGCTGAAGGGCGCCGAGCATCGCGTCGTACACCGGAGCGAGGATCACCACCGCGTTCTCGGACGAACAGCTCGTCGCATGGTCGAAGGTTTTGGAGCGCGCGATCTTGGCGGCGGCATCGGCGAGGTCCGCGGATGCGTCCACGATCGAGACCACGTTTCCGGCCCCCACGCCGAGCGCCGGAGTTCCGCTCGAATACGCAGCGCGAACGTTCGCCTGCGAGCCGGTCGCCACCACGAGATCGCAGCGGCGCATGAGTTCCTGCGTCGCTTCGCGCGTGACCGGCGCCGGCAGCATCTGGACCAGCGCCGGCGGCACGCCGACGCGGGCAAGCTCCGCATGGACGAACTCCAGGAGCGCAGCACAGGTCGAGTGACCCTTCGGCGAAGGGGCGAGGACGATCGCGTTGCGGCACTTGAGCGCGTTGATGATCATGTTCGCCGGCGTCGCCGCGGGGTTGGTCGAAGGCGTGAGCGCGGCGACCACGCCGACGGGGCGCGCGACCTCGGTGATGCCCTTTTCCGGGTATTCGGCGATCACGCCCACCGTACGCACGCCGGCGAGATCGCGCAGCAGACCGAGCGTTTTGCGGTGGTTCTTCGCGATCTTGTCGGCGACGTCCCCCATGCCGGTGTCGCGCACCGCGATCTCGGCGAGCGTGCGGTTGCGCCCGGGCTCGAGGATCGCCCACCCGCAGGCGAGCACCGCGTCGTCGACGCGCGCCTGAGGCCAGCGCTCGAATTCGGCCTGTGCCTCGCGCGCGCGCGCGAGGAGCGCCGCGACGGTCAGTCGGCCTTGATCTTCGCCGCCTGGATGACCTCGGTCCATTTCTTCAGTTCCTGGCGCACCACCCGGTCGAGCGCTTCCGGCGTGCTGGCGACCGGATCTCCGCCCTGCTCGATCAGCTTCTGCCGCACATCGGGAAGCTGTACCACGCGCGCGATCTCGCGCTGCATCCGGGCGACGATGGCGGGCGGCGTTCGCGCGGGCGCGAACATCGCGTACCAGGAATCGACCTCGTAGTCGGGAATCCCGAGCGTTTCGGCCACGGTCGGGATTTCGGGCGCGCCCGGCGAGCGCCGCAGCGTAGTGACCGCGAGCGCGCGCAGCTTGCCGGCGCGTACGTGCGACATCGCCGCCGGCGCGGTGACGAACAGGATCGGCACGTGGCCCGCGATCGTGTCGGCGACCGCCGGTCCGCCGCCGCGGTAGGGTACGTGCACCAGGTCGACGCCGGTCTTCAGCTTGAGAAGCTCGCCCGCGATGTGCGAAGGCGTGCCGTTGCCGACCGACGCGAAGGAAAGCTTGCCCGGCTGCGCGCGTGCCGCCGCCACGAGCTCCGGAAGCGTGCGGATCGGGGATGCCGGGTTCACCGCGATGAGCTGCGGCACGCTCACGATGAGCGACACGCCAGCGAAATCGCGTTCGATGTCGTAGGCGAGCTTGTAGAGAAGCGGATTGATGGTGTGCGAAGACAGCGTGAAGAGGAAGGTGTAGCCGTCGGGCGCCGCCTTCGCCGCCGCTTCGGTGCCGACCGCGCCCCCTGCGCCACCCCGATTCTCGATCACGATCGGCTGGCCGAGTGCATCGGCGAGCGCCGGCTGTACGATGCGTGCGATCACGTCGGTGCCCCCACCGGGAGGGTACGGCACGATGAAGCGCACCGGTTTCGCCGGCCACTCCTGGGCGCCCGCGCCCCCGGCGGCGAGCGCGAGCACGCACGCTGCGACGATCCTCATCATCTTCGGTCTCCTCCTTCCATTTCCTGGATTCAGGCGGAAAATGCCCGGTACTTTTCGAGCAGCCGCACGGGTTTTCGCAGCGCGTCTCGCCGGAACGGGTCGCCCAGCTCGCGCGTGCACATCATCTCGACCACCGTGGTGCGACCCTCCCTCTGCGCTCGGCAGGCGGCGCGGAACGCCTCGGCGACTTCGCCGACGCGCTCGACCGTGACGCCGTCGGCGCCCATCGCCCGCGCGACCGCGGCAAAGCTCGGGTTTTCCAGGTCGACACCGATGAAACGGCGCCCGTAGAAATCCACGTGGTTCTTCTTCTCCGCACCCCACTGCTGGTTGTTGAACACCACCGCGGTGACCGGGATTTTCTCCCGCACGCAGGTGAGCAGTTCGCCCATGCTCATCGCCCAGGCGCCGTCACCGACGTAGGCGACCGCGGTGCGCTCGGGCGCGGCCACCTTGCAGCCGATCATCGCGGGAAACGCATAGCCGCAGTTGCCGAACATCATCGCCCCGAACATCGACCGCGGACGCTCGAAGCGTAGGTACGCGTTCGCGATCTGGCAGATGTTGCCGATGTCGGTGGACACCATCGCGTCCTCCGGCATCGCGCGCGCGAGCTCGCGCAGAACCTCGCGCGGGTGCATGTAACGCGAATCTTTCGCGACCTCCAGGCTCCAGGGGTCGCGCTCGCAGTCCCAGCGATCGAGCTCCGCGTCCCACGCCTCCTTCTCCGTGCGGATCACGCCGAGGCGCTCCTCGCGGTTCGCACGGCAGGCGAGGGTGCGGCCGGCAAGCCGCGCCGCGAGTGCGAGCGCCGCCTCCCGCGCGTCGCCGCAGATCGCGACCGCCGTCTTCTTGACGAGGCCCAGCACCCGCGCGTCTGCGTCGACCTGGATCAGTTTCGCGTCCTGCGGCCAGTAGTCGATGCCGTACTGCGGCAGCACGCCGAAAGGCCCGAGCCGCGACCCGAGTGCGAGCACCACGTCGGCACGCGCGAGGAGCTTCATCGCCGCTTTGGAGCCGTGGTAACCGAGCGGCCCGCAGGCGAGCCGATGGCTCGCGGGGAATGTATCGTTGTGCAGATACGAGTTGCACACCGGCGCCTCGAGCAGCTCGGCGAGCGCGATTGCCGCCTGCACGCCGTCGGCAAGCGTGACGCCGCCGCCCGCGATGATCACCGGAAAGCGCGCGTGTGCGAGCAGCTCGGCCGCGGCATCGAGGCTCGAGGCCGCGCCCGGGCCGCGCGCGACGCGCAGCGGCTGCGGGATTTCGCATTCGATCTCGCCGTAAAAGTAATCGCGGGGGATGTTGAGCTGCGTCGGCCCCATTTCGAGGATCGCCCGGTCGAAGGCGCGACCGGTAAGCTCGGCCATGCGCGCCGGGTTGTTGACGTGGGCCTGGAACTTCGTGATCCTGGAGAAGATAGGGAGCTGATCGGTTTCCTGGAAGCCACCGAGCCCCATCGTCATCGAGCCCGCTTCGGGCGTCACCACCACGACCGCGCTGTGCGCCCAGTAGGCCGCGGCGATCGCGGTGACGAAGTTGGTGATGCCCGGGCCGTTCTGGCCGATGCAGACGCCATGCCGGCCGCTCGCTCGATAGTAGCCGTCGGCCATGTGCGCCGCGCCCTGCTCGTGCACGGTCGGGATGAACCGGATGCCGGCCGCGGGAAAAAGATCGAGCGCATCCATGTACGCCGAGCCGACGATGCCGAAGACGTAGCGCACGCCCTGCGCGACCAGCGTCTCGACGAACGCCTCCGATGGCGTCATGCGCTGCCTCGCCCCGATCCGCATGCGTTTCGCTTCCGAGAGTTCTGTCATGGCTGTCCTCCGCGTTCTCCTTGCATTCTCTCAGATCGAACGGAAAAAGAGTTCCGAAATCCGATAAAATTTCGCCGATGCCTCGAAAGGAAGACAACGTCCCGGCGACGCTGCGCGCGTGGAAGGCGCTCGAGGCGCTGGTCGGTGCGGACCGGCCCGCGGCGCTCGCCGAACTTGCCCACTCGACGCGGCTGCCGAAGCCCACTCTCTATCGCATGCTGGACATGCTCGAGTCGGCGCGGCTCGTCGCGCGCGAACCCGGCTCGCGCCGCTACGCCCCCGGGCCGCGGCTCGTCGCCCTCGCGCGCACGGTGATGCTGAACGGCAGCCTGCGCGCCGCGCGACACGCGGTGCTCGCCCGGCTCGTCGAAGAGATCGGCGAGACCTGCAACTTCACCATGCTCGACGGCACCGAGGTGGTGTACCTCGATCGCGTCGAGGCCGCCTGGCCGCTGCGCATGACTCTGTCGGCCGGTTCCCGCGTGCCGCTGCACTGCACCGCGAGCGGCAAGCTCCTGCTCGCGATGCTGCCGAAGGGGGCGCGCGCGCGCCTTCTCGCCCGGCTCTCTCTCGCGCGCTACACCGACCGCACGATCACCGATCCGGTCCGCCTCGAGGCGGAGCTCGTCCGCATCCGCGCGCAGCGCTACTCGACCGACGACGAGGAGTTTCACGCCGGTCTCGTCTGCGTCGCGGTCCCGGTGCTCGACGCGCGCCGGCGCACCTGTGCCGCGCTCGCCGTGCACGCGCCCGTTTCGCGCATGCCGCTCTCGCGCGCGCTCCAGCACTTGCCGCTGCTGCGTCGGGCGGCGGAAGACATGGCGGGCACTCTCGAAGCATGACCGCGCCCACGACGGCTCAAGTGCGCAGAAAGCCTCCGTCGACCGCGATCGTCTCGCCGGTGATGAAGGACGCGCGGTCGGAGGCGAGGTAGACCGCGAGCTCGGCGACGTCGTCCTCGCTGGCGAGACGGCCGAGGGGGATGCGCGCGAGCACGCGCTCGCGCGCCTCGGGCGTGAGCAGGCTGCGCACCATTTCGGTCGCGACCACCGCCGGCGCGATCGCGTTGACGCGAATGCGCTCGGGTCCCAGCTCGCGCGCAAGACCGCGCGTGATCGCCACCACCGCCGCCTTCGTCGCGCCGTACCAGACGTTGCCGAACGCACCGCCGCCACGTTCGTGCGACACCGAGGCGATGTTGACGATCGCGCCACCGCCACGCCGGCGTATCGCCGGCACCGCCTCCTGCACGCAGTGAAAGACCCCAGTGAGATTGACTGCAACGAGAGTGTCCCAGGTTTCCGCGGTGGTGGCGTCGAAAGGGCCGGTCGCCAGAACGCCCGCATTGTTGACCAGGATGTCGAGACCGCCTGCCTCGTGCTCGACCGTGTCCACCGCTGCGCGCACGCTCGCCCGATCGCGCACGTCCATGCGCAACCGCGCTCCCGGCGCGACGTCCGCGGAGTACACGCGCGCCCCGTGCGTCGCGAGCTTCGCCGCGATCGCCGCGCCGATGCCGCGCGCGGCACCGGTGACGAGTGCCACTTTTCCGGCGACCTCGAGTGCCGTCTTTTCTTCTGCGCTCATCGTGGATGCGGATCGGTTGCGCTAGGCCCTTATCCTCACCCTTGCCGCGCGTCCTCGCGGATCAGGTCGGACGCCTTCTCCGCGATCATCACCACCGGTGCGTGAGTGTTGCCGGAAACGAGCGTGGGCATGATCGAGGCGTCCACGACGCGCAACCCGGCGATCCCGTGCACCCGCAGCCGCTCGTCCACCACCGCCATCCGGTCGCTTCCCATCCGGCAGGTGCCGGCGGGATGGAAGATGGTGGCGCCGTGCTCACGGGCGAACTCGAGCAGCTCCTGGTCGGTCCTCGCCCCCGCGCCAGGCCGATATTCCTCGGCGACGTACGGCTTCAATGCCGGCGTGGCGGCGAGCCGGCGCGCGAGCCTCACGCCCGCCACTGCGCAGCGCCGGTCCAGCTCCGCCGAAAGGTAGTTCGGACGAATCTCGGGCGCCTCGAGCGGGTCGGGCGAGCGCAGCCGTACCGTGCCGCGCGATTCCGGCCTGAGCTGACAGACCGACATCGTGAATCCGGACCACGGGTGCGGCTTTGCGCCCGCGAGCTCGGCCGAGAGCGTCGCGAAGTGAAACTGCACGTCCGGCGTCCGGGATTCGGGCAGAACGCGTGCGAAGAGCCCCCCCTGGTTGATGCCGATCGCCAGCGGACCGGTGCGCCGCAGGAGCCATCGCAGGCCGATACGCAACCGGCGCCACAAGCTCGCAAGATCGTCGTTGGTGGTGATCGGCCGCGTACAGCGATACATCACCCGAAGCTGCAGGTGATCCTGCAGGTTTTCGCCCACGCCCGGAAGATCGTGCACCACCGGGATACCGAACGAGCGTAGCAGCGCCGCCGGACCGATTCCGGAAAGCTGCAGCAGCGGGGGGCTCTGGACGGCGCCAGCGCACAGGATCGCCTCCCGACGCACGCGCGCTTCGAACTCGCGCCCGGCCTTGCGAAAGCGCACCGCGCAGGCGCGCCGGCCTTCGAACAGGATGCGCACGACGTGCGCATCCGTTTCCACGCGCAGATTCGGACGTTTTTCCGCTCGCCTCAGGTAAGCGGTAGCGCTCGAGGAGCGCAGGCCGTTGTGCGTGAAAAGATGGTAGTACCCGACGCCCTCCTGCTGCGCGGCGTTGAAGTCGTCCCGGCGCGGAAAGCCGAGCGACTCGGCGGCGCGGATGATCGCCTCCATCAGCTCGTGCGGTTCTCCCACCGGAGAGGCCGCAAGACGGCTGCGCTCGAAATACGGGCGCACCGACGGCCAGTCCCAGCCGCGGTTGCCGAGCGCAGCCCAGCGGTCATAGTCCTGGGGCTGGCCGCGGATGTGGATGAGGCCGTTGATCGAGGAAGATCCCCCCAGCCCCCGCCCGCGCGGCCAGTAGATGCGCCGGCCGTTCAGGTGCGGCTCTGGCTCGGTGTAGAAGCGCCAGTTGTACACCGGATGGAACATCGTCTTGGCGTAGCCGATCGGCAGATGGATCCAGAGCGAGCGGTCCCGCGGGCCCGCTTCGAGGAGAAGCACCGTGTGCCGACCGTCTTCGGTGAGACGGTCGGCGAGCACGCAGCCTGCCGACCCGGCTCCGATGACGACGTAATCCCAGAACGATTTCTCGGTTTTTATCAAATTTCGAAACTTTCGATTCTGTTCTTTCGGAAATGGTATAGCTTTTTGCGCCGCGCTTGCTTATGCTTCGCGCAGAATCACTTCGGAGGAGGACGTCATGAAACGTGCATTTCTGGGTTGCATCCTCGCCGCGACGGCGCTCGCGGCTGCGGTGCAGGCATCCGCGCAGCAGAGCTTCCGCATGCGGTTGCAGGCTGCGGTGCCGGCGGCGGCCGACGAGTTCAAGCTGCTGCAGCGCTTCGGGCAGCGCGTGGACACGATGACCAACGGCCGCCTCAAGATCGAGGTCTTGCCCGATGGCGCGGTGGTCGGTGCTTTCGAGATCCTCGACGCGGTGGACAAGGGCCTCGTCGAATCCGGCTTCGCCTGGACGCATTACTGGTCCGGCAAGCATCCGGCGGCGATGCTTTTCGGTTCGCCTTCGGGCGGCGCCGGTGTCGGGCTCGACCAGCTCGCGTGGGTGTCCTGGTATCTCGAGGGCGGAGGCAAGGAGCTCTACCGCGAGCTCTTCGATCAGCATCTCAAGGTGAACGTCGTCGGCTTCATCCTGCAGCCGGTGGGACCCGAGGCGCTCGGTTGGTTCAAGGAGCCGATCCGCTCGCTCGACGATCTGCGCAAGAAGCGCTTCCGCACGCCGCCGGGCATTCCCGGCGCCATCTACAAGGAAATGGGCGTCGCGGCGATCGCCCTACCCGGCGCCGAGATCATTCCGTCGGCCGAGCGTGGCGTGCTCGATGCCGCTGAATGGTGTTGCCCCGTCACCGATCTCGCCTACGGCTTTCACCGGGTCTTCAAGCACTACTATCTTCAGGGGCTGCACCAGAACGTCGTGAACGGCGACATCTACATCCACAAGGCGTTCTGGAACCGTCTGCCGAAAGACGTGCAGGCGATCTTCGAAGGCGCGGCGACCGCCCACATGATGGAGGCGATCGCCTACCGCATCCGGGCGAACGCGCTCGCGCTCGCGGAGCTGCGCAGCAAGCACGGAGTCCAGACGCACGACACGCCGGCGGAGTATTTCCCCGCGTTCATGGCGGCGGCGCGCAAGGTGATGGAGGAAAACGCGGCGAAAAATCCATTCTTCAAGAAGGTTCTCGATTCGCAGGCGGCGTTCGCGCGCGAGGTGGTGCCGTTCTGGGTGAGCATCCAGAAGTTGAACACTTCGGTCGGGGACGCCGCGCTCAAAGGCACTCGCTGACCCGCAGCAGGGAGCACACCGCAGAGGCGGCGTCGGGCCGCCTCTGATTTTTTCGGGATCGCATGGCAGGCGAAAGCAAGCTCGAGCGCGTGATCCGCGCAATCGACGCGCTGAGCACATGGTCGGGGCGCGTCGTCGCCTGGCTCATCCTGCCGCTCGTCGCGACGATGACGTGGGAGGTGGCGATCCGCCACATCGCCACGCCCACGCAGTGGGCCTACGACACCAGCTACATGCTCTACGGCACGCTCTTCATGCTAGGGGCAGCGTACACGCTGCAGCGTGGCGCCCACATCCGGACGGATTTTCTGTACCAGCGCTGGTCGGTGCGCACGCAGGCTGCGGTGGACGCGTTCTGCTACCTCTTCCTGTTCTTCCCCGGCATGGCGGTGTTCCTGTGGCTCGGCGTCGAATTCGCCTGGGCGTCGTGGCTTCGGGGCGAGCGCGCCGCAGGCAGCTCGTGGATGCCGGTGATCTATCCGCTCAAGGCGGTGATCCCGGTGGCCGCAGCGCTGTTGCTGCTCCAGGGCGCGTCCGAGCTTCTCAAGTGCCTCTACGCCCTGCGCACCGGGCGGCAGCTCGCTGCACACCGCACGCTCGAGGAGCTCGTCAGCCATGAGTCCTGAAGCGATCGGCGCTGCGATGATCGTCGCGCTGCTCGCCGGCATCTTCGTCGGTTTTCCGATCGCCTTCACGCTGATCGTTCTCGGCCTGCTCTTCGGCTACGCCGGTTTCGGCGACACCGTGTTCCACCTCATGGTGTTCCAGTTCTTCCAGGTGATGCGGGAACAGACGCTCGCCTCGGTTCCGCTGTTCGTGTTCATGGGACTGCTGCTGGAACAGGCGGGGCTGCTCGAGCGGCTTTTCCACGCCGTGCAGCTCGCACTCGCGCGCGTGCACGGCTCCCTCTACATCGCGGTGATGTTCTGCGCGACGATTTTTGCCGCCGCCACCGGCATCGTAGGGGCAGCGGTCACGCTGCTCGGCATCATGGCAGCGAAGGCGATGGACCGCTCGAAGTACGACGTGCGCATGTCGGCCGGCATCATCACCGCAGGAGGCACTCTTGGAATCCTGATTCCGCCGTCTGTGATGCTGGTGGTGATGGGACCGGTGATCGGCGTGCCGGTGACCGACCTCTTCGCCGCCGCGATCGTCCCCGGTCTCGTGCTCGCCGCGCTCTACACGCTCTACGCGATGGTGCGCTGCTACCTGAACCCGGCGCTCGGCCCCGCGCTGGCGCAGGAGCACCACGCGGCATCGAGACTCGAGATCCTCCGAGAGTTCCTGAAAGGGTTGGTACCGCCCATCGTTCTCGTTTCCGCTTCCCTCGGCTCGATTTTGTTCGGCCTCGCGACCCCGACCGAGGGGGCCGCGATGGGAGCCGCCGGATCGCTCCTGCTCGTCCTCGCCTACCGCCGGCTCACCTGGCAGCTCCTCTATGCCTCGGTACTGAAAACGCTGGAAGTCTCCTGCCTGATCCTGTTTCTGGTCGCGGCCTCCAACTTCTTCGGCGCCGTGTTCTCGCGCCTCGGCACGCCGACGATGATGACCCAGGCGCTGCTCGGGCTCGAGCTGCCGCCGATGGCGATCCTCGTTCTCCTGATGATCGTGATCTTCCTGCTCGCCTGGCCGCTCGAATGGGTGCCGATCGTGCTGATCTTCCTTCCGATCATG
>Ga0308420_1000550_pt1 | contig 18743 bp, 19 predicted proteins | sample HotsprSampleMS55_FD_203802 | JGI IMG/M metagenome (GOLD analysis project Ga0308420, IMG submission 203802) | Hot spring phototrophic mat microbial communities from Mushroom Spring, Yellowstone National Park, Wyoming, United States - 20090730_MS55 ... | reverse complement strand
CGATGTGCAGACCGTGGGGAACCCCAGCCCTTTGCTGCAGTTACCAGGCGAGACGGAACCGCCCGTGTTGTGCACGATGGTGACGTTGCTGCTATTGGCGTTGGTCACCTGAAAGATCGCCGCCTGGATGTTATCGCAGGCCATCAGGATGTCGCCGTCTCTCAAGCCGTGGTTGGTGGTATTGACCTTGAATTGGGCGCTTGTAGGGTTGTGCTCGGTAATCACCATTCCCTCGTTGCTCAGTGCGGTGATCACGATAACGGCGTCCGTGCCAGCAACCCGATCGGCGACGTTTGTGCCCATAGCTTTAGGGAAAAGCGTATCGTCAACACCGCTTTCAAAGCCGCGAATGGCATTGCCCCAGTTTGCCCACCAGGTAGTGCTGGCATTATTGAGCACGTTGGCTACTCGCGTCGCCCCGCACGGGTTACCACCTGCCTCGCGCAAGGTTCGGCCCAGTATTTCAAAGCTGTAGCGGGCATTCTCCTGCATGCGGTTTACCCCCTCGCTCACCCGGTAGGTTTCGCGGTTGGCGAGAAAAATCGCGGTCACCCCGCCCAGCACCACCAGACCGAGCACCATCGCAATCATCAGTTCGATTAGGGTAACCCCTTGTTGCCGATCGCGGTTGGACATGGCTCTTTTCCCTAAAGGCGACTGGTCAGCGTCAGCGTTTCGGCCGTACTGCCGCCGGCGCGGCTATCGTCCCAGCGCAGCGTGACCGTGCAGTTGCCTGCCCCGTCGCACTGCACTTGGCCGCAGGCGCTCTCCCCAAGCGCCTCTTTCGCTTTCACCAACCAGTAGCGCAGGTCGTTGCCGGCAAGCGTCCCACCAGAAGGTGGCGTACAGGTCATGCTGGTCAGGTTATAGGCCCCAGCCAGCGCCGCATCGCGGTTGGCGCGCATCGCATCGAGCATCAGATAGGCGAGCATTGTCGCTTCGCTCTTTTGCGCCGCGCTGTGGGTTGCCTTCACTGTTTGGGTCTGTAGTGCCGCTACCCCTAGGAGACCAATGGCCAAAATGACCACGGCAATCAGCACTTCCAGGAGCGTTACGCCGCACATCTGTCCCAATACTGACGGCGCTCTTTTTCCCCTTTTGTAGGCGTTCATGGCGCACAACTCCCGATGTCGCCGTTGTCGCTCTCTGGAATGGTGTTGCCGTTTCGGTCGGCAGCTAGAACGGGGCGAAGGGGTGTCACGATTACCGCCCGCGATTTAGCCAGTTGGTTCTGGTAGCAAATGGCGAAGGTGCCACCCACTGCATTGTTGGCCACCTCGCCGCGGCTGTTATAGCGAATAAAGTTAGTAAAATTAGAAGAGTTGGTTCGCAACGTGTAACCGCTGGGTAAAGCGGGCCAGGTACGCAGCCGTGTTTCGCCGCTATCTTCTATCCCATTGGCATTGAGATCGACAAAGGCAAAATAACCCTCTTCCCACTGGGATCCGCTTTTGCGCACGGTCACTGACTGGCCGCGCCGGATTGCTTCGGTGCGGGCGTAGTTCAGGGCATTGAGAAAAGTGTGCGCTGCGCTCTCCAAGCGGTTGTTTCTAATCGTCTCGCTCCATGAGGGGATCCCCACCGCGAGCAAAATGGCAAGCACCGCTAGCGTCACCATCAGTTCAACCAGCGTTACCCCACGTTGGCGCTTGCGCCGGCAAAAAGACCGCACTGTTACCCCCTTGCCATTGCTCTTTATTTGAATTATCGTGCTTGCAACGGCAAAAGCAAGTGGGGAGCACAGCTTTCGCGACGAACGGCCCTTTTGGGCGGATAAACGGCAACCCGTCGTCTCTCTGGCTCTGCCGCAGCGGCGTCTTTGCCTACGCGCTGCTGGCTGTGGTGGCTGGAGCAGGGGCACTGACGCTGGCGCAACCGCAGCCAGTTTTGAGTTTGGCCAGCGCCCAATTTTTTGGGTTGGTGGCGCTTTGGGGCGCTTGGAGTGTGACGCTGACCCTAGCATTCGGTTGCTGGATGGGCAAGCGGTTGCCGCAGTCCATGGCAGCGTGGCAGGGGGGATTGCTCTGGCTGGTGTGGGTAGGGGCGGTGGCGCTGGTCGGGAGCGCTGCCCTCGCTTTGGGGTGGGTGGCCCATCCCGGGGAGGTGGCACGAGCCAGCGCCCTTGCGGCACTTCTTGGCTGGGGGTTGTGGTGGGCACTGGCGGGTTGGCGCGAAGAGTGGAGTCAGCGGCTGCTTGCTCAGGAGGCGCAACAGGCAGCACTCCTTGCCCGTACCCACCCCCATTTTCTGCTGAATACGCTTAATGTTATTGCTGGTTTGCTGCCCGATCAACCCGAAAAAGCGGAAATGGCCCTGGAGGCGCTTAGCACCTTGCTCTATAAGAGCATGGTTCCGCCTGGCCCCTGGTCGCTTGCTGACGAGCTTGCCGCTACGCGCGCTTACCTTGACCTGGCCACACTTCGCTATGGCGAGCGGCTGCAGTGGCAGTGGCAACTCCCTGAAGATGAGACAGCGCTGCAGCAGATCATCGTCCCCCGCTGGGTGGTGGTGCCGCTTGTGGAAAATGGGGTGATCCATGGCGTAGCTAAGCGCAAGGAGACTACCCTTATTCGCCTTACCATCACGCTCAGGGAGGGGTCGGTGGTACTCTTAGTCGCCAATCCAATGGCTGCTGCCAATGAGCACCTTCGCCAAGACGGCGAGGGGCATAGGATCGGACTGGCCATCGTGGCTGAACAGATCCGGCGCTGCGGCGGCAAAATGTCGGTGAGCAGAGAGAACGGTTGGTTTGTGGTCTCCTGGGAGCTTGCAACCCATTACCGCGCACACGATGGAAATCTGGGTCGTCGATGATGAACCGCTGGCGCGCGCCCGTCTGGCGCGGCTTTTGACGCCGCTTGGCCATCGGGTGTCGAGCTTTGCCGATGCCGAAGCTGCCCAGGCTGCCGCCCTTACGCATCTTCCCGACGTGGTCCTTCTTGATATTGCCCTGCCCGGTGCTTCGGGTCTGGCCTTTGCCTCCTGGCTCGACGCGTTGCCGCATCCGCCAGTGGTCATCTTTGTGACGGCGCACCCCGACTACGCGCTGGCTGCTTATGCCACCCACCCAGTCGACTATCTGGTCAAGCCGGTCAGCCGCGAACGGCTCGCCCAAGCGCTGGCTGCTGCCAGCCGTCCGCGACGGGCGCAAGGGCTTTCCCCAGTTGGGGAACCGATATGGACCTTTGTGTTGGGGCGCCGCCAGCAGCAGGTGCCGCAATCAGCAATCCGATTTCTGGTTGCCGAAGCCAAAGGGGTGTGGGCCGATACCACCCTTGGCCGCTTTCAGGCAGATGGGTCGCTGCAGGCGTGGGAAGTACGGCTGGGTGAAGCCTTTTTGCGCTTACACCGCCGCTATCTGGTTGCGAAGCGATGGCTTTCTTCTTGGGTCCCCGATCCTGGCGATGGGGGCGGGGTAGTGGCACTGTGGGATGGGACCACATTGCCGGTAAGCCGCCGCCATTTAGCCGCAGTGAAACGCCATTTTGCTTCGCTATAATGCTGCGATGAGCCAAACTCCCCCGCCGCGGGTCTTCCCGCTCGTTATTGCGCTGGTTGCGCTTGGCCCCTTCTCTACCGATCTCTACCTGCCGGCCTTGCCGGCGCTCGTGGCCGATCTGGCTACTGACGTTGCCCACGGGCAACTGACGCTTACTGCCTACCTGATCGGCTTTGCAGTGGGCCAGCTCTTTTCTGGACCGCTCTCTGATCGCTTTGGCCGCAAACCGGTGATTCTTTTCGGGCTGTTCCTTTATGCAGCAGCTTCGCTTGCTTGCGCCTGGGCGACGTCGATCGAGACGCTTCTAGCTGCTCGCATCGTGCAGGCGGTTGGGGCGTGTGTGGGGCCGGTGCTTGGGCGAACCATCGTCCGTGACCTTTATGGGCCAATTGAGGCGCCGCGGATGCTCGCCCACGTCGGTTCGGTAATGGCCTTTGCCCCGATGGTCGCCCCGACGGTGGGGGGGCTGCTGACCACCACCTGGGATTGGCGGACCAACTTCTTCTTCCTCTTTGGCTATGCTGCGCTGGCCCTTGCCGGTGTTCTCTGGGCGCTGCCCGAGACGAACCGCCACCGGGCTACTGCGCCGCTCTCTTTCTTTGGTTCGTTTCGGGTACTGCTCGCCGATCGGCGATTCCGTTGGCTCCTTCTTGCTAACGGCTGTGGGTACGCGGCCCTCTTTGCCTTCATCTCCGGGTCGAGCTTTGTCTTCATCACCATGTTTGGCTTTTCGCCGCTGGCGATGGGGCTTGCCTTTGCTGTAATGGTCACCGGCTACTTCGCTGGGTCGGTGGTCAGCGCCCGGCTTGCCCGCACGCTGGGTGCCGAGCGGTTGCTGACCGTCGGCGGCTGGTGCGCTTTGTGCGGTGGCGTCTTGATCGTGTTGTGGGTCGGTTTGGCGCCATCGCCAGCGGCCGTTCTTGTGCCGATGTGGCTATGCGGCGCCGCTGCAGGGTTTCTGATGCCTAACGCCACTGGGTTGGCGCTCGCTCCCTATCCCAAAATTGCCGGCGCAGCTGCCTCTTTGCTCGGCTTTTCGCAGATGGGGATCGCCGCAGTATCTGGCACGCTGGTCGGGCATCTCCTAACTGACTCCCCGATGCCGATGGCCGCAGTGATCGCAGCGGTGATGGGGTTGGCATGGGTAAGTACCCAAAGGGCGATGGCGGTCGGTTCTGGTTCAAGTCAATGATCGTTCTTGCCATTTTCCTGAATCCATGGTCAACAAAGCTGAAACCTCTCCTGTGGTCTGTCTGACATAAAATTTCGCCTGACAGTCCGGATTTTCTCTTTGCCGATGGTCTTTCTAGGGGGCGGCGTACTCCCTTTTGGCTTCGAAAGTTGGCGCTGGCGGGACGGCGTGACGTCGTTTAATGGGTTGCGTTCGGTTTGGGATGAAAGGAGACGGATTCAGGAATACTCCTACCACGCCCACCGAGCAGGGGAACATGGCCACTTCCACTGTTTTTTGCGCGCGCCGCACCTTCCTGCCGAAAGGGCTTGGCGAAACCGCGATGGTTCAACCATCGGCCCGCAAGAAGAGCGCATTGCCCACCTTATTGCCATTGGGATGGATCGCTGGGGGAACCCGCAGTCGCTCTTTTTGACCAACCGTTGGGTCACCGACGAAACGTGGTATCCGGCCCGCCATCTGGTACCGCGCATTGGTGATTTTGCGATCACCCACGCTTACCCCAACTGGGCGGCAAATATCTGGCTTACCGCTTTTGTCCATGCCACCCAGCCGTGGATTGCCGAGCTTTTGCGAGCACGGGATGATTGGGTGGTGCGCGCTGCCGCTGCCGATCAGAAGTGGTTCGAGTCGCGCCAGTGGGAAGTAGTCGTATACTGCGATCTCAGCAACGCGTGGCCGCAGCTACACACCTGGTCAAAAGGAGCTTTGTGATGTCAGCCTGGGTTGTCCTGATCACCACCCCAGATGAGGCGAGCGCCGTGGCGCTTGCCCGTGCGTTGGTCGATGCCCACCTGGCAGCCTGTTGTAATCTCATCCCCGGCATTCGTTCGATCTACCATTGGCAAGGGGAGCGGTGCGAAGAGAGCGAGTGGCTGCTGATTGCCAAAACCACTGCCGCGGTGTGGCCACAACTGGTTGCTGAGGTACATAAACGCCACCCCTATACCACGCCGGAGCTCATCGCGCTGCCGGCGGCGGCTGTTGCGGAACCTTACCTCAACTGGCTGGTCGAGACGGTGGTGGTCAGCGGAGCCCATTCGTGACCTGGATGCCCCCTTTTTCCCTGCTTCGGCTCGTAGGCTGGCTTTGGTGCGCCCTCTTTTTTCTCTTGCCGTTACTGGCTGCGGCTGCAACCGATCCCCTGCCCCCTGAGGAGGCCTACCCAGTAGTCGCTTACCGGCTAAATGAGCAGACGATTGTCGTCGAATGGTCGCCGCGGCCCCGCTACTACCTCTACCGCGACAAGATCCGGGTGCTAAGCCCGAACACTGAGCTAAAACTCGGGACACCGCAGCTCCCTCCTGGCAAGCGGAAACGGGACGACTATTTTGGTGAGACCGATATCTATGAGGAGCGCGTGCAGATCACCATCCCGGTGGTCGCCCCCGCTCCGGAGCCGCCGTGGACGATCACCGTCATCAGCCAGGGCTGCTGGAGCGGTGGCGTCTGCTACCCGCCGCTTGAGCAGACCCTGACCGTTGCCGACTCTCCTCCAGCTGCCTCGTCGCTGCTTGACCGGTTACGCATTGGGGCCGGGAGCGCTACCCTGTCGGTCGGCTTGGCCAACAAAGAGGAGACGCCGGTACCATCGCCCCCAGCCGTGTCTGAGCGTGACCCGTTGGCAGCGCCTGGGGGCGAACCGACTGCGCCGAGTCAGAATTCGCTACCTGCTCCTTCTGCTGCCACTACCGCCACTGATACGGGAGGGGATGAGGCGGGGCAACTTTCCCGGTTCATCGCCCAGCAAAACGGTGCCACGGTGCTTGCTGCTTTCTTCGGTTTCGGGCTTCTTTTGGCATTTACCCCGTGCGTTTTTCCGATGATTCCGATCCTTTCTGGGATCATCGTCGGCCAGGGGGCTACGCTGTCGCGCGCCCGGGCACTTGGATTGACGCTCATCTATGTGCTGGCGATGGCCCTGACCTATGCGCTTGCCGGGGTCATAGCAGGTTTTTCCGGCGCGATGGTCCAGGCAGCCCTCCAGCGCCCGGAGGTGCTTGTTGCCTTTGCGCTCCTTTTTGTGCTCCTTGCCCTTTCGCTCTTTGGTTTTTATGAGCTGCAGCTTCCGGCAAGCTGGCAGAGCCGCCTCAATGCCTTGGCTGGTAGCCAGCAAAGTGGCCAAGCGGTGGGGGTAGCGGTGATGGGGATCCTCTCGGCGCTCATTGTTGGCCCGTGCGTTGCGCCGCCGCTTGTTGGGGCGCTCCTTTATATCTCGCAAAGCGGTGATGCCCTCTTTGGTGGTGCGGCCCTCTTCATGCTGGGGCTGGGGATGGGGGCGCCGCTCATTGCCGTTGGAGTGGGCGCGCGGGCGCTGCTGCCGCGTAGCGGCCCGTGGCTCAACCGGGTCAAGGAGGGGATGGGGGTGGTTCTGCTTGCCCTTGCCTGGTGGATTGTGCGTCCGGTGGTGGCGCCGCCCCTGTGGCTAGCCGGCTGGGGGGCGCTGGCCGTTGGGGTCGCAGTGGCGCTGGGGGCGCTGGAGCCGCTTCCCCAACCGGTTCGGTGGCCCCGCCGCCTGGCTAAGATTGTCGGACTGCTCTTTCTCCTCTATGGGGCTGCGGCAGTGTGGGGAAGCCTTGCTGGGCAGAGTGACCCGCTTCAGCCATTGGGCGAGCGGGCAACGGCCGATCGGGTTGCCGGTGGTGAGGCGCTGCAGTGGGAGCGGGTCGAATCGCGGAAGGAACTCGAACCGCTCGTTGCCGCTAGCCGCCAACCAGTTGTTGTCGACGTCCGCGCTGACTGGTGCGTCTCGTGCCTGGAGCTTGAGCAGCGCACCTTCCCGCACCCAGAGGTGGTGCCGCTGCTAGGTCAGGTTCGCCGCGTGAAAGTCGATGTGACCGCCAACCGCCCAGAGGATCGGGCGCTCCTTAGCCACTTTGGTCTTTATGGCCCGCCGGCGGTCCTCTTCTTCTCTCCCGGCGGGTCTGAACGGCGCGAGCTGCGGGTGACCGGCTTTGTCGACGGTCCCCGTTTTGCCGCGCTGCTTCGTCTGGCGCTTTCGGCTAGTAGCGAACCGGTTACCGCGCCGCGGTAGCTAGCTAATGCGAGCATGAAGAAGCGATGACCAATGCCAATCGAGATAGGCTTATCCCCAACCCCGCGCGGCGGCGGTTAGTTGCCGCTGCTCTTGCCCTGCCGGTTAGTGTCGCGGCACGAACGGGGGGAGCTGCCTTTGGTGAACCGCTGCGTGTTGCCGCTGCCGCTGACCTTAAGTATGCGCTTACCGATCTCGTCCAGCGCTTTGAGGCTCAGGAGCGGGTTGCTGTTCGCCTCACCTTCGGTTCCAGTGGCCAGATTGCTACCCAGATTCGCCAGGGGGCGCCGTTTCATCTCTTCCTATCAGCCGATGAACGTTTTGCTCTTGACCTGGCCGAAGAGGGACGCACCGAAGGGAAAGGGGGCGTCTATGCGCAGGGCCGAATTGCGCTGGCGCTTCCGCCAGGTTCGCCGCTTAAAGCCGATGGCACGCTCGCCGACTTGGGCCAAGCCATTGGTGATGGGCGTCTGAAACGCCTGGCGATCGCCAACCCCGAACACGCTCCTTACGGCGAACGGGCGCGTCAAGCGCTTATCCACGCGGGGCTCTGGGAGGCGATCCAGCCCTTTCTGGTGTTTGGGGAGAATGTTGCCCAGGCGCTGCAGTTTGCCCTCAGTAGCGCCCAGGGGGGAATCGTTTCCCTCTCGCTGGTCAAGGCCCCACCGGTGCAGCAGCAGTTGGGTGGGTTCGACCTGATTCCTGCCCAGTGGCACACGCCGCTCATTCAGCGCTTGGTTGTGGTGCGCGGCGCCCCGCCTGCTGCGCACGCGCTTGCCGCCTTCGTGTTCGGCCCGACAGGCCGGGCGATTCTTGCTGCCTACGGTTTTCTGCCTCCGGAAGGGTAACGGGCTTACCATGGAGTGGCCAGCCCTTCTCCTTTCGCTTGAACTTGCCGCGGTCACGCTCCTAATTCTTCTTCCCATTGGCCTATGGGGGGGACGGTGGCTTGCCTACCACTCTTTTCCGGGGCGGGCAGTTGTCGAAGCGCTCCTCTTTCTGCCACTTGTGCTGCCGCCTACGGTGCTTGGCTACTACCTGCTGGTGATGCTGGGAACCGCCGCACCTCTTGGTCGGTGGCTTCAGGAGACGCTTGGGGTGACGCTTGTCTTTCACTTTTCTGGGCTGGTTATCGCCTCAATTCTGGTGAACCTTCCCCTGATGGTGCCGGTGTTGCAAAGGTCCTTTGAAGCGATCGATCCTGAGCTGCGCTTGGCGGCAGAGGTGATCGGATTGCCTGCCTGGCGCATCTTCTGGCAGGTGGAGCTGCCGCTGGTGTGGCGCACGTTGGTGAGTGCTTCCGTCATCACCTTCATCCACACGCTGGGGGAATTTGGCGTGGTGCTGATGGTTGGGGGCAACATTCCCGGTGAGACGCGCACGCTCTCGATCGCTATCTACGACCGGGTCCAGGCCTTTGATTTGGCCAGCGCCGATGCGATGGCCTTTTTGCTCCTTGCCCTCTCTCTGGGGGCTGTCACCCTCTCTTTTGCCCTGGCAAAGCGCGGCGCACCATGAGCACCCTTGTGGCTTCCTTACACTGCAAACGCCCAGTTCCATTGGCGGGCACGCTGACCTGTGCTGCGGGTCAGATGGTTGCGCTCCTTGGCCCCTCAGGGGCAGGAAAGACAAGCTGGCTGCGGGCAATTGCCGGGCTGCTCCGTCCGGAGATTGGGACGATCTCCTTGGGGGAGCGGTGCTGGTTCGACGGCGAACGCCGCCACTTCACCCCGCCACGGGCGCGACGTGTCGGGTTCCTCTTTCAGAATTACGCGCTGATGCCCCATATGAGCGCGCGGGAGAACGTCGCTTTGCCCCTTTGGCAACTGCCGCGCCAGCAACGGCTGGCCGAGGCCGAGCAGTGGCTGGAGCGGGTGGGGTTGGCCCCCGAACTCTGGTCGCGGCGTCCTGCAGAGCTATCGGGAGGGGAGCGGCAGCGGGTGGCAATGGCCCGGGCGCTGGCCGGCTCCCCGCACGTGCTCCTTCTGGATGAGCCCTTCTCCGCGGTCGATGCCCTGCAGCGCCAGCTCCTTTACGCGCTGCTAGCCCAGCTACGCGCCCAGGTGGCCATTCCAACCGTGTTGGTTACCCACGACCTGATCGAAGCGCGCCTCTTGGCCGATGAGATTGCCGTGATCGACCGCGGAACGGTGCTGCAGCAGGGGACGACCGAAGCGCTCTACCGCAGTCCGCGCAATGGGCGCGTAGCGGCAATCCTCGGCATCCGCAACCGCTTCGTCGGACGCTGGCTGGGCGCCGACCCCGACCATCCGGGTTGGGGGCGGCTTCGGTGGCTTCCAACCCGGTCGGCCCCTGATGATGCGACGCTTACCGTGTTACCAGCGCGTGACAAAGGGCGAATTCCCGCTGGACAGCTCGTCGACTGGGTGATCCAGAACGATGCGCTCACCTTGATCCCCACCTCGGCCAAGGTAACTGCCGCTTCGCCGACCCAGGCGCTTCTTCCCGTGCGCGTCAATGCGGTGCGTAGCTCTGGGGAGTTTTCCCAGATCGTCGTAACCGGCGTAAACCCCGCGGTGGCCATCGAACTTGTTGCTGCCGGCCCGCAGCGCCACCACTGGGAGGTTGGGGTTCCGGCGCAGCTTCTCATCGACACCTCGTGGATCCACGTGATGCCGGTGCGTCGGCCCTGAAAGAGCAGCGCGTCGCGTTGCGGCCCATCGACGGCACCGACCGGCTGGTTCCGATCCGTTGGGCCCCTTGTGCCGCTCGTCAAGTGTGGTATAGTCGCGCCTGAATTGCGCCGCAGTCAGTGGATTCTCGCTTTTGCACCGCTTAAAGCGGTGTGTCGCTTCCCCTGGGACTGTCGCCGCAGTCCCGTCCCGTTGCCCCATGAGGCCCTTTTGCGCCCCACGCGGTTTGGCTCAAACCGCTGCTTCGGGTTGTTTTTCATCTATTTGAAGGAAAACCGATGTCCTCTCTTTCCCCATTTGCCGCGCTGGGTCTGCCCCACGCGATCGTCTCGGCTATCGAACAGTGTGGTTACACCGAACCGACCCCCGTGCAACGCGAGACGATTCCGGCTGTTCTGGCTGGCGAAGACCTGCTTGTTTCGTCACAGACCGGTAGCGGAAAGACCGCTGCTTTTGCTTTGCCACTCCTGGCCCGCCTGGTTGCCCCCCGCCGCGATCCGGCCAGCCGTGGTGCCCGCGTCCTGGTGCTCACCCCCACCCGCGAGTTAGCCCAACAGGTGGAGAAGGCCTTTCGCACATACGGCAGGGGGCTCAGGCGTCTAAAGACGGTGACGCTGGTAGGCGGGATGCCCTTTGGGCCGCAGCGGCGTGACCTGACCGGGTTCGTCGATGTCATTGTTGCTACTCCGGGACGCTTGAAGGATCACCTTAATAGCCGCACGCTGACGCTCGCGGGCGTCGAAGCGCTGGTGCTCGATGAGGCCGACCGGATGCTCGACATGGGGTTCATCGACGAGATCCGGGAGATTGCCGCACAGACGCCGGAAAACCGCCAGACGCTTCTCTTTTCGGCTACCCTCGACGGGGTGGTTGGGCAGCTTGCCCAGACGCTGACCCGTTCGCCCAAGCGGATCGAAATCGCCCGGACCCCCGAGGTGGCGCCGAAGATCAGCGAACGGGTGCTCTACTTCGACAATGAAGGGCACAAAGCACAGATCCTTACCCATCTCCTCACCCACGAGGAGATCGATCAGGCGGTGATCTTTACCGCTACTAAGCGCAGCGCCGAAGCGCTGGCAGAGCGGCTGCTCCAAGAGGGGGTTCGGGCCGCTGCCCTGCACGGGGATATGGCGCAGCGGGCGCGTAGCCGGGTGGTCGAACGGTTGCGCCGCGGCGAAGTGCAGGTGCTGGTGGCCACCGATGTTGCCGCCCGCGGGCTCGATGTTGCTGGCATCTCCCATGTGATCAACTTCGATCCTCCCAAGCAGTACGAAGATTATGTGCATCGCATCGGCCGCACCGGTCGAGCTGGGCGCACAGGGGTAGCGATCACGCTGGCCCATCCCAACGAAGGGCGGCTGATCCAGGGGATTGGCCGCTTTGTTGGGCGGACTCTGCCTGAAGTGGTAATCGCCGGATTGGAACCCCGCTTTCGCCGTTCTGCTGCCCGTCCTGCCAGCCCACGAGGAGATGGCAGCGCAGGCCGTCGCACTGCCCCCAGCCGCTCGTTGCGCTGGGAAGAGGCACAACCCCGGTGGGAAGAGCCGCGTCAGTCCCGCTGGGAGGGGCGCCACCGCTGGGCAGAGGAGGGAGCAGACGAGCGCAACCGCACCCGGCAGCCCGGTAAACGCCCGATCCTGTCGCTTAAGAAGTAAATTCAGCCGGCCGCACCGCCCGAGCGTAGCGGTCGAGCACGCCGTTTACGAACTTAAACCCTTCGTCGGCACCGAATTGTTTGGCCAGCTCGATCGCTTCGTCGAGAATCACCCGGTGGTTGGTCTCCGGGTGGTTGGCAAACTCGACTGCAGCAAGGAGCAAGATGGCGTGTTCGATCGGCGAAAGCTCGGCGATCGGCCGCCGCGAGAAGGGGGCGAGCGCCTCGCGCCAGCGCGGCGCCTGGGCGATGGCGCTGCGCAGAAGCTCCAGAAAGAGGAGATGATCGGCCTGAGCAAAGAGGGGATCGTCGCTTATATGGGCTTCGATCGCCGCAGTGTCGTGGCCGGTAATCAGCCACTGATAGATCCCTTTCATCGCCAGCTCGCGGGCAAGCCGGCGGCGTGACCGCCCCTTGTCGCTGGCTGCCTTGGGCTGACCGTGGCCAGTTTTCATCGCCTTCCCCCTTCACGGGCGAGCGAGCGGAGCAAGTTGGCCATCTCAACAGCCACCTCGGCGCAATCGCGCCCCTTTTGCGTCATGCGCACCTCGGCCTCTTCGTCGGTGTTGGTCGTCAGCACCCCGTTGGCGATGGGCACGCCGGTATCGAGCTGTACGCGGGTAATGCCAGCGGCCATCTCGTTGGCCACCACCTCAAAGTGGTAGGTTTCGCCGCGAATCACCGCGCCCAGTGCGATCAGCGCGTCAAACTGGCCGCTCTGGGCCATCGCCCGTAGTGCCAACGGCAGCTCCAGCGCACCGGGAACGGTGACGATGGCGATCGCCTCAGGCGCCACGTGGAGCGCGCGCAGCCGCTCGATCGCCGCTGAAAGCAGCCCATCGCCCACGTCGCGGTTGAAGCGGGCCAGCGCTACCCCAACGCGCACCCCCCGGCCATCGAGGTTCGGTTCCCATTCGCGGATATCGTCGTATCGTGCCATGCTTACTCGTCCGTAAAACCGGTCACTTCCAGACCGAAACCAGAAAGATTGGGAAAACGCATCGGGTGGGAGAGAAGCCGCATCTTGCCTACGTGCAGCGCGCGCAGGATTTGTGCGCCTACCCCCAGGAAGCGGGGATCCCAGGCGCGCCGCCGCACTGTCTGCTCAGCAAAGTTGGCCAGTAGCTCTTCACCGCTTTGCGATCGATAAAGGAGCACGGCCACCCCTGCTGGCGCCTCAGCAATGCGCGCGAGCGCCTGCGGTAAGGTGACGCTGTGGTGGGCGTAGGTCGGATCGAGAAAATCAAGCACCGAAACCGGCTCATGGACCCGCACCAGCGTTTCGCGCTGCGGATCGATCGGCCCTTTCCAGGCGGCGAAGTGAACATCCCCCGTCGTGGTATCGCGAAAGGCGGTGAGGATCAAGGGGCCCCACGGCGTGGTCACTGGCTTTTCAGCCATCTTTTCCACCAACTGTTCAGTGCGCAGCCGGTATTCGATCAGGTCGCGGATCGCACCGATCTTCAGGCCATGCTGCTTGGCAAAGGCAAGGAGTTCGGGCAGCCGGGCCATCGTGCCGTCGTCGTTGAGGATTTCGCAGATTACCGCTGCTGGTTCAAATCCGGCCAGTGCTGCCAGATCGCACCCAGCTTCGGTGTGGCCGGCGCGAATCAGAACCCCCCCATCGCGGGCCATCAATGGGAAGACGTGGCCAGGCTGAACAAGGTCGTTTGGTTTGGCGTGGCGGGCAACCGCGGTGCGGATGGTATGGGCCCGGTCGTGCGCCGAGATACCAGTGGTCACCCCGTGCGCCGCTTCGATCGAGACGGTAAACGCCGTGCCATAGGGGGTGCCATTCTCTTCGGCCATCAGGCGCAGCCCGAGCTGGCGGCAGCGCTGCGGGGTAAGCGTCAGGCAGATCAATCCGCGGCCATACTTGGCCATAAAGTTGATTGCCTCTGGGGTAACGCACTCAGCGGCGATGACCAGGTCGCCCTCGTTTTCGCGATCCTCGTCATCGACAAGGATCACCATTCGGCCAGCGCGTAGCTCGGCGATGATTTCCGGAATGGTCGCCAGCGCGGTAGACTCCTTAGCATTCATCGCCTGCTCCTACCAGGATCTGCGCGGCGGTTTGGGGAAAGCGGTGGGCATAGGCAAGCAGCCGCGCAACGTAGCGCGCCAACGGGTCGGCTTCGAGATTGACCCGCACCCCCGGCGCTAGCCGGTCGAAATTGGTTGCAGCGACGGTGTGGGGAATCAGGTTGACGGCAAAGAGGCAGCCACCATCAGGGCAATCGGTCACCTCGTTCACAGTTAGGCTCACCCCATCGACAGCAATCGACCCCTTGCGGGCGATGTATGGCGCCACCGCCGGGGGGGCAAGTAGGCGCACAAAGCGGCTGCTCCCTACCGAGCGCACCTCAACCACCTCGCCCACCGCATCGACGTGCCCGGTGACCAGGTGGCCGCCTAACGGGTCACTCAGACGAAGCGCCTTTTCCAGATTGACCCGTGCCCCCACTTCAGTAAGTCCAACAGTGCACGCCAGCGTCTCGCCCGAGACATCGTAGAGTAGGCACAAGCGGCCATCGACCTCAGTGCGTCCAACCACGGTCAAGCAGACGCCGCTATGGGCGATGCTATCGCCTACTGCCACGTCGTGACAATCGAGCGCACCGGGGTCGACGGCGATTCGCACCCCATTTTCCTGCGGTATGACCACAGCAATCCGGCCTACGCCGGTGACGATGCCAGTAAACATCGTGGTTCCCTAAAAAATGGCGTCATTGTACCAAGTTGCTGCGTTGTCCATGCAGCGCGGCAATTCACAGGTAGAATTAACCAATTGCACATGTCAGGAGCTGAAGATGGCCAACCGAGTTCCCAACCCAAACGCCAACACCCTTTACCGCGAGGAGACCTACTCCGATCAGAAGGTTGGGGCGATCCGACGGATGGTGCCGGTGACCGCTGATGGAAATCCCGATCCGAGCCGCGAGGAACGCTTCATCGGTGAGCTCACGGTAATGACGCCGGTGGGAGCACTGCCCCTTACCTTTGAAATTCCGGCAAAAAACCTTGCTGAGGCGGTTGCCGGCTTTGCTGCCGCCGCTGAAAAGCAGCTTGAGCGGATGCAGGACGAGCTGCGCCGGCTGGAGCTTGAGCAGTCGTCGCTGCTTGCCAAGCAGGCGCTCGTTGGTGGCGGCCTGGGGGGAGGGGGCCTTGCCGGAGGCGGCCTGGGCGGTCCAGGCAGCGCCCCAGGTGGCCGCGGTGGCGGCGGGTTGATCCTACCCTGAGGGTGCCGCGCCATCGCCTGCGGTGTCGGCAAAAGAGGGCGGGGCGCGGAGCCCGATTGGTCTCCTTCACAGCCCTACACGGCAAAGAGGGGGGCGAAGCCGCCGCCGGCGGTGCGGAAATTGGTTGTCTGCCCCTCATAGAGGCGGGCAGCAAAAAGGAGAACTTCGCCGGCGTAGGCATAGGCGCGCAGGTCGAACTTCAACGGCCGGTGCGCCCCTTCGCCTTGTGGTACCCAGCGCAGCGCAGGGGCGGCATAGGCCTGCGCCACATAGTGGCCGGGTCGGATCACCGTCTCCCAAACGCGGCGGGTTAGCTTGTCGCCGCGGTAGGTTGCTTTACTGCCATAGCCGGCTACCGGCTTAAAGAAGAAGGCGCGCCGGTCGCTCCAGAGCGCCGCGGCGTTCTCGTCGGTGACTGGGATCGTTGCCGGCACATGGGCAAGAAGCATCGCCCGTGTCTGATCATCGACTCCCAGGGCCAAGAGCGTGCGCTCATCTGAGAGTGCAACCAACCGCCGTTTGTCGGCAAGAAGCGCATGGACGCGCGGGTGCGGGGTGACGACTGCGCCATCGTTAGCAAGCGCTTTAGCCAGCGCCGTGTGGGCCGGATCGCTCAACGCAAAGTCGGTCAGGCGGTTATAGACGAGATCGACCGGCAGGTTCTTGGTCGGCTCGCTGAGATCGGTAGCCCAGAGCACCCCGTTGCGCCAGGTGAGCTGATGGGCATCGGCAACCACCACCCGCCAGCCCGCCTGGGCGAGCATCGCCCGAAAGAGGAGAAATTCGGGGTAGAGGTATTGGCTAGCCGGGTTGTCGTCGATGAGCGCAAGGGAGCTGAGGGGCGCCGTGCCACGAGCAAGCTGCCACTCGGCGCGAAAGATCGCGGCCACCCGCTCGATGAATGGCGACCCCGCCATCTCAGGCAAGGGGGGCGGACGATCCGGCTCCAGTGCCGCCACAAGGAGCGCGTTGATGAAGGCGCCGCCAGCATTGGTGTTGATTTCGATTAACTGCGGCCCGCGCTCGGTCAGATGGAAGTCGTACCCCATGAAGACGCCGCGCGGGGCGTAGGGGTGTTGGGCAAGCGGCGAAACCTCGGCAAGCGCCATCTTCTGCCACGCCGGCTGCTCGGCCACCTGCTCGATTGCTCGGACCAAGGCGGCGATCTGTTTAAACGTTTCCGAAGTAACCCCCAGCGCCACCCCGGCCATCAGGTGGGGGCGGTCGGCCAGAAGTCCAGGGAGTTCAGGCACCAGGCGCGACCACTTCATGACGGTCGCATCCAGCCGCTGGCGGTCAAGCGCGACACAAAGACCACTCTGGTGTGGCATCCTGCGCTCCTACCCCAGCCGGGCCAACCACCAGGTGAGGACAAGCGACGCAACCCACGCTACCCCCCAGCCTAACCAGCGCCAGCGCTGCTGTCGCTTGTCGCGGGCAGCAAGCCGTGCTGCGATCCGCCTCTGGCGCCGTTCCGCTTCCCGCGCCGCCAGCTCCTGGTGAAGGAGCCGCGGCAACTGTGGCAACGTTTTGGCCCAGTAGGGGGACTCGTCAAGCAGCGCACGGCGCAATGCCCGCCAGCCAGTCTGTTCGCTCATCCATCGCTCCAGAAAGGGCTTAGCGGTCTGCCACAGATCGAGGTCGGGGTCGAGCTGCCGCCCCAATCCTTCGATATTAAGTAGCGTCTTTTGCAGCAGCACCAATTGCGGCTGCACTTCGACCTCAAAACGGCGCGCCGTCTGAAAAAGGCGCAGCAGCGTCTTACCAAACGAGATCTCTTTAAGTGGCCGATCGAAGATCGGTTCGCAAACAGCGCGGATCGCTCCTTCAAACTCCTCGACCCGCACGTAAGGGGGGGCCCAGCCGGCGTCGATGTGCGCCTGGGCCACCCGACGGTAGTCGCGCTGGAAAAAGGCGAGGAAATTGACGGCCAAGTAGTTTTTGTCCGTCTCAGACAAGGTTCCCATGATGCCGAAATCAAGCGCGATGTAGCGGCCATCGGGGGCAACCAGGATGTTGCCCGGGTGCATGTCGGCGTGGAAAAAGCCGTCACGAAAGACCTGGGTGAAGAAGATCTCCACCCCGGCAGCTGAAAGGCGCTTCAAGTCGATCCCCTGCGCCTGCAGTGCGTCGATCTGCGAGATCGGCGTGCCGTGCATCCGCTGCATCACCATCACCTGCGAGCCGCAGTAGTCCCAGAAAACTTCGGGAACAATCAGCAAAGACGAGTTGCGAAAGTTGCGCCGCAGTTGCGAACAGTTGGCTGCTTCGCGGATAAGATCGAGCTCATCTTCCAGCGATTTCGCAAACTCGGCAACCACCTCTCGCGGCTTGAGCCGTTTCCCTTCCGACCAGAGCCGCTCAAGGAGCCAAGCGGCAGTATCCATCAGGGCTACATCGTGCTCGATTACCCGGCGGATCCCCGGACGGAGAATCTTCACCGCCGCCTCGCGGCCATCAAAAAGGGTGGCGAAATGAACCTGGGCCACCGAGGCGCTGGCAACTGGCTTGGGGTCGAACGCTGCAAAGACCTCGTGCACCGGTTGGCCAAAGTGGCGTTCGAGGATTGCCAGCGCCTCGACGCTGGGAAAGGGCGGGACGCGATCCTGAAGCTTAGCCAGCTCATCGGCGATGTCGGCGGGGATCAGATCGCGGCGGGTGGAGAGCATCTGACCGAACTTAACGAAGATCGGGCCGAGCATCTCCAGCGCAATGCGCAGGCGCACCCCGCGCGGTGTGGTGTCGTGGCGCCAGAAGAAGAGCAGATGCCACCAGCGGCTTAGCCGACCGGAAGGGTCGGCCTGGGCAACGATCTCATCAAGCCGGAAGCGGTAGCTGATCCACAGGATGCGCAGGAGGCGGGAAAGGCGCATGAGGGGCTCAGAGGCCAAGGTGGTGCGATTGTACCTTGGCTGATTATCCACGCCAATTGCCGCGGCAAAGAGGGGCGCTTTAGGTTGTAATTGGCCTGGGTGACCGCGCTGATTTCGTTGGCCAGTCCTGCGAGATCCAAACGCTTGCCCGTGTGAGGGCTTCCCCCTTTTCTGGTGCAGGCCATGCCGCTATACTTCTAAAAGCGATGAAAAGGGAGGATAGCGATGGCTGCTGTGGTAGATGTGCTTGAACTCTACGGCAAGCTGCGTTTAGCACCGCAGCCGACGTGGAGGAAGGTAGGCATAGCTACCACGCCTTGGGCTGGAACGCCTCGTCGTTTAACAGCCGCATCGTCTCGCCTGAGGGGGCAAGTACAAAGAGCCCCTTACGATAGGCGTAGGCAGCCACTTCCTCGGGCACGACCATGGCAGCGACTGCCCCCAAAAGCCTATAGCTGCCATACTCTGGCCAATAGGTCTTGAAGTGCGCCAGGCGCTCGAGGTGTTCATTGACGTCATCGACCGAGAGGTGGCTTTTGCACTCGATGGCAATGAGGGTGTCGCTGTCGATGGCCACCAAATCGACTTGCGCCAGCAG
>Ga0308420_1000547_pt1 | contig 18749 bp, 18 predicted proteins | sample HotsprSampleMS55_FD_203802 | JGI IMG/M metagenome (GOLD analysis project Ga0308420, IMG submission 203802) | Hot spring phototrophic mat microbial communities from Mushroom Spring, Yellowstone National Park, Wyoming, United States - 20090730_MS55 ... | reverse complement strand
CTTCTCGCGAATCGCCGGAAAGGCGTCCGGATACTGGTGTTTGTCAATATCCATGTAAATGAGGTCGAACGGCCCCGGCGTCTGCCGTAAGGCTTCAATGGCATCCCCGACGTGGAAACGTGTCAGATCAAGCATGTTGGCACGGCGGAAATACTCTTGCGCCTGCTCGCTGTTCCTGCGGTCTCCGTCAGTGTGGTGGATTTCTCCACCGCCGAGACGGCGTACCGCCCGCGCGAACCACATTGTTGAATAACCGTACCCGGAACCCAGCTCAAAGATACGGGTCGCTCTGCGTATCAGCGTTATCTGATAGAGGAAGCGACCAACGACCGGACCGATAATAGGGAAGTTTCGCTCTGCGGCCACTGCTTCCATCTCGGCAAGCAAGGGATCGTTATGGGCGGAGAGTTGATCGATGTACACCTTGATCTCGGGCTGCAGAAAAGCGGCAAATGCCATAGTCTACTCCGTTCAGCGATAGAGTTCTTCGTCTTGCAACGGCTCGTCTGGGAGGCGGATACGGGGATAGAGGGAGGGGGTACCGTGGCGCCCAAGGAGGAGGAAATCGACCGGGATAAAGGGCAGTGGGACCTCTACACCGACATATGCGCTGCGCTGATCGCTGCCGAACGCTAAGCGGGTACCGATCAGCTCTTTCGGTAATGTCCCATGCACGTCCACTCCGGAGCCGCCGATGCTCCCTGACAGATACGGTAGGGTGCGCCAGCCAGCCTGTTCATTCTTTTCTCGCTGGCCTGTGAGTGTGAGGTCCGCAGCTTCAACGCCTTGGGCGAGGAGTGCCAGACCGCGATCCCCACGGGCTACCGCTTGTTCGTACCCTTTCTCGCGGAAACGGAGCCAGAATCCCTCCCACGCTGCTTCTGGAACAGTGTAGAGTTTGGTCCGTGGACCCTGATCGCTCTGCAGCTGCAGAGCGATTGCTCTACTCGGGAGCAAGGTGATGCCGTCATCGGTCAGCTCGACGTTGCTGACGTTTCCGTCAAAGAGCTCGGGTTTCAGTGTCAACCCTTTCGGGCCTACCAGATCGGGATTTTCTTGCAGGAACGCTTTGCTCAACCGTAGCCCACGGTTTTCGGGCAGGGTAAGCGCACGCAATTGGGGAGCTGCCCGTCGTGCTGCTTTAGTGTTGGGGTAGTGCTGCAACAAGGTGCGGAGGTAGGATTCCTTCTGGGCCTGGTGTTGGCTCTGGTTCGCCATCTGTAAGAGCGCTTCACCGGCTCGCTCCTGCACGCGTGTGGCCTCCGCTGCTTTGCCTGCTAGCTGGTAGTACGTGATCGCCTTATCCAACTGTCCTTCTTTCTCGTAGGCGTCCGCAAGAACTTCGTAGACATGGGGGGCCCGTGCCTCGGGTGGAGTGTTCCGCAGGTACTTTTCTCCCTCTGCAATCACTTTTTGCCGTGAGACCGGGTTGCCGGTCAGCACCTGAAAGAGCTTGGAGCCGGTTTGTACGAGAGTCAGCACGCCAAAGGTTGCCGCTCCGACGAGACCTTCGGTGGCGACCTGTGTGCCGGCAACGATGAAGTTGTCTTTGACGAATCCGCCCCCCGGCAGAATGTATTTTAAGGTCTCCTTGTTATGTTCCCATTCGGCTGCACGCAGACCAGCGAGCGGATCCTGGGGGGGAGCCGCTGCTTCTTTTTGCCGTAAACTAGCCTCCACCTGGGCTAGCCCAGCACGGGCTTTGGAGGAGGTTTCGTCGATGAGCAGGGCAAGATGGTAGTGAAAATTCGCCCCCCAATAATCACCTTGCTGTAGTGCGGCGTCTGCGCGGGCAAGCTCAGCCTCTAGCATGGCGCGGTTACGCCGCGCTTCCAGGGCGGCAACTTTCTGTTGCACCTCAGGGGCGCGCGGGTCTGTGGGGGCGCGGCGCAGAAACTCCCGATAGAGGACGAGTGCTTTGCGTTCACGTGGACTTGGGCCGTTGCCATCGCTCCATTCTGAAAAAACACCCTGTGCTGCTTCTAGACGTGGGCTGCGTGGCGTGCCGAGGAACAGACTGCCGACGTCAAAGGTCGAAAGCAGCCAGTTGAAACGGCGGCCGAGGCGGTCGCGCTTAGCGTCGGAGAGTAAGCGGTCAGCTGCGGCCAGCAGTGCGTCGGGCGTCGCATGCAGCATCTCCATGTCCAGAGGGTTAAGGTCGTGCCCGGCGCGCGATTGTGGTAGAAGAGCCTGGACGTGGGGCGTGATACCGGTCTCTGGTTCTCCCTGCGAGACTAGAGCGGTGTCGAGCTGCGAGAGATCCCGTGCGTGTCTTTCTACCGCCGTAAAGTTTTGCAGGTACGCGTCAGTGATAGCATTGGCGACTTTCTTCCCGACCTCGTCCGGGAAATACCGTTCCGGTGGCTCTGGGGCAGTAAATGGGGTGTAAGTCGGTAGGAAGTCGTTCAGTTTATGGACGAGCGGATCTGAAAACTCCTGACCCACCGCTGCAGAGCTCATCCACAATACCAGGAGTACAAGAAGCAGGGTACTTCTCATAACAGTGGTACTTCCTTGGAGGTCTTGGGCAAGGATTGTGATCCGGTCTAGCGACTTAACTGCCCAATTCTCGCCATGTACGCTTGGAGTGCTTCCAGCTTGCCTTGCGCCTCCTGTTTTTCCAGACGTCCTTCCTCCCGAGTCACTTGGGTATAGAGACGGAGCGCCGCACGGCCGAGCTCTGCAAACGTCAGAGGATCGAACTGAAGGCGCTGTGGGTCGTGCTGCGCTACGTACTCCTGCGCCAGGGTAAAGTAAAAGTCCCCCCATTTGATGTGGTAACGGGGAAGATTTTTGCTCTCTTTATGCTTGGTGATCAACTGGCTATAGGCCAGTACGACGCTTTCATTGCCGTCTGCGATGCGGTGGCGGTTGAGTTCAAGGAACGCGACCTTGGCGTAATCTACCCGCTCTTCTTCTTCGCGCGCCAGGATCTCGTAGGGAGTCCCGGCATATTGGTGTTGTAGTTCTTGCCACGCTGCGATTTGCTGGTCGAGGGCTTGCAGATACGCAACCGGGGTGACTGCTGTAATCGGGGCTTGCTTGATGGCCTGGAAGCGCTCGAGCGCTTCCAAGGCTGTAGCTGCTTGCGGAGACAGTCCATTCTGGCTCTGTTGGACAATGCGGTATTGCACAATCGCCTGGTCGTACTCGTGCAACCTTTCGTATGCCTGCCCGCGCAGGAAGGCGAGCAGAACCGGATCGCTTTGCGGATGAGCCGTTTCGTACCCCTGTAAGCGAAGAAGCGTTGCTTTATAGAGGTTCATACCAGTCTCATCGTGCGGTGCGGGGAAACGATACGTATCGCGACCGGCCGCGCGCTGCAATGCGGAGGCGAGGTACTGCAGATCAACCGCGGTCTCCTGCTGGGGCCGCATTTCCCTTTTGCCCTGCAGGGCAGGGAAATCGCTAGTACCCTCGGGAGCACTGGCGCGTGAGGAAGATCCCTCGTGCCCACTGGGGGTGGGGAGGGTCGATGGCGTTTCTGGGAAGGTGCGCGCTGTCCGCCGTTTCACCGCACAGCCGAGCATCACAGCAGCGGTCAAAACACTCAGAAGAGCAACCTTCGCTATGCTGGAGAGTGTTCTTGTTCTGCAAAACCGGCACATGCACGATCGGCTAAGAAGACATGCATTTCTCCTTCAAACAAACAACAAACGCTGCAACAGTCAACACCTTGCGCGCTCAAACCTTAAAGCGAAAGCGTTACGGTGTCAAACCTGCTTTCTCCCTCTTTAGCGGTTAGAGAGGTGGAAACGCTCTCTTGTCTCTGCCTACGTCGCACGCTATACGAATGCAGCAATGGCAACGACTAAATCGGCCGCCGCTTTCCCCCGTCCAGAAGAAATTCTTGCGCGTTTAGAAAAAGACCCTCTCGTTCCTCTCTATCTCTTTTATGGAGATGAACCGTTCTTCGTTGACCGGGCAACTGCGTTAGTGCGCTGGCGCCTTGGCCGTACAGTCCCGGTCCGTGTGTTCTATGCTGGGCAAGATGCGCTCGAATCGCTGTTAGAAGCGTGGGGGGCGCCGTCCTTATTTGCGGCCCAGACTCTGGTCGTGCTCAAGAATGCGGAGCAGCTCAAGGCTGCGGAAAGAGCACAGCTCGCCAAGGAAGCGGCGTGGCATGACGCGGTGCAGCCGCTGGTGGTGTGCGCACACGGACGGGTAGACCTCACGCAAAACTTCTTCGCGCTGTGTGCCAAGAAGGGCTTTGCTGCAGAGTTCCGGCCGCTGTTCGCACACCAGGTGCCGGCGTGGGCTCAGCGCCTCGCCCACGAACGGGGGGTGCGCCTGCGAGAAGATGCGATCCATCTTTTAAGTGACTTGGTCGGTGCGAATCTGTGCGCCCTGGCTATGGAGATCGACAAGCTTGCGGCTTTTGTGTTTCCCCAGACCGAGATTCCTGCCGACGCGGTGGAAGCTTGCACGGGTAGCCTGTACAAGCACACGGTTTTTGACCTCGCCGATGCCATAGGGCAGCGTGATCGCAAGAGAGCATGCTGGCTATTGCAGCGTGTCCTGGTTGATGAGCGCGGGGCGTTGCCGATCCTGCATGCCCTTGTCAGTCATTTCCGGCGGCTCTGGTGGGTGAAAGAATTGGCGGACAGTGGGGCAGCGGAGAGTCACATCGAGCGCACCGTGGGATTGCGCGGGAACCGGTTGCGGGCTGTCCTAGGCCAAGGGCGCCTCTATACCCAGTCCGACTTGCAGCGATTTTTCCATTATACTGCTTTGCTGGACGTGAAGCTAAAATCCGCCCGCACTTCACCCTGGGCGCTATTCCAGGCCTTCATTCTGCAGATGTGCGAGCGGCCGACGTGATGAATGAAGGAGAGAGGAGTGGAAGGGAAGGTCACCAAAGCTACTGAAGTGCAACTGGGGTTTGCCTTTCTCACCGACACCGCTTCAGTCGCGTTCTCACAGGGCAAGCTCGTTCCTCCCGGCCCTGAGATACCGTTTGAACCACCACAGCAATCTCGGCGTTCCCGCACCAGCTCGGCGCCGCGGACTTTGGCAGAGGTATTGACAGTTGCGCATGCCCTGTTACTTGAAGCTCCGCTCGAGGAGGTGAATGCGCAGCTACTCGCGCTCTTTGAGTTTTGCGAGGCTGCACTGACCCGATCGCTCGATGTCATACCCCTGCGTACCGGCGAGGCTTTCTCGAACGAGGAATACCGGAGCTTGCGGGGGATCGGCCATGCCCAGTGGTTGCTGGTCGAGGCACATGGGAGACGAGAAGCGGAGCCGGTTCGTACAAAGAAGCCGAGGAGGACAAAAAGCGCAGTGTGATACGCCCTGTGAGCTAAGAGGCGGTGCGGAGATAGCGCCCTTGCTTCCCCTCTATTGCCCGCTGGCGATCAGCTGGGCGAGGGTGTCTTTTAAGGGGAGTTCCTCGCGGAGTGCGGTCAGGCTGTGAGCGACTGTGTCGACCCCGTGAGTAATGACTTCGGCGTTTTCGGCACACTCCAACGCCTCGGCGAGGCGGATGCCGGCGAAGGTCAGCAGTGGTTCTTGCCCACCAGCCGCGTTGGCAGCGCCGAGCAGGAAGAAACCGTACTGTGTGGCGCGAGTATTATAGAGGTGCAAGAGATCGGCTTGGGTGTCTGCGCATTCCTGGGTGTCTTTCTGTGCGCACACAGTACGAACAAAGGCGGAGATTGTAGTCCTGACCAGTGCTGCCATGAACGAGTTTCGTAATATTGCGGCGGCATGGACAGGAAGCGCGACTTGGAAGGCTGCCGCGGCGATACGGTCGCACGCGTGCAACAGGACGATGAGCAATTCGGCTGTCGCGGCCTGGGATTTGAGCTCGCTTGTGAAGGGATCTTTTGCAAGCTCCTGGGCGACCGCCGTGTACGCTCGGAGGTGCTGCCAGCAGCGCGCCGTCAAGTCAATAAGCTCGGTGCTGAGCCGCTGAACGGCCCGTACAGAGGGCGGTTGTGTCGAGTCGGGCTGCATGAAAAGGAGCTTTGCCTATACGATGCTTGAGCTACTAGGGTGCATGTTGCCGCAAAGCCTTTGGCAAGGCAACCGTCCGCGGAGGGAGATGACACAGGTCAATGGGAATTGCTACCGGGAGCAGTCGCTAGCGCGCCGAGTGCGACTTGGCCGTTTCTTGCTCGTCGCGCAGATGGTGGTCCGTATTTATGGTGGCTACAAGCTGATTCAGCTCTGTGGCCGCTTCTTCTCTCCCGACAACCTTGCCGCACGCTACGCCCGTCATCATCGCCGCAGTGCAGAGCTGATTTATCGTACCGCCCTGCGTCTCGAAGGATGGTTGGTGAAGGCGTGTCAGTTCATCGGTTCGCGGGCCGATATTCTCCCCCAGGAGTATATTGCCGTGTTATCTCGCCTACATGACCGGGTGCCGCCGCGGCCGTTCGCGGTTATACGACAGCGCGTCGAAGAAGAACTCGGGAAGCCGCTTGCAGAGGTCTTTTCCGCCTTCGCCCCTGAGCCGATCGCGGCCGCGTCTCTCGCCCAGGTGCACGCTGCGGTGTTGCGTGATGGCCGACGGGTGGCTGTGAAGGTGCAATATCCGGACATTGCCGCCTTGGTCGACCTAGATCTGCGCAACGTCGCGTTTTTTATTGAGTGGCTGGCATGGTTGGAACCGCGGTATGATTTCCGCTTCGTCATCCGCGAGTTACAGCGCTATATCCCTTTAGAGCTTGACTTTGTCCGCGAGGGACAAAACGCGGAACTGGTAGGGCGTAACTTCGCGGCTCGTGGCGACACGAGAGTGATCGTCCCGCGCATTTACTGGGAGTATACCACCGCGCGTGTATTAACGATGGAATTTATGGACGGGATCAAGATCACCGATGTTGAGGCGCTGCGTCGTGCCGGGATTGATACGCGTGCAGTTGCCCAGATGCTCACCGAGGTATATCTACAACAAATCTTGCTTGATGGCCTCTTCCATGCCGACCCGCATCCGGGCAATCTTTTGGTGCAACCGGGGCCGCGGTTGGTCTTTCTAGACTTTGGGCTCACAAAAGATCTGCCGCCGGAGTTTCCGCTGGAGATGGCGCGCCTTACCACGGCAATTGTGATGCAAGATGCGCACGAAATCGTTGCCGCGTTCCGTCGCTTGGGGTTCGTTACCAAAAACGGCGGCTCAGAAAGCTTACTGGTCTTGGGAGAGGCGGTGCTGGGGCATTCCGTCAAAGAGAACAAGGCGTATGCTGACCCAGCAATGGTTGAGCACTTTAATCATGCGTTGTCCCAAGCCTTACGGAAGGATCCGATCGTAGAGGCTCCCAGCGATCTCGTGCTTGTCGGCCGGGTTATGGGACTGCTCAGTGGAGTCGGGAAACAATTGGGCTCAGAGGTGAATTTGTTCGCCACCTTAATGCCATATCTTGTCAAATAAAACCCCGACAGGGCTATCACCTGGCAGGTGTCCCGCTGGTGCAAACGGGCTGTCGGGGTTGCGGTGGTGCCTGGATGCCTCCAGGCGGCCACCCGAGATCCTCTTGGGTACGTCAGCCTAGGAGGCCACCACCTCACAGATCACCGTAGTAAATTGCATGCTGGATCACCTCCTTCCTCGGCGTACCCGTCGCGGGTCCAGAAGCCGCTCAGCCAGGAACCGGCCGCCGAATTGCCGGCCCGAGGCATGGTCCGCTTACGTCCTGCCGGATTACAGGAATCGTCGCGCTAGGAGCCTGTGTCTGCCCGACCAATACTATTAACATACCCTGAAATTTCTTACGGGTCTAGCGTGGCAAGGAACACGGAATAAGGAATAAGGATCCCCGCCAACTCTGGCCTTGCGTAAAGACAACCTGAATCCTATATAGTGAACACACCTTCTACTCTGTATGCCATACTTTCATGCTCTTGCGGTTTTTGAAGTTCGAGAGTCTTCTATGGAGGCGGCAGACCGTGCTGCAGCCGCACTGCTGCAGGCTATCCGACACCCTAAGGTGCTTCTCTACGAGCATGATACCAGCAGCGGGCTGGAGCCATCCCCTGCCGCCACGACGACGTATTTTTCGGTGCTGGCTGACTTCGACGTAGAAGCGCAAAGCGAGGAGCGGGCTGCAGACCTCATTGTAGAGGTTCTTGAGAACTCTTCTACCGATACGATCCAGTTTCTTGCCGTTGGGTTGACGCCGGGTGAGCGGCGGGTTGTCCAGAGAGCCCCTGCGGAGGAAGAGCGCCGGGCTGAACAAGCCGGCCGCGAGGAACGGGGTAGGCGGGGCCGTCGATCCCGTGGCCGAGGGAAGCAGCGGGAGGCACAACGAGAAACCGAAGCGCCTCACGAAGAAACTTCTCTTAGTGCACCGGAACCGGAGGCAGTCCCACCTGAGGTACGGGTAGAGGCGGTTGCCGCTGAGAAGCAGGAGCTGGCTCATGCGGCGGCTACTCAACCTGCCGGTATCACCGCAGAACCCTCAGGTCCACCTGCAAGATCGGTGGAGGTAGGGATTCCTTTGCCGCCGCGGAGTTCGCCCTCTATGCGCGTCACGCTTTCCGTCTCGTTGCACGTGTCCGAGTTAATTCCGCAGTTTAACGGATCGGTACTCCCCGCGCAGCAGGAACTACTCGCTCTCGCGCTTGCCGAAGTACGACGCCGTTACCCGGAATTGCCAGAAGGGCTCACCCCAGACTCGGAGATCGTTTCTCACCCTTGGGGAGAGACGATCCTGACGTTGACCTGGCGATATGACGTGCCCGTGCCTTCGGCTGCAGAGGCAACGGAGTAAAACGATGACACTCCCGCTCATGCTGGCTGATTGTCGTGTGCTAGACTTTACCCAGTATCTCGCCGGTCCGACTGTGACCCGGCTGATGGCAGAAATGGGAGCGTACATCATCAAGGTTGAGCAAGCCCCCATGGGAGATCCCTCACGGGTGCTGCCTTTTGTGAAGAATGGACGCAGTGCCTACTTTGTCCAGCAGAACCGCGGCAAGAAAAGCTTATGTCTGGATTTTAACCAACCTCAGGCCCTCGATCTCCTCCGTGCACTTGTCGCGACGGTCGATATCGTGGTGGAAAATTATGGTCCTGGGGTGTTGGAGAAACGACAACTCGACTACGACTCCCTCAAAAAAATCAACCCGCGTATCATCATGGTGTCGATTTCCGCCTTCGGCCGCCAGAGTCCGCTCGCACACAAGGTTGGGTATGATCTGATTGCCCAGGCGTTTTCTGGCATCATGCACATGACTGGCGCACCAGACGGCCCGCCGCAGTTCGTTGGCCTGGGCATTGCCGATGTGACCAGCGGGGTGCATGCGTTTGCTGCGTTAGGCTACGCCTTGTATTACCGTGAAAAAACGGGTGTCGGACAGCACATCGATATGGCCATGGTTGATGCCCTCTATCATATGCATGAGGTCAACATCCAAGCGTATGCAGCGAGCGGAGGACAGTTTATCCCGTCCCGTTTTGGTTCACACCACCCGCTGATTTGCCCCTGCGGGACGTTCAAAGGTCCACAGGGCTGGATTGTCATCTTGGTGCTGGATCGGCAGTGGCCGAGCCTGGTGCGCGCCATGGGCAAGCCGGAGTTGATAGATGACCCGCGTTTTGCTAGTGGGGCGGACCGGGGCAAAAATCAACGGGAGCTCATCCCGCTCATTGAGGAGTGGCTCCAATCCTTTCCGAGCGACGCAGCCGCCTTGCAAGTACTGGAGGAGTACCGCATTCCGTCCGCGCCGGTGCTGTCAATCGTGGATACGCTCTCCCACCCGTATTTCCACGCGCGTCATATGGTACGCACCGTGCCCGACCCGATCTTGGGTGAAGTGACAATCCCGGGCTTTCCGTTCAAATATTCCGCCTTCCCTACCTTGCCTGAGCTGCAGGCGCCTTTACTGGGCGAGCACAACGCAGAAATTTTGCATAGGCAGTTAGGCTACACAGCAGAACAGGTCGCGAAACTATACCAAGCTGGGGTCCTGTTCGCGGAACACAAATAAGGCGTTGCGACCCTACTCCTTGTGATCAGACGATAAAGAGGCCATATCGAGTTGGTATGCAGTGAGCAAGGCGTCCTGGCTGGTAATCCGTCAACATTCAGGCGACCCTGTGGTCGTTCGCACACCTGGAGCGCCCCTAGAGGGGTGCTCGATCCTGCCGTGCTAACAAGCAGTACGACGGAGGAATCTTATGCAGATCGGTTCACTGAATGTTTTATGGCTGCCGCCCCTGGGATTATCGCCACCACGATGCTGAACGCCTATTGCGATGCGCACGAGCGCTATGTCTTTCCGCTGGCGGAAGAGATGAGGAAAGGGTACGAATATATCCATGCGCAAGGTTTCATCCTCCAGCTTGATGCACCAGACTTAGCTATAGAGCGCACCTTCTCGTTCCAGGACACGTCCACCCCTGAGTTTCGACAAATCGTGGCAATGTACGTCGTGGCGCTGAACCTGGCTAGCCGCAACATTCCGCTCGCAGATATCCTCCCCCTCCTGTACCAAGCCAAAGTTGGGGCGCTTTCGCTGGAGATGGCTAACCGGTGTCGCCAGCATGAGTACAAAGCGTTGAAGACATATCCCCTACCGGACTCGATGTTGCTGACCCCAGGTGTCATCGATGCGACCGCCAATGACGTCGAACACCAGGAAGTCATTGCCGACCGTGTCTGTCAGGTAGTAGAGGCGGTGGGAGACCGGAGTCGGGCCCTGGCGGGGACGGAGTGCGGCTTTGGTACGTTTCCCGGCTGGGGGATGGTTGCTAGGGATGTTGTCTGGGCTAAACTGCAGGTGTGTAGTGAAGGCGCACGCCTCGCGACACAGCCAGTGTGGCAGGGTGGGAGCTTGCGCACTGCGGATGGGTAAGCAGCACCATCGACCGATGCTGCGCTCCCTCTTCACTCCCTGAGGAGGGGCTTCAGCGTGACGAGGACGGTGTGCTACCGTACAATCTATGACTACGAAAGCATCGCTATCCCCTACGAGATCTGGAAAGGTTCGGTCTATAGGGCATGCGCTGGGCACGGCACTGGCTGCTTTGCTCACAGCCCTGCGCAAGATGCCGACGGTCGTGCTCTTCGCCACGCTCGCTGCTGTGCTCTATTTCACCCAAGCCGAGCAGCCTGTAGAAGAAGCCCCGAAATTCCGTGACCCCGAGGAAAGGAATGCATTGCAACTGCCCCGGGACCTCCCGCCTGGGACGAATCCCTCTGTCGTCGCATGCGTACAGAAGGTCGACGCCCAACTCTCCAACGGTCTATGGGCTGATATTTACTACGGCATGGAAGTGCGTCTTGATGGCAAGGCGGTAACTGTGAAAGTCACGGCAAAGTGGCAGGAACTCTCCGAAGACAAGCGCAAGACCGTCGCGAATGTAGTTGTGGATACTTGGGTCGAGCATGGCAAAGCGCTGCGCGTGCTGAACGCCAAGGAGGAACTGGAAGAAGTGGTGATTAAACGTCTCCCTGATGATCAAACCGTCGCGGCATGGAAGCCGGCCACAGGCCTACAGCTCTTTTCACCCCAGAGCGAGGCGTAAGAACCGGGAAAAGGGCCTACAAGACGGAGCTGTGCCGGCTGCCGTTTCCCCCGTTCCACGGAAGTCTACGACCGTGAGTGAATTCTTTACGATTCGCTGGCAAGACGGCGTTGTCGTCATGCTCGACCAGCGCTTGCTGCCGACAAGAGAAGTCTACCGCAGCTACCGTCACTACCAAGATGTCGCGCGCGCTATCACTGAGATGGTGATCCGCGGCGCACCGGCGATTGGCGTGGCCGCGGCTATGGGCATCGCCTTGGGCGCACGGCAGTTGCCGCGGATTACGGATACTGCCGAGTTTGCGCAGCTCTGTCAGCGGTTTGCCGCAACTCGACCGACGGCGGTGAATCTCTTTTGGGCGATCGAGCGCATGCAACACGCGTATACGCAAGTTCGTGCCTGTGGGCGGGAGGCAATTTGTGATCGCCTGACCCAGGAGGCGCTGGCGATCTACGAGGAAGATATCGCAACGAACCGCCGCATAGGTCAGTACGGGGCCACTTTGATTCCGCAAAAGGCAACGATCCTGACCCACTGTAACGCGGGAGCGTTAGCGACCGCAGGGTATGGGACCGCTTTAGGAGTAGTCCGCGCGGCGTGGGAACAAGGAAAGAAGATTTCGGTCGTGGTGCCGGAGACTCGGCCATTCCTCCAGGGTGCACGCCTCACCGCCTGGGAGCTGGTGAAGGAAGGCATCCCTACCACCCTCGTGACCGACAGTATGGTTGGCTACTTCATGCAAAAAGGAGAAATTGACTGTGTGGTCGTCGGCACGGACCGGACGGCAGCCAATGGTGATGTGGCAAATAAAATCGGCACCTATACCACCGCTGTCCTCGCCGCACGGCATCGTGTACCGTTTTATGTAGCCGCGCCGACCTCATCGATTGACTTGCGCTGCCCGACCGGAGCGCAGATCCCAATTGAGGAGCGAGGGACTCGCGAAGTGACCCATATTTTGGGACAGCAAATCGCCCCAATCGGGGTTCGGGTCGCAAACCCAGCCTTCGACGTTACTCCCCACGCTTTGGTCGATGCCATTATCACTGAACAGGGCATCGCTCGTGCTCCGTTCGGACGGAGCTTGCCTCTATTGGTGAAAAAGGGAGCGAAAGAAGGGCAAAGTCTGGGTAGACCTGGGACGCAGCAATCGGGAAGAAGAAAAGCAGTTTAGTCAGCTCGCCGTGCTTGTCGTCGGATTGCTGCCACAAGCTGTCGGTGCTCCGCGGCGCCGATCGGTCGGTGCGAGGGCTGCGCCTGATGTGTACGGTGGTGACGTTTGAGGGCGAGTAGCCGTTCTGCTGCTTCGGTGAGGCGTTGGGGCGATAGTTCTCCTTTGTGTAAGGCTGTGAGACACGCCTCCCGCACGACCAGCGCGAGTTCGGGATGGTGACAAATCAACAGCAGATCGACCCCCGCTTTGAGTGCCGCAAGCGCGGCCTGCACGATCGTTGTGTGCCGGGCGATGGCTCCCATCTCTAAGTCGTCGCTGACGACCACGCCGGGAAAGTTGAGTGTCTGGCGCAGGAGTCCGTTGATGATGGTGGAAGACAGGGTGGCTGGGAACGTCGGATCGAGCGCCGGGTAGAGGACATGTGCGGTCATGACCATCTCGAGCTGTTCGGCGATGGCGCAGCGGAAGGGGTAAAGGTCGATACGTTCGATCTCGTCTTTTGTCCGCTCGTCTCTGGGCAAGTCATCGTGTGAATCGATAAGCGTCGCGCCATGACCTGGAAAATGTTTCCCGCACGGGATCACTCCTGCCTCGCGGAGCCCGCGTGCCACTGCGCACCCCAGGAGAGCAACCCGATAGGGATCAGCGGCAAACGCACGGTCACCAATGACAGTATTGGCCGCATTCGTCTGGACGTCCAGGACCGGCGCGAAATTAATGTCGATGCCGACCGCACGGAGCTCGCAACCCATAGCAAAACCTGTCTGGTGTGCAAGGGCGACCGTGCCTGCCTGTCCGAGTAGACGTGCAGGGGGGAAGTGGGTAAACGGTGGAGCCAGCCGATGTACTCGGCCTCCCTCATGGTCAAGCGCGATGAGAGGAGGATGCTCCGAAGACAGGGAGTGGAGTTCTGCGCAGAGGTGGGACAGTGTGTCGGGGTCGGTATAATTCCGGCGGAACAGGATGATGCCGCCGGGGTGCAGATCCTTTAGCAGGGAGCGGGTCGCTGAGTCTAATGCGGGGTGAGGAATCCCGACCATAAAGAGTTGACCAATGCGATCTCGGCAGTACATCGGAATAAATTGTAGCAAGGATCCACGCAGGGAAAAATTCTCTCCTGGACAGGATCCCTACTGGACAAGCGAAAGAAAAGTGTGCTATCTGCTCGCCCGGTGATGTCTCACCGCGCCTCTCAAGGGGAAGTGGAGATGCCTTGCAGAGAAGGCAAGAGGAAAGGCGGCGAAATCGCCGACCTCACGGGAGGCTGGTAGACAGTATCGGAATAGCAACCGCTTGGATCCATGCTATCGGACCAAGACGGACAGAAGTAGGCTGAGAGCGGCCCCCTAAAAAGAGCAGGGCGAGGTGCGCCCTCTACCCTTCTCCCCTCCCTGCCTGCCAAACCCTCTTTGGTCCGGTGACAAAGGAGGGCTTTCTATGCAAACCCGCGCTACGAAAATGACTGTCCCGGAGATACAACGCCTGAAGGCTGTCGGGCAAAAGATCACGGCGCTGACAGCGTATGACTACCCCTTTGCTCGCATCCTTGATGACTGTGGCATTGACCTCTTACTGGTTGGTGATTCCGTCGGGATGGTTGTGCAGGGGATGGAGACCACACTGCCTGTCACTATGCAAGAGATGATCTATCACCTGAAGCTGGTCTCGCGGGCCAAACCCCGGGCGTTGGTCGTGGGTGATATGCCTTTTCTGTCCTATCAGGCTGGGCTCTGTGAGGCGATTGCCAATGCCGGACGGTTGATTAAAGAGGGGGGAGCTGAAGCGGTAAAACTTGAGGGAGGGGTCAACATCGCGCGGGTAATAAGAGCCATTGTCAATGTCGATATCCCGGTAATGGCGCATATCGGCTTGACCCCGCAATCGGTGCACCGCATGGGTGGGTTCAAAGTACAAGGGAAGAAATCTGGCCGTCAACCCGGTGCACGGGAACGTCTCATCGAAGATGCTCAAGCTGTTACCGACGCTGGTGCTTTTGCCGTGGTATTGGAAGGGGTGCCGATGGACCTGGCTCATGAGATTACCGAGAGGATCCCCATCCCGACGATCGGCATTGGTGCTGGCCCGTATTGTGATGGGCAGATCTTAGTTATTCATGACATTCTGGGGTTGACTGAACGTTTGACTCCGAAATTCGTCAAACGCTACGCAGACGTCCGGGGAGTGGTGGCCCAGGCGGTCAGTACCTATATTAACGAAGTACGGAGCGGAGCATTTCCGCTCGATGAACATTCATTTCATTGAGAGAGCTTAAGGACTGGGGCAGGACAGAGGGGAAGAACGCTCTTTTGCTAGGCATCAGGGTTTTATGGAGATCATCACGTCTATTCCCGGGATGCAACGCTGGTCCGAGGCGAGGCGGCTAGAGAAAAAGACCATCGCCTTTGTGCCAACGATGGGGTTCCTTCATGAGGGGCACCTCAGCCTGGTCCGCGCAGGCAAAAGGCACGGCGATGTGGTCGTCGTGTCAATCTTTGTCAATCCCATTCAGTTCAATCAACAATCAGACTTCGCCCTGTATCCGCGTAATGTTGAGCAAGACAGGCGGTTGCTTGAGGAGATCGCCACAGATGTCCTCTTTCTTCCTGAAGCGGCTGATATGTATCCAGCCGGCTTTCAGACTACAGTTGAGGTCGATACAGTGAGCCGACCGCTATGCGGTGCCTTTCGTCCTGGCCATTTTCGCGGCGTGGCCACTGTTGTGGCCAAGCTGTTCAATATCGTAAAGCCGCACGTCGCGCTGTTTGGCGAGAAAGATTTTCAGCAGTGCGTTGTTATCAAGCGCATGGTGAAAGATCTGAATTTTGATTTGCAGATCCTCACGATGCCTACGATTCGTGAGCCTGATGGACTGGCCATGAGTTCGCGCAACGCCCGCCTGAGCCCAGCTGAGCGGCAAAGCAGCCTCTGTCTTTCGAGAGCTTTGCAGAAGGCGCAGGCGCTTGTCAGTCAGGGGGAGCGCCGCTCCGCAGTGATTTTGCAGGTAGTAAGGGATGAAATCGCTAAAGAACCGCAGGTACGTATCGAGTACGCCTCTCTCTCTCATCCTGAGACTCTAGAGGAAGTTGCCGAGGTTGCTGGTCCGACCTTGCTTGCGTTGGCCGCGTGGGTTGGCGAGGTGCGGCTGATCGATAACTGTGTGTTGCAGTAGGAGATGAGGCCTCCTCCATCCCTGGCATGCTATCAATTGCTTGCCGGGGGGTTGCTATGGCAAAACCGGCCGCGGATGAAAAAACCATTTGTGTCAACCGGAAAGCCCGGCATGACTACACCATTGAAGAAGTGTATGAAGCTGGGCTTGTGCTGACCGGTGGAGAGGTCAAATCCCTCCGTGAGGGACGAGCCAATTTGCAAGACAGCTATGCTCGGATAGATAAAGGGGAGGCTTTTCTCCTCAACGCCCATATCAGCACATACAAGCCTGCTCACTATTTCAATGTTGACCCCACGCGCAGCCGTAAGTTGCTCATGCACAAGAAGGAGATTCTGCGTCTCATGGGAAGAGTCCGGGAACAGGGGTTGACCCTCGTGCCATTACGCTTATACTTCAAAAAAGGTCGTGCGAAAGTAGAACTGGCCCTTGCTCGCGGCAAAAAGGTGTATGACAAACGCGCTGCACTCCGTGAGCGCGAAGTCAAACGAGATATCGCACGGGCGCTGCAACGGGGGAAAGCGTAAGGACTATCCTTCGTCTATCCCTCTTGCTAACTGTATGGGGGCGATCTGGGTTCGACGGGGGCTGGAAAGCCAAAACTGCATGCCGGGATTCTGTCACACCCGTAAAAGACAGACTGCAAAATTAACTGCAGACAATGCTGAATACGCTCTAGCTGCCTAAGCGCGGCTAGCGCCTAACTAGTTCGAGCCCGTAGGACTAGCCTAGGCGACACAAATCGGGATAGGTCCTGCATTAGGTCGAGGGATGGAGGACTGAACTGCTTCTCGGCTGGTCTCGGCGCATCCCGCTCATGGGAGTCGCCGGGGCGAGAGGAAAACGTGAGCTACGCATGTAGAGGTTTTCGGGGGACCACTCTCGGACGCGGGTTCAATTCCCGCCGCCTCCATTCCTGCCCGGTGGTATATACCGGAAAAAGCTCTCGCTTTGGGCGTTGAACGGCATATCTTCCTCGCCAGACAGGTGGTAGGGATCGCTTGAATGCTTGCCCTTGGAATCCCAGCTGGACATTGCGCAGGTTGCCGTCAGTCGTGACCCGTGCAGGCGGATCATTCCAGAGCTGACCCGAAGGGGGGAATCAAGATGAGGAAATTATTTCACGAGAGCCAGACCTGAGTGTTCGCAAAAAACCCTTGACTAAAGGGAAAGGGTAAGAGGCCGATATAAGCTGCCGAGTCTTAAGGGCAGGCCTAGGGAGGTAAGGGCAGATGAAAAAGCTTGCTATTCTCGTCAAATCAACATTTGTGGTGCTGGCGACATTGTTCGCTCCCCCTGTCATGTGGGCGGATAACGGGCCGAACCATCAGGTCCGGCAAACACGACCCATACAGCTCGGGACCACGGGTGGGAACATCAATGACAGGAGCGCGGCATTTTGCTGTAGCGGGACGCTGGGGGCCCTGGTTCAAAACGCGACCACGCAGTTTATCCTCAGCAATAACCACGTGCTGGCGAGGACCAATCGGGCCGCCATCGGAGAAGATACAGAACCCGGTATGCAACCAGGATGTTATGGACGCCGTCGCCGACCTCTCTGCATTCAAACGAGTTTCGTTTAAGAAGGGGACCACGAACACCATTGATGCGGCCATTGCCGAAGTCCGCGCAAATGCTGTAGATCCGAACGGTTCCATCTTAGATATTGGGCCAGTGAACAGCTCTATTGTCGCTCCTGCCCTGGGGATGGGAGTCAAGAAGAGCGGCCGTACGACGGGGCTGACCACGGGGACGATTACCGCGGTCAACGTCACCGTGGACGTCACCTACTCGACGCAGTGCGGCATTGGGAGTCAGAAGGCTCGATTTGTCAATCAGATTGCGATTGGACCAGGAGGTTTTAGTGCAGGGGGCGATTCCGGCTCGTTGATCGTTGAGGATGTGGCCACTTGCCCTCGCGCCGTGGGGCTCTTGTTTGCCGGAAGCAGTACCATTACGATTGCTAATCCTATCAGTGACGTGTTAGGTGCGTTTGGGGTCAGCATGGTGGGATGCACGGCTACCACAAGCCCAGAGAAGAGCCTATTCCGCACGATCGTGGCCTGGCTCTTCCCCACCGCCAGCGCAGCCCCGGGAGCAGCGGTGAACTCTGCAGCCATCGTCGCTGCAAGTCAGGCGAAGGACCGCCATGAGCAGGCCCTGCTGCGCATCCCAGGAGTGGTCGGGGTGGGCGTTGGGCTCTCGACGGTCGCACCGGACCAAGTCGTCATTCAGGTCTACGTGGAGCGCGACACGCCAGAGGTGCGCCAAGCGGTCCCAGCCCAGCTCAACAGCACCCCGGTCGAGATCGTGGAAACCGGGCCGATTGTCGCCCACGGCGGAGGCTGTGGAGAAGCTTCCTGACAAGGCTGTGCCGAATTGCTCTAACCACTCCTTGTCCCTGAAGCGTCATCACCGATGACAATGGTGTTGAAGTCGATGGGGGCACTCACCCACAGATCACGGGGTGTTTCCAGCCTAACCAAGGTGTGCAGACCGACGCTTGCTACGCTCGCGCGGCTGACGCACGACGTTGCGCGCCAAGAAGCCGTCGCGTTGCGCTGAGGCGCGGCCCATCGCACGGAGAGGTGGGGGCTGTGGAATTGCCGGGTGTCAATCGTTTGCCATTCGCAGGGCTCAAAGACCACCTCACAAGACACCTCAGGAATAGGGTGGAGCCGTCAGGCGCGCTATGCGAAGCGCTATCAGGCGCTAGGGGCTGGACAGCTATACCGCCTCCCGCACGGCCATGTGGGGCAACAAGCGGCTGCGGGCACTGCTCACCGAACTGCAGGCCCCCGCGGAGAAGGCATGATGACACGCTGGGGGTAGTTTTGGGAGTATCGCACGCCTCATCACGGCTGTTTCTCTTGTCAAATCGCACCATTACAGCACTAGCTTGATAGACTTACAGACCTCTGGCTTCTGTACGG
>Ga0308420_1000546_pt1 | contig 18754 bp, 16 predicted proteins | sample HotsprSampleMS55_FD_203802 | JGI IMG/M metagenome (GOLD analysis project Ga0308420, IMG submission 203802) | Hot spring phototrophic mat microbial communities from Mushroom Spring, Yellowstone National Park, Wyoming, United States - 20090730_MS55 ... | reverse complement strand
ATTCGGAAGATCCCTTCAAGGACAAAGGTGGTGACCGTGGCGCAATACAGCGTAGGTATGTGGGCTACCTGGAAAAGCCCCTAGCGGATACTCTTCGCAAACTTAAACCCGGCGAAGTCAGCGACCCGGTGAAGACCCAGTCGGGGTATGTGATACTCAAGGTGAACAAGATTACAAGTGCTCTTCCTCAAGACTACAAGAAAAATCGCAAGAAGTATAGAGATGAATACATCAACATGGAGGAGAGTCGGCTGAACTACGAGAAGCGTGAGGAACTTCGCCGGAGTGCCAAGGTAAAAATATACGATTATGAGATCAAGGCTTACGTTGATGGTAAGGATTTCATTCCAATGGTAGTCTACGGCGGACCTATCTCGGGCGATTCAATGCCAAAGGTGAAGAAGGTCTTGAGTGAATATCAAAAGGCGGCCGATATGGCAGCAGATGATTCGCAGACAGCTGGGAGAGTATTTGCTGTCATGGGTTATATCTATGATTCTCTGAGGCGACCTGGCTCTCCAGTTGCTAACGAAGAGGAGCGCCTCAAATATCGGGATGAAGCGGAGAGAACGTTGCGCGCTGCGTATGATCGTACCGGAGATAACGAGATAGACCTCAAGCTGGTAGATATCTATATCGAAAAAGGTAAGTACGATCTCGCCGTGGACGAGCTGGCGCTAATATCGGAGTCTCTCCAGGGAAGTGACGATATGAGACTCCATGATATGACTATGACGGCCCTGAAGAAAGTCCAGGCCTCCGGTTCGCCTACAGCTGCAAAGAAAGCAGCCGAGATCATTGCACAAGAACTGCAGTGGCAAAAAGCTTATCGTGAATCCCAGCAGCCGATGGGTGGTCAGCCACTGAACGTAACGCCTTAGCCGACAGGTGCAGGCGGAAGATAGGGGGCATAGTTACTGATCTGATGAGTAAAGGGCGAATTTTAACCGGCGACCGACCAACGGGGAAATTGCACCTGGGGCACTACGTAGGGTCGTTGGCGAATAGAGTTAAACTTCAACATGAGTATGAAACATTTATCATAATCGCTGATGTCCAAGCGCTGACTACCAACTTCGAAGCACCGGAGCGCTTGCCCGAGGATGTTCGTCAAGTCGCAAATGATTATTTGTCAGCTGGACTCGACCCGGAGAAGGTTACCATATTTGTTCAGTCACTGGTTCCACAGATTGCCGAATTGACAGTGTTTTACTCTATGTTCGTCACTGTTAACGTCTTGCGGCATAACCCTACGATCAAGACGGAAGCAAAGCAGTATGGCTATCAGGACCTAACCTACGGATTCTTGGGCTATCCAGTAAGTCAGGCAGCCGATATTACCTTCTGTAAGGCTAATCTTGTCCCTGTCGGCGCAGATCAAGTTCCCCATATCGAGTTTGCCCGAAAGATTGTTCGCCGCTTCAACGAGCTCTACAAACCAGTGCTCGTGGAACCAGAGGCGCTCGTCGGTGAGGTAGGACGCTTGGTCGGTATCGATGGAAATGCGAAAATGAGCAAGAGTCTAGGAAACTGTATCTACCTATCTGATACCGCAGCCGAGGTTGTCCAGAAAGTTAGTATGGCAGTCACAGACCCAGCCCGCCAGCGTAGAACAGACCCGGGCCATCCAGACGTATGCACCGTATATGCTTACCACAAAGCCTTCAACTCAGACTTCATCCCCGAACTCCGCAAAGAGTGTGAAGTGGCCGGTATTGGTTGCGTTGAATGCAAGAAACGGCTGGCAGCAGCCATCAATGACTTGCTAGAGCCAATGCGAGCACGGCGAGCCAAATACGAATCGAATCCCAAACTCGTGGATGAAATCCTCATGGCAGGTACGTCTCATGCCAGGCAAATTGGCGAGCAGACCATGGCCGAAGTTCGGGAAGCAATGCATCTGGACTATTTTGGTTAACTGTTGGCAGGATACTTCGAAGACTTTTCCAAGTTAGGGCGGCGCTTCTCTTCTCATGCCGCCCTCAAATTATGTTTGCCAGTAGATCTCGACTTTGCCGATCCAGACATCGGATATCCACAATCTCAAACCTATTGCCGCCCACACATTCGATGTACCAAAAAGGGGAAACTTCAACGCACCGAGCCTCCACGCGTGGGCTTGCCAGGCTTTATCGCCATTCGATGTACCAAAAAGGGGAAACTTCAACGCACCTCTCGGAGTGACCACGCACGGTAAAGTCACGCTTGCCTCGGGTCAGCCTGTACCTCGAAGTAAGTAACATCAAACTCGTGATCGAGACGCATTATTCGTACTGTCCTAGGCATGAAGTAGCGTTTCTCTATTTCTGCTTGTACAAACACCTTCACCACCTTGATTCCAGAGATAGCATCATTGAGTATTGCCTTAAAGCTTGCTCCACGTGCGCCAAAGATGATGAAACTTTTTCATTCGCATCGCCGTCCGTTCTCCTCTTTATGCTCCTTTGGCGGTTCCTCATCCTTCACAATTGCTTCCATATGTTTGGCAATCCGACTGAACTCACCCATAAGACTATTCGAAAACTGAACTACCGTTGAGTAATAACCGTCTACTTATACATCAAGCGTTCCAACACTTATGATCGACTATGTAGTAGCGCCGGTACTACTGGCTTGGCTAAACTCGTCTTTGCAGTTGGATTGTCGTTGTGTTATCATGCACGAGTCTAATATCGGCCGATGGACGGAGTTTCGGCTAGCAGATTGTATGAAAGAATAATGCCAGACGAGAGCGTTATTCCGTTCGCGGCGGAGGTGCTATCAAATGATAGGTCCATGGCTTGCAGGTGAGAAAGTGTACCTGCGGGCGCCCCGAGATTCTGACCTTCGGAGACGCGTCCAGTGGCTCAATGACCTCGAGACATACAGACTGTTTACCGGATCGATACCCACTCAGCCCTATCAGTTGGCAGAGGCGATGAGGTGGCGACAAACCATGGAGTTGGATGTTACAGCGCTCCTATGGTCCATAGAAACCACTAATCACCACCATATAGGTGATATCGACCTGCACGATATCGATAGCAGGGTGAAAATGGCAAGACTCACCGTTCTGATTGGAGATAAAGAATACTGGGGCAAAGGATATGGAACGGACGCCATTCGAACGCTTCTTCATTATGCATTTTCAGAGTTGGGTTTGGAGTCTGTAAGTCTCCGAGTCTACAAATTCAACACGAGAGCCATCCGCTGCTATGAAAAGTGCGGTTTCAAACAAGTAGGTGACAGTGCCGATAATCAATGGGCTTCCGATCCCGGCCAGGTTTACATGACTATCACTCGTGAGCGCTTCTATGCAAGTAACCCAGTCGCCAGCCTTGTTCACTCTTGATCAAGTCGACGTGGTCCTCGACTCCGTCCACGTCTTGAAAGGAATATCTGCTGAGATTCGTGCGGGCGAACTATTGGGTATAATCGGCCCAAATGGTTCTGGCAAATCAACGTTGCTTCGAACGCTCGCTGGTATCCTGTCCCCTGCATCTGGTTCGGTTCAACTTGATGGTAGGGAGGTTTCCACAATCCCTCGAGCAGAACTAGCTCGCAGACTTGCTGTTGTTCCTCAAGATTGCCCGGTTGCTTTTGACTACTCTGTGCTGGAAATCGTCTTAATGGGCAGGACACCCCACCTAGGCCGTCTTGGATTCGAGAGCAAGACTGACTTAGACGTCGCACTCTGGGCGTTGCAAGAGACTAATCTACTTTCCCTGGCAGATCGCCGTATAAATGCGCTGAGCGGTGGCGAACGTCAACGGGTCATGATCGCGCGCGCACTCGCCCAGCAAGCACAAATACTGTTTCTAGATGAACCAACCGCACATTTGGATATCAACTATCAGGTAGAAACGCTCTGCCTAATTAAACGCTTAAATGTTGAGCAAGGAAAAACTGTGGTAGTCGTGCTTCATGATGTGAATCTTGCTGCGGAGTTCTGTGACAGACTCATGATGATGTGTGACGGGCGAATATATGCCTGCGGCGAACCAGAGGAAGTGCTGACAGTAGAGAATATGCAGAAGGTCTACGGTGCCGGCGTGACAGTTCGAAGACATCCGACGTCCGGTCGTCCATACGTGTTGTCGTTGAGTAGCCGAGCAATGGCATCTAAACTGAAAAACAGTGGCTTTGGTCCCCGTGCTAAAGTACATGTAATCTGCGGCGGTGGCAGTGGTGGGCCCGTCTTTGCTCGGTTGCTGGAGCTTGGCTGTGAAGTCACTGCAGGAGTCATCAATATCGGTGACGCGGATCAGGAATCTGCCGAGACTTTGGGGATCGAGTACGTCGAGGAATCTCCATACTCTCCAATCTCAGATAGCGCCGAACAGGCGAACCTTGGGTTTATCAGGCAGGCAGACTTGGTAGTAGTTACTGACGTACCGTTTGGTGTCGGCAATCTTCCGAATTTGCACTGTGCCCTCTCAGCTCTCGAAATCAAGAAATCCGTTGCAATAATCGGTAGTCCTGATAAATTCTCGGACCGTGACTTCACTAATGGTAAAGCAACCATTGCACTCCAAATGCTTGTTGAAAAAGGCGCGGTCTTGTTGGAATCATTAGATGAGGTTTGCACTTGGGTCATTACTAGTGCGCATCAACAGAATGACATTCGCACTTAACTGATCTCTACCTGTATAGCCAAGCCGCCTGGGTACACACCTAATACAAAGAGCGCTCACCTTTATATGAATAATGCCCCATCTTGAGATGAATCCCAGAACAGTCTCGCATACAAATAGCAGAATCGACCTCGCTATTCTCACTGCCCACGTGAGACACAAAAGCATGTGAATCAAATGGTTAGCCTGGTGAAAACCCTCGCTCATTTCCCAGCTTATTTTCTGTTGCCGGAAAGGGAGTCGCATAGTATAATAGTGTGTCCGAGGTCACATCTTGGCCGGTATACATGCCGAGCAAAGAAATGGCACGAAGGACTGCCTTACGCTTGTCCATTCGTGCCATGCTTGTTCGAAAAGACTGGCTCAGAGCTATATCGCTCTGACAACCTTACCAGCTTTGATGCATTTAGTGCAGACTTTCAGAGTCTTTGTAGTGTTGTGGTGGGCTACACGTACCGTTTGAAGGTTAGGCAGCCACCTTCGCTTCGTCTTCGGAGCACGCAGTGCCCACGAGCCTGAGTGCTTATGACGTATGTTTTGACCGAACTGCGGACCTTTTCCGCAGATATCGCATACTCTTGCCATTATGTGAACCTCCTTGATTCCTTTGAAAAAAAACGAATAACATAAGGCCGCAGTTCGAATATCTCAGCGGCCAGTTGGGCACAAAACTAGCTCATAAGTAGTATACCCGGTTATATTATCACAGCGAGTCAAATTTAGCAAGACTTTCGGAACTATCGTGTACGACGTACCCATTACAAACATATTGCGACAGACGAAACTGATACTGCCCACAGATACAATTGCCAGAGCAGCCGAAGCATTTCGCGTATTAGGCTTGACAGAATTGCCTGTCGTGTCTGGCGTGCGTCTGGTCGGGATGGTGACGGAGGCCTCCGTGCTGGAACTCCTAGTTCGTGAAAATCCCGACGTAGTCATGAGGCAACCTGTGCTGTCGGTCATGCACGAGGACTGTGTTAGTGGCAATACTTATATGACGATACGTCAAATTGCAGAGATACTCAATGACAATCACAGACAAGTGCTGCCGATAGTTGATCAATATGGAGTTTTTCAGGGAGTTGTAACCCGCCAGGATGTTTTTGGCGCATTGTTTGGTACAATGAGGCCACCAAGTGTTGCAGGTCTGGCTACACCGCTTGGCGTATACCTAACAACGGGATACCTTCGTGCCGGCGCCAGCAGCCTAGGTCTGTTTCTCACCGGCGTAGTCATGATTCTCACCTGGTTTGCCGCAGCATTGTCGGTTTATGGATTCGCATGGCTTGTGCAAGCTACGTCTCCGCTTCCACTGTTAGCCATCCTACAGTCGCCGCCACTCGGAACTTACAACTGGATGGATGTCGTACGCTCTGCACTTCTCGTAGCACAATTCCCTGTCTTCTTGATTCTTTTCCGGTTTCTTCCAATTACTGGCTATCATGCAGCTGAACACCAGGTGGTACATGCGATCGAGAATGGCGAGCCACTAGACCCACAAATAGTCTGCCAAATGCCTCGCGTTCATCCGCGGTGCGGGACAAATTTAGTCGTCGCGGTAGCGGTGTTTATGATGCTGGTTGAGCGTGTGCCTGTCCAGTTGGCAGTTCTCTTTGCAGTGTTAGTTGTAATATTCGCTTGGCGGTCCATCGGTGGATTTGTCCAGTACTACGTAACAACCAAGCCACCCACGGAGAAGCAAATCGAGAGTGGTATTAATGCCGGGCGAAGTCTACTGGAACAGTATAGGAAGAATCCAAGCTACCGAGGATCCGAATTACAGCGAATCTGGAACTCCGGGATGCCTGTCGTTATGCTGGGTGTTGCAGCCACGTTACCATTAGGTTACTTACTTGATAAATTCTTGCCAGGTCTGTTCTGAGCAGTACTCCAGGGGTACTAAAGAATCCTGGACAGTAATGCGAACACCTTATGAAAACAGCCGGAGTGGTTTGATTTCCAGGAGGAGATAGTCTACAGGAAGTCTAGGAGGTAGTGATATGGCTACAAACCCAAGAATCACCAAAGATACTACCATCGCTGATGTAGTGAAGATTTGCCCCAAAGCGGGAGAGATTTTCGAAAAGCACAACATGGGTTGTCTCGTCTGCATGGCGGCTTCTGCCGAGACTCTTGAAGAGGGTGCAGCAACGCACAACGTGGATGTGGATAAACTGGTCGAAGAGCTGAATGCCAACTGTTTTGGCGAAGGTTAGCCTCCGATTTCTCCAGGGTTTGTTCAGGTCACTGTCTCGGTTTTTGTACCCGTCCACAGGAACGAATCTTCTCTTTTCCACGTCTAGGAGAAAAGAACGCTCAACAAACTCGGGTGCTCTAGTCTTATGCGCTCTTAATTGAACTAATCACGAAATAGGTGTATCTTTAGATACGAACTCATCAGCGCTCAAACGCGTACACATTAGTACAAGAGTAAATCACATGAATATGTTTCGATTAGTCAATTATCTGTTAATAGTTGCATTCTTGGCGGTTCTGTGCACTGCAGCCTGCGCTGGAACATACAAGGACAGAGATGGTAGTGCACATTCTTGGTTCATCAATGATGCCCACGTCTTAGTGTGGGATAATTCGCCATATGTCCCGTTTGGCGTCGTTTTCGAACCAAGGTACCTATCTGATGGACAGACTGATGATAATTTGAAGGCTGACGAAGAAAGCATACAAGCATTTGCCCTCGCAGGTACGAAAGATGTACTGATCAGAGTTTCAAAGGGCATCGCCTCTGTACCCGTCTCTGCTTTTCAAAAAATCATCGATCTTCTTGAGGAAAATGGTTTCCGCTATGGAATTGACCTGTACGATCCGCCTTATACTCCCGGATCAGGATACCTAGTACAACCAGCAGTGAATAGAGTAGAGGGCATTTCTGGTTCAGGTCCTATCTCTCGCGTTCTCCCTAGCAGCAAAAATGTTGTTTTCGTCGTGTGCGATGCAAAGACTGCTGATATCAAGCAAGTAGGCCAAGCAGTTACCTCCAACGGCGAAGTTGTTGTTCAGGTGGCGGTCCCTGATGGCGGTAACTATGTACTTCTTCTCTACCCCCTTCAAACGGTGGATAGTAGCGACAGCGTTTATTTACCTGATATTTGGAGGGATTATGAGCGCCACCGCGACCGTCTCATGGCCTACCTAAGACAAGCGAAGTTTGGAAAAGGTCTCAGGTTCTTCAGCGATCCCTTTGGCAGTAACCTTGGGATTTCAGGACAGCTGGATAGTCTGATTCCCATATCTCCTGCGTTCAGAATCGAGTATGCATCTTGGTTATCGAAGAAATACCGATACCCGAGAGAGCTTAGCGATTCGTGGGGCATAATTCGCTACGACGTGGCTACTTTCGAAGAAGCTGCGAGACTCATACCCCTGTGGAATGCAGGTAGGGGTGTTCCTGCTGTCTATGACCCCGAAAGCAAGCGCACCTTTTCCGTAAATGTAATTCAGTCAAAGCTTTGGAGCGATTTCCTGGCATTCCGCACAGAATCCATTAGGCAATATCTGGATGCAAGTGCAGACGTCTTCAAGCGGATGATAGCGGATGTACCAGTTGTATATACGGCTACTGGATTACAGCCCATGTTCCAGGCGTCTAAGCCAATCGGCTTCGACGGTCTAGCTGTTCCACCTACCAGCGATTCCGAAGCACTTACTGCCGCCGCGGGTTCAGTCTACTCGTTGGCGGATAATTCATCCAGGAGCATGTGGATAATCGCACGCGTCGGCCCCCAGGGGTCCTCCTTCCAGCAAAAGGAGGAATTGTTCAAGACTATGAACATTCTCCATGACCTGGGCGCAAAAGGTTTCTTCCTAAGCAACACGGGCGGCAGCGGAATCTCGAGTGCGGATCTTCTTGTCTGGTTGGGGGAGTATTCAGCCCTTAGCGCTACCGATAAGGGATACGTGGGATATATACCGCGAACCATCTACTATCCGGACGCTTACTCAAAAGGCAAGATCAAACGCCTGTCGAGCAGCCTATGGTGGTTGCCTACGTTGAAGCCAGGATTGGAAAGAGATGTGGGTTCTTCTTACGCCGCTTATGTCATTGGCGATCCGAAGTCGCCGGACTCAGAGATTCATATCTGGTCGCTGTCAGGGAAGAAAACTGTGACGCTCGTCACAGCCAATCCATTGACTACTATCTCAGTTGATGGCAAAGTGACGGAATACCAACCCAAGAAAGGGCGAGTGCAGCTTGTCTTGAATGAGGAACCGGTGATTGTCAAGGGCCTAAGTGCGGAGTATTTCCTGCCCGTAGAGGCGGTAGAAGAGAAAATACAGGAATTTGAAGGGCTTATCACAAAAGCAGAGTCAAAACACATGGATGCCAGCACCTACCGCCGAAATCTCAAACTTGCCCGCGAGCAGCTTGGCAAGAATCAGGTTGGCCTTTGCTGGGACTTGATACAGACGAATATCAATGAGATTACGTTACGCATGCGAGGATTGCAGAACATTCCAGCACTTCCATCTGGGGAGGCAAGTATACCTAGCTCTACAGTGCGCTAATAGTCTATACAGATTATTCGGATTCAGATTATCACTGATTCTAGAACTCGAAGCTGGATTTGCCAAATGAAATCCATAGTCTTCACACAACCGGGCGTCGTGAAAGTTGATGAGCGAAGTAAGCCGACGATTGGCCGCGGAGATGTCTTGGTCAAAGTTCATGCGTGTGGCATATGCGGTACGGATGTTCATATCCTCCGCGGCGAACATATCGTGAAGTTTCCCGTTGTACCGGGGCACGAGTTTTCCGGCGAAGTTATCGAGGTGGGTTCTGACGTAGACAGCCTGCGGATTGGTGACCGTGTGACGATAGATCCGAATATCGTGGACGGCACCTGCTATTTCTGTCGTCGAGGCTACCCGCATCTATGCGAGAATCTTGCTGCCATCGGTGTCAACTACGACGGTGGCTTTGCCGAATACTGCGTTGTCCCCGCTTCGCAAGCGTATAGGGTTCCGGACTGCGTGACCTTGGACGAAGCTGCTCTTGCCGAACCCTTGGCCTGCTGTATACACGGCGCTGACCAAGCAAATATCTGTTCGGGATCTACTGTGGTCATCTTGGGAGCAGGATCGGCTGGCCTTCTTCTCACTCAATTGGCGCGAATATCTGGCGCCAGCCGTGTTATCGTCAGTGAGCCGGATGCGGATAGACGAAGTCTCGCCACGCAGCTAGGTGCAGACACTGTGCTTGACCCGCAAGTACAAGATGTCATTTCTGAGGTGTCCAGGATAACCGGGGTTGGCGCGGATGTAGTGGTTGAGAGTGCCGGTCGACCTGAGACGTCCGCACTCGCTGTGAGACTTGCCAGGAGAGGTGGAACTATTCTTCAGTTTGGAATGGTGACTCCCGGCAAGTCGATAGAAATATCACCGTACGACATCTATTACCGAGAGCTAACCATAGTTGGGTCTTTTGTAAACCCATTCACCCATGCTCGCGCAATTGAATTATTGGCTTCAAAGCGGATTGACGTTTTGCCTCTCATCACACACAAGCTCCCATTAACTAAAGCTGAAGAAGCACTTAGCACCTTTGGTACCAAAGGTTCAATAAAGATACTCCTGGTTTCCCAATGAATCGAAGTATGCCGAGTTTTCGAAAAACCGGCAGGAAATGGCTGTCGGATGTATACGATCGTCTTGGACTCGTTATCATGTCTAGCTTGACCTGGTTCGGTATCATCCTTGGCCTCGTCTGGGTGATTATCCGTGTGGCCTGGCCAAACATGTTGCTTGTATTCTTGGCACTGGCGACCGCCTATGTGCTTTTGATTGCCCCCATCACTGCAGGGGTCTTTTTCCTCGCAAGGAGAATTGTTACTCGAGATGACCCGTCACTGTCAGACGTGTTTCACGGCACCATAACCTTTGCAATGCCAGCTTGGACGCTTGGGCTGGCACAGGTTGCCGTAACTACGATTATACTCGTCAACATGTGGTTCTATCTCACACGGCATTCACTAGCCCTTAATCTCATAGGGGTGCTTTGCATTTATGTAATGCTTTTGTGGAGCCTAGCCTCGGTTTATCACTATCCTATCCTAGTTGAACAGCGCCCAGGAGCTCTAAAGATTCTTAAACGAGGTTTCCTGCTGACAGCCGACAACGTAACCTTTACTGCCAAAACGTTCTCTGTTATAATTCTCCTTACTTGCCTTTGCATAGTCATACCTTTTTGCCTACCACTCCTGTTTGCTGGAACAGCCAGCATTTTGCAGGTCAGGGCGCTTCGTGCCCTATTTGTGAAGTATGGTCTGTTAGAGCCAGAGAGAGAACCCGAGGCTGACGAAGGATTGGTATTACCGCCAATCCTCTGTGATAACGAGGAAACAATAGAATCTCAATCGGATTGAAAGGAAATCGAAACGATGGCTGAAGTAACTTGCTTGGGCATTCTCGTTGCAGATTTGGTTGGAAAGCCGGTGGACAAATACCCAGATCGAGGTAAGCTGGTACTGGTTGATCAGCTAGAACTTCATAGCGGCGGTTGTGCTTCGAGCACTGCAGTAGCTCTGGCTAAGATAGGTATCAGTGCAGGTGTCATTGGAAAAGTCGGCTGCGATGGCTTGGGCGATTTCATGATTAGCGTACTGGAAAGAAACGGTGTGGACGCCAGGGGCGTAGTTCGTGATTCAACAGTTGGCACATCAGGCACCATGGTCATGGTTCATTCTGATGGAGAGCGGAGCTTCATCCACTACATAGGTGCGAATGCTCGACTTACGCAAGATGATGTCAATTTTGATTTGCTTAAGGATACGAAAGTTCTCCATGTAGCCGGTTCTTTCTTGATGCCTGGCTTGGACGGCGAGCCAACTGCCAACGTGCTGAAGAAAGCTCAGGAGCGCGGGATAATCACCACGCTCGACACTGCGTGGGACAGCAAAGGCAGATGGATGAGTCTGCTCCAGCCATGTTTGCAGTATGTTGACTACGCGGTACCCAGCATTGAGGAAGCACGTATGGTTACCGGCAAACAAGATCCAGCTGATGTAGCAAAGATACTGATGGACCATGGCGTGAAGGTTGTTGCCCTCAAAATGGGTGAAGAGGGCTGCTACATACGCTCTGCAGATCAAGAGATTCGGATCCCCAAATACAACGTTGATGCAGTAGACGCATTGGGTGCTGGAGACTGCTTCGCAGCGGGGTTCCTTACTGGCATCGTTAAAGGCTGGGACCTCGAAAAGACCGGTCGGTTCGCCAACGCTGTTGGTGCAATGTGCGTGATGGCACTAGGGGCGACCACTGGCATAAGAAGCCTTGAGGAAACCCTTGAGTTTATGGAGACTCATTGAAAGATGAAGAGTAGCGAAATCAGGGATAGTTTTCTGCGCTTTTTTGAGGAGCGCGGGCACTTGATCGCACCCAGCGATTCGCTTGTACCCGATGACCCTACGCTTCTCTTTACCAGCGCCGGTATGGTGCAATTCAAGCCGTTCTTTCTTGGCGAAAGAGTTCCGCCCAGAACTCGTATTGCTACTTCTCAGAAATGTCTGAGAACAGGCGATCTGGAAGTCGTAGGTACTACACCATTCCACCATACCTTCTTTGAGATGCTCGGCAACTTCTCATTTGGCGATTACTTCAAGGAAGAGGCAATCACCTGGGCATGGGAATATATCACCACCGTTCTGAAATTGGACCCCACAAGGCTATGGGCTTCCGTGTATCTTCACGATGATGAAGCCTACGACGTATGGAGGAAGAAAATAGGTCTGCCGGAAGACCGCATTGTTCGACTAGGGGAAAAAACAAACTACTGGCCTGCGAACGCTCCAAGCGAGGGACCAAACGGACCCTGTGGTCCTTGTTCGGAGATATTCTTTGACTTCGGTCCGGACGTAGGTTGCGGTAGTCCTACATGCGGACCGGACTGCGATTGTGGTCGTTTCAGCGAAATCTGGAACCTAGTTTTTACCCAATACAACCGAGAAGATGGTGGGGTTCTCACCCCCTTGCCTCAAAAGAATATTGATACAGGTGCGGGCCTAGAAAGGCTAGCAGCAGTAATCCAGGGCACAAAGACCAACTTCGAAACTGATTTGTTCCTTCCCATCATTCAAGAAGCTTCATCTATAACAGGTGTTGAATATGGCAGGTCTGATGATTCTGATATTGCCCTTCGCGTGATCGCTGACCATTCTCGAGCCATAGCTTTCTGTATCTCCGATGGAGTCATGCCGTCGAACGTTGGTCGGGGGTATGTTCTTAGGCGGATAATCCGACGGGCAATGCTGAAGGGTAGATCCCTGGGTCTGGAGGAACCCTTCCTAGATCGACTGACTAGGGTCGTTGTGAACATCATGGAAGAGCCATATCCCGAACTGCGGGAACGAGAAGCCCACATAAGCCGAACTGTTCGCGCCGAGGAGGATAAGTTCCGCCGAACACTCGATATGGGGTTGCAAAAGCTAAGTGAGTCAATTGATCGCTTGGTAGCAGCTCATGCTACTGAGTTTCCCGGTATGGAAGCATTCGTCCTCTATGATACATATGGATTTCCTCTGGAACTGACTCAAGAGATAGCTCAGGAACACTGGTTAACTGTTGATGTTCAGGCTTTTGACGATGCTATGGAGGAACAACGGCGGCGTGCCCGCGAGGGCAGTGATATCGCAGACGCAGTGTTTGTGGGTACTCTTGGTGCTCTCGCAGAAATCGAAAAATCATACGCGGCTACCGACTTTGTCGGTTACCAAACATTGTCCTCTCCTGCTCGAGTTGTAGGTATACTCAGAGATGGCGAACTTGCAGACTCGGCAAAGCTGGGTCAAAAGGTAGACATTGTCCTAGACAAGACACCTTTCTATCCCGAAGGTGGCGGTCAAGTTTCCGACATAGGAAGCATAACTTGTAATGGTGCAGAATTTCGAGTGGATAGCGCCACGAGGGTGGGTAGTCTGATCATCCACAGCGGACGTGTCATTGCGGGCGAACTCTTCGCGAACGGTGAAGTGTTGGCCTCTGTGGACGCAATCAGGCGCTGGAACACAATGCGCAATCACACAGCTACACACCTCCTCCACAGAGCACTGCGAATGATGCTCGGCGATCATGTGGTGCAGTCTGGTTCGCTAGTTGAGCCCGCGAGATTCCGATTCGATTTCACGCATCCAGTGGCAGTTACCTCCGATGAGTTAATGGAAATTGAAAAGATAGTCAATGATGAAATTCTTAAAGATGATCCGGTCAATGCCTACGAGACTACTCTAGAGCAGGCGAAAGCAGACGGTGCAATGGCCCTCTTCAGCGAAAAGTACGGTGGCACAGTTCGAGTCATCAAGATCGGCGACTTCAGCAAAGAACTGTGCGGTGGTACTCATGTCAGTCGGACCTCTCAAATAGCGTTCTTCAAGATTCTTAGTGAGAGTAGCGTCGGTGCTGGATTGCGAAGAATTGAGGGCGTCACGGGTGCCGCCGCCTTTGACTATATGCGGGAACGAGAACGCTTGTTATCTCAGGCCGCCGAAGTGCTCAAGACTAGCCCAACCGAAGTCCCGGAGGCAGCTGCTAGGTTGATTGACAGCCTGCGTGCAGCCGAAAGACAGATTGAGGAGTTGCAGAGAAAATCCGCAGTTTCTAGGGCTGATGAGCTACTACGAAGTACTCTCAAACTTGGTGATGTAAACTTCATTGCAGCGAGGCTCGACACTGGCGACGTTGAGGTTATGAGTTCCCTAGCTGATACATTGGCAGACAAACTTAAGTCGGCCGTAATTGTGCTCGGCGGGCCTACGAACGGTAAGGTTGTCTTCGTGGGCAAGATTACATCGGACTTGGTAAAGCGAGGTTTCCATGCTGGTAACCTTATAAGGGATGTTGCCAAAGTAACCGGTGGAGGCGGTGGTGGTCGTCCTGACTTTGCCCAAGCCGGTGGAAAGGATGTCAATAAGCTTGACGAAGCCCTTGCAAAGGCCAGAGAGCTCGTCGAGCAGCAGGCTAAGTCTCTATAGGATATGCGAATAACAGGTGAGCGAACATTAGTCGATGTGTTTCAATGTAGCGCGGCGGATCATTGGAAATTCCTTGGTAGCAGACTTGTCGCTCACCTCCTCAGTATACTAGCATGTATTCCAATCTGCTCCTTGCCTCTGCATTCTGCACCTGTGTCGCCTCGGGTTGTCCTGGTCGTCGCTAATTATCTAAGCTTGGACGATCTCGTAAGCGCCGGTCCCAATACTAGGCGACTGCTTGAAACAAGCGCAATTGGTCTTGTGAATACTGGTGCAGGCCGAGGATTAGGGATGGATTCCTATTATGTTGCTATTGGCGCAGGAACCCGACTGTTGGACTTACAGGGCGCTGAACAGTGCTACGACACCAAGGAACTGATCGATGGTCGTTCTGCTGGCGACCTCTACCGCGTAAGACTAGGTCGTTCTGCGCCTGAGTCTTCCGTGGTATGCTTAGGTCTTCCCAGATTGATGCAGGCGATGCAAAGCACAAACTTCGTAGGTGGTTACGTAGGATTGCTCGGCGATGTTTTTCATTCCCATGGTCTCCGCACCGCGGTAGTCGGGAATAGTGATACCCATGAGGAACGTTTCCGAAGAGCTCCTACTATCGCTATGGACCAAGATGGCGTGGTGGATTCGGGGACAGTCGGCTCGATATGCACCAAAGCTGATGCAACCAGTCCTTGCGGTTTGTCCGATGATATAGAAACGAATTCGGAACTTGTGCTCAGATATATCCGAGGCAATAGCTTAGTCGTAGTTGAGCTAGGCGACTTGAATAGATGCGAGGCGGAGAGAACTCAACTTTCTGTGCCAGCCTATATTCAATATCGCCGTCGAGCTCTGCGGAATCTGGATCTCTTTATCGGTAATATCTTACCTGATGTACAGAGATCAAAAGCTGCCTTAATACTGTGTTCTCCCTGCAGGTATAGAGACGAACCGTCTACGCAGTCTCCGAAACTAGCCCCGCTCCTCGTATTCGTGCCACATGGCAAAGCAGGTCTGCTTACCTCGAGTACAACCCGAACACCAGGTTTGATTAGTAACGTTGATATCGGTCCAACCATCCTAAAGTTGGCGGGTCTGCAGATACCTTTGTTGCTTCTGTCGTCGCCAGCTGAGGTGATCCAGACAAACAAAGCACTGACCAGCCTGGAGCGAATGGAGCGTATAGCAGAACGAAACTACCGTCAACGTAACCCGTTTCTTCTGACTGTAGCTATTCTGGCGATACTGTCGGGTACACTAGGTCTAGTCGTATTGCACAAGGGCGACGAATATGGCGGATCCGCCAGACGTGTCCTCTCTGGTATATATCTCTGGCTTCTGGGCATGCCTGCAGCTCTAATGCTTGCAGATGGACTGGATGTAGGTCCTGTTGTACATATCGTGTTAGCGCCTGCTCTTAGTGCTACCATTGTCTTGCTGTGCTGGGTAATAGTAAGTCGACTCGCCGGCCCCTTAGAACGGCATGCGTATTCAGTAGCTGCAATATGCACGGTTACTTCTTTGCTTATAGTCGTGGACGCAATCACGGGTTTTCGATTACTGCGGTATTCCATGATTACCTGCAATCAGATTATTGGCATACGCTACTACGGCTTGGGAAACGAATATATGGGTATTCTCATTACGATGGCCCTCCTCGGTGCCACGCTTCTTTCAAGAACTTCAAACCAATTGCCGTTGGGTAGAAGCGGACTAGCTATATTGGGCATTTGGTTTGCTCTTGTTGCCATTGTGATAGGCTATCCAAGCTTGGGTGCGAACGCTGGTGGCCTAGTTACTGCCGTTCTTGCCTTTGGAGGTGCTCTGATCGTTCTGTCGGGTATGAAATTCCGCTTTGTCCACGTCCTTGCTCTACTGGGTACAGCTTGCGTCGTCCTGATGGCGCTCGCACTGCTTGATGCCCACACAAATGGTAGTTCGGGGTCCCATCTGGGACGTTCCGTCTCGTTGGCAAAGTCATGTGGTCCCGACTACCTGTGGATTCTGTTGAAACGGAAGATCACGATGCATCTCGGAATTCTCAGGATGACGCACGTGAGGTATCTTGCCCTTGCGAGCATGCCGTTTTTTCTTATGTGCAGTCGGCTGGTCAAGTCCGGACAGCCTGGGATCTTTCCAGTCAGTCACATGTTTCCGACCGCCTTAACGAGTGTGCTATTGGCAGGATCTTTTATCGCATTTCTCGTCAACGACTCGGGAATCGTCCCTGCGACACTCATGTTTTCGATATTCGCGCTTGCAAACCTCTACTTTCGTCTGACGGAGACAGCTAAATGAGGATCCTTGGCCTAGACGTAGGTGACAAAACAATTGGTGTGGCTGTGAGTGATGAGCTGGGCATCACCGCGAATCCTGTCTGCGTGATTCAACGCAGCGCAAGTATCAAGAAAGACATAAGTGAGGTTCGCAGACTAGCACAGGATTACACCGTCGAGAAAATAGTGGTGGGCATGCCGCTGATGCTGGACGGCTCCGTAGGTGTACAAGCGCAAAAAGTCCAGGCATTTGTGGAAGAACTACGTAAACGGACTACAATTCCCGTAGAAGTTTGGGACGAACGTCTGACCACGTCCCAGGTCGAGCGTGTGCTTATCGAAATGGACCAATCACGAGCAAAGCGAAAGAAACAACTTGATAAACTGGCTGCAGCGATAATTCTTCAGGCTTATATGGACAGTCATCGCTCTACGCACGAGGAGCCCAATGAGACATAGCTTCCGAACATTAAGCTTCATCTTGTTATCTATTGTTGTTGTCGTTCTCCTCGGGCTCTCGGCTACTGTACTTCCAGTTGGTGGCTCAAGGATGGTCGTGGTCAATATTCCTAGAGGCGCGTCCGCGTCAGCAATTGCGAATGTACTAGCCAAGCATGGGGTAGTCCGCAGTGCTTTGGGATTCAAGGCGCTTACGTTAATCAGCGGAAAGAGTGATCAGCTGAAACCGGGGGGATATCATCTAAATACCTCGATGTCGCCTCTTGCGATCTTGCGGAAAATAGTCGATGGCGACGTATACGCACAATGGATCACTATTCCTGAGGGATTCACTGTCCGACAAATTGGTCAGCGGTTGGAGGTGCAGAAACTAGGTAGTGCAAGCCGATTTGAGGAGCTTGCCCTTAGACATGCTTACATGTTCCAAACCAATTTTCCGCATCCGCCAAACAGCCTAGAGGGTTATCTGTTCCCAGATACCTATCTCATTCCGGTGGGAGCATCCGAAGAAAGTATAATACAGACGATGCTTAGTGCCTTTGAGAGCAAAGTAATCAAGTGCCTGAGCACAGAGATTACAGCATCAGGTATGAACTTGCATCAAGTGGTCACGCTTGCCTCGCTCATCGAGCGTGAGGCTAAAGTGCCTGAAGACAGACCCTTGATTTCTGCTGTTCTTCGAAATCGGCTGCAGAAGAATATACGGCTACAATGCGATGCCACCGTCCTGTATGCACTAGGTAAACATAAGAGTAGGGTGCTTTACCGCGATCTTAAGGTTGACTCTCCATACAACACGTACTTGTATCCCGGGCTTCCGCCTGGTCCAATTGCCAATCCAGGTCTAGCGTCGATACAGGCGGCTATTCGGCCAGCGGATGTAGACTATTTGTACTACGTTGCCCGCCCGGATGGTTCTCATGTGTTTAGCAATTCGCTCGACGAGCATCGTCGAGCTATACAGTTCATAAGGAAGGACAGAAATTAAGTTGCCAAACGTCTTGCGTATGCTTTGTCCAGATGAATATGTTCACTCTGTCACGGAAGTTGACCTTGTTAAGTTAAAACAAAGGGGAATACGCAACCTCCTCATAGACCTTGATAATACGCTTGTCCCGTGGCGACGCATTGAGGTCAAGCCGGAGATCAGAGATTGGGTCGAGAGAGCAATTGAGCAAGGGATGAAACTTTGCATCGTGTCAAATACCCGCAACAGTAGACGATTGCATGACCTCGCCAGTCAACTGGGCATTCCGTATGTGCGCCGGGGATTGAAGCCGCGACGGATTGGCTTTCTCGTGGCCCTGGATTTGCTGAATGGCTCTAGGAATGACACGGCAGTAATAGGAGATCAAATTTTCACCGATATTTTAGGTGGTAATAGACTTAATTTGTATACAATATTAGTGGTGCCATTGCATAAAAG
>Ga0308420_1000540_pt1 | contig 18813 bp, 11 predicted proteins | sample HotsprSampleMS55_FD_203802 | JGI IMG/M metagenome (GOLD analysis project Ga0308420, IMG submission 203802) | Hot spring phototrophic mat microbial communities from Mushroom Spring, Yellowstone National Park, Wyoming, United States - 20090730_MS55 ... | reverse complement strand
ACCGTGGCATTGACCTGCAGGGCAGCCAGGGAGCCGGTTACCTGGGCCTGTGCGGACAGGTCTTCTCGAAGCGGGATGGCCGGAAACACCGTACGCACTTCGCTGGCAGCCAGGTGAGTAACGGCCACGGTGAGTTCTGCAGTGGGTGCGGCTAGATGGTGCACCGCTCCCGCAATGCGCAGCCGCGAGCGGGCCGTGCGCAGGTCGAAGTCTTGCAGTCGCAGGGTCGCCGGAGAGGTAGTGTCGTCGTAGGAGAGACCGCCCGTCCCCTGTATGGGAGGAATCCGAGGATGTGTGAGGGAAAAATCGACCTGCGTCAGGTGTACCTGCGTTCCTGTCGGCAACAGCGCCAAGTCCCCGGCCGCTGAGAACCCCGACAGGTGAGCTTCCTCACCTGTGGCATAGTAAATGTCGATACGGCCGTCAGTGACACGGAAGCGAGGGAAAAACAGCGTTAGTTCTTGTGGTGCCGCTGTGGTATCGAAGAGGTGGGAGATATTCCACCTGCCGTCTTGGGCCTGTAGGAGTGTCAGCTGCGGGGCGGTGACTTCGAAGGCAGCGACGTGCAGAGAGCCGGACCACAAGAGGGTGTACAGTTGCGGCAGCAGCCGCACGGAGAATGCTGCCTGGGGAATGGTCAACACTTCCCTTCCATTGTGACGGATCGAGAGGTTGTGGAGTCGGAGGTGTGTCCATACCGACCCACTGACTCGCTCAAGCGTCAGCTCGCCGTGGATCGCGGGTTGCAGAGCCGCCACAAGCCGCTCTTTACACCACGTACGGAAGGCTGCGGTGTGCGTGTACACTCCCACCCCCACCGCAATCAAGGTCATGAGGAGCACAAGACCGACGATCATCCAACCGCTCACGCGCAGAATCTGTCGCCTCACCACTACCTCCTCAAAAGAATTGTCCGATGCTGAAATGGACTTGCCACGGCTGGTCGTTCCGCGGCGGGTCGAACGGAAAGCCCAAGTCGAGGCGAAACGGTCCCACGGGGGTGGTGTAGCGCACGCCAAACCCCGCCGCGTACTTCAGCGCGTCGAGGGGGAAGGTGAATGAGCGGAGGGACACGTAGCCAAAGTCTAGGAAAATCGCCCCGCCGATTTTTTGTGAGAACTGACGACGCAACTCCAACGACCCCTCGATCAGCGTGCGCCCTCCGACCGGATCGTTCGCCTCCGAGATCGGGCCGAGACGATTACGCCCATAGCCGCGCACGCTGGCTCCCCCACCCGCAAAGAAACGCTCGAAGAGTGGCACCTCTTTCTCGCTGCCAAGAGGGTGTGCGACCCCGACTTTGAGCCGTGAGGCAAACACAAGGTCTTCCGTCACCAGTGCATATTTTTTCGCTTCTCCCTGCGCCTTATAAAAGGCAAAATCTCCTCCCAGGAAGTCGCCTACCTGTTCGACACTCAGGGAGACCATACCGCCGCGCAGCGGGTTGAGGGGATCGTCGGCGGTGTTCCAGAGAACGCCGAGCGATAGGCCAGAGAGAGTGCCCTCGCGTTGAAAGTCTCGTAAGGCGCGGATGGTGGCAGCCGTTACGTTGTTGAGTTTGTCGTATTCGAGGCGGTAGGCGAAAAACCCTGAGACAGTTTCCGAGAATTTGCGCTCGAGTTTGGGCTGCACACGGGTGGCGTTGAGGAGATAGCTGGACTCGTCGATCTGCAGAGGGCTCAAGGTGGCGGAGAGGCGATTCCGAGGGGAGAAGAAGTACGGTTGCAGGAGACTGAGATTGAGGTTGCGATCGCGTGAGGAGTATTTGGCGCCGATTTCGAGTTGGCTCCCCCTGCCCAACCAGTTGTTGTTGCGCCAGCGTGCTTGCCCCCGGAATTGGTCTTCGGTGTTATAGCCGACACCAAATCTCCACTCACGGAACGGTTTCTCTTCGACCTGTATGCGCATCGGAATGATCGCCGGATCCGCCGGCGACTCCTCCGGCAGGAAACGGACGGAACTGAAAAGATTCAGGCCGAGGAGGTTCTGGCGGGAGGCAGCAACGGCCGCGGCGGAGAATGGTTGACCCGGTGTGTACAGCAGTTGACGGGCGATCAGGGAGGGGGCGACTGCTTTGGTCCCTTCGATGCGAGTAGCGCCGAATACTGTGGGCGGACCGGCAACGACAGTATAGTAGACGCGAGCGGCGTGCTGGTCGAGGATCACCTCGGCTCGCTTCGTCACGGATACCCGCCCACGATGCCGGTCGAGGAAAAAGGTCTTAATCTTCTCTTCGGTCTGGTGATAGAGGTCTTCGGTAAAGATCATCCCCTCGCGCAGCGGCAAGTGCGGGCGGAAGGCTTGGAATTCGGTTTCCAGCGCTGGGTGGTCGGTCACTGTCACTGTCAACTGCGCCACTTTCACCGGCTCTCCTTCATGCACGCGCACGGTTGCGCTGACACGGTGGGTGGCTGTGTCCACCTCAAGCGCATGCTCCACTTGAACCGCATAGTAGCCGCGTGTTCGGTAGAAGTGTTTGATCCGCTCGATGTCTGCGGCGAACGCCACTGGATCGAAGCGGGGTAGTGGTTGCCAGGGGGTGTACCAGGGACGCGCTTGCGTGACCAGTCCGGCCTGTAATGCATCGCTGGAAAAGTGGGTATTCCCGACAAACGTCAGTCGTGCTGTCCACCACTGCTCCGCCGGATCGAGGTCATCGAGGGTGAGCGCCGCCCACACGGGTATGCCACCCAGCGCGAACCAGAGGCACAAACAAAGACGATACCTGCTCATGTCACGACTCCACCCATACCACACATCTACAGGGACGGAATACCGTGCACAATCGGGCACCGCTAGCCTCGGGGGGACCACGGGCTCATGGCTTTGTCTCTCGTTCGCGGGGCAGACTTTGAACCCATGTGCCGGGTTACCGATAGACTCGATAGTCTACCGCCGGGAAGATGTTATCCTGCGAGGCGATTGTGCTGAGCCATGCTTCATCGAGCCGATCGGCGCAGAGCGTCTCGTAGAGCTGGGTGAAGCGAGACAGGTGCTGTTTTACTCGTGCGGTTGCGTACTGTGGGGCGGTGCCTTGCTCGATCAGGAACGCCCAATCACTCGATTGCGCGAGGAGCAGTTCGCGTGCCGCCTGGTCAAGCGCGCGGCGCTGCAGCCCCTCGGCCTGTGGGAAGCGCGCGGCGAGTTCCACCATGCGGTCGGCCGCCTGATGCAGGTGCCGATAGATCCATCGGTTCGCATCGGACAGCCAGACAGCATGGTAGCCGTGCGCACCCCAGCTCGAAGCTGCTGGGGTCGCTATCTGGTTCGTCGGGAAACGCTGGAGATATTCCGCCGGCGTGATCAGCTGCAACGTGCCGGGCTCAGCGGCTGCCTGGCGAATCACAGACTCGAGCCACCAAGGTCCTTCGAACCACCAGTGACCGAACAATTCGGCATCGTAGGGTGCGACCATCAATGGCGGTCGATCCATTTTTTCGGCGAACCGTTCGGCGTGTTGCGTGCGCTCCGCAACGAAATGCCGGGCATGTTCCGTGGCTCTCTCCCTCGCCTGCTGGGGATCGTAGGGGGCCTTCTCGTTCGTGTGCCCGGTGATGCGATAGTACTTGATGCCGAGCGGCACGCGGTCTCCCGGGGGAGGCAGATACGGACGGATATATGCCTCGTCGAGGTCATACCCGATATCCCGATAGAAATCGCGATACTGCGGGTCTCCCGGATACCCTTCGTGGGAGCTCCACACCTGTTTTGACGAGTCGGCATCGCGTCCGTAGGCAGCGACACCGCTCGGACAGTACACCGGGGCGTACGTCGCGTACACGGGGCGGGGCGTGGCATACATAATGGCGTGGGTGTCGACAATAAAATAACGAATGCCGTATGCCTGCAGAATCTCATCCAGACCCGGATAATAACCGCACTCCGGTAACCATATACCCGCTGGCGCACGCATAAAAAAACGTTGGTACTCGTCGATACCAATCCGGACCTGCGCGCGAACGGCTTTCTCGTTGACATGCAAGAGGGGAAGATAGCCATGAGTCGCTGCACAACTCATGATCTCTAGGACTCCGGCGTCCTGGAGCTGACGAAATGCCTGGGGCAAATTGCAGTGATAACGGTCGACAAAGGTGGCCCGAGCCTGTGTGAAGAGCTCGAGATACATCTGCGCTAGCCGATAGAAGGCGAGGTCAGAACGGGTGCGTGCGGTTTCTTTGGCGGCCAATGCGATGAGACGCTCGAGACGACGGACGTAGCGGTCTTGCAATAACGCATCATCGAGCATGTTCAACAGCGGGGGGGAGAGGGAGAGAGTCAGGCGGCAAGGAATCTGGTCCTGTACTGCCCGTTCCAAGAGGCGAAGCAGGGGGATGTAGGTTTCGGTAATGGCTTCGTATAGCCAAGACTCTTCGAGAAACTCTTCGTATTCGGGGTGACGCACGAAGGGCAGATGAGCGTGCAGAACAAGAGCGAGCAGACCTTTTGCCACTGCCGGTCCTCCTTCCCCAGGTTTTCTTGCATCCTCCGCGGGAGAAGCACAGTCTAAGAACGGGGTACAGGCAGCACCAGTGGTGCCGGGAGAGAAGGCAGCCCGGGTACATCATGGCCCGGATACCAGGAGCCAGGCTCCCGGCTAAGGGTGGAAGGTAGCAAGTGCGTATAGGTGGTGGAGGGAAGAGAAGGAGCATAACCAGGAGGGGTGAACCACTGCACCGTGGTACTGGCAGACAAAGTAGCCCGAGGCGTTGTAGCTATGTTTGAGCGACCAAGTACAGTGCAACGCCCATCCGCCGAGCGGTAGCAAATGTCGGCGCGGTAAGAGGTCGCAGGTTGGAGAGCAGAGATGTACGACTCTGTGGCAGTGGCGGGTAGCGTAAAGGTGATCACCTCTCTTCCATTGGGAGCGCCATGGGCCGCCACTGTGATGACACGGACAACGAGCTGTCCCTCTTCCCATGCCGACTGTCCTATCCGTGTCTGATCAGCAGGCAGGTCCCAATAGGCATACAACTGGTAGGGATCGCGGGCGAGCAACACAACACGGTTCTCCTGCTGGCCTGAGGGGGGCTCCTGCAGGTGCGTCTGTACAGGGGACGGGTGGGGTGTGGCAGGAACCGTGATGTGGGGAGTGGTTGGGTGTGGTGCCGCGACAGGGGGAAGCGCGGCAGGGAGCGGCGGTATGTGGAGGGGAGGGGGAGCTACTGGTGGGGCAGAGAAGGGCGCCCCTACCAACCTGGCAAGCAGCTGGGCTTTGCGCAGGCGGCTCACACCGGTCAAGCCCTGTTGTTTGGCCAGAGCCAATAGCTGTTTGCGTGTTTGTTGTCCGCTGCCGGTAGCAGCTACGCGAGAGGTGCGTACTGACACTCGCCTGCGTGCCTGAGGGGGGTGAGGCGACAGCGGGGCTGACATCGCTGCCAGCAACGTGGCGATGAGCTGGGCTTTGCGCAAACGGCTCACGCCGCGTAGGCCTTTGCGCCGGGCGATGACTAGCAACTCTTTTACGGTCTTTTTCGTCAGCTCGTCTTTGGTCATGCGGTCCTCTCTGCGGTGCCGACGCATCTGCCCAGAAAAGAAGGTTCACTTATAGTGAACGTTGCGTAATATGATCGGATATGACTATATTTGTCTCTCTTGTCTGTCAAGCCGAGGAGACGAAAAGCGAAAGGGGCTGGGGTGTCCTCAGGGCGTCTCTCTACTGTTACTTGGGTACAGCGGCTCGGATTGGGGCAGCCCGAAGTGCGGGCGTGGGTGATGTACGACTGGGCAAATTCGGCGTTTATCACCACAGTCGTTGCCGCAGTTTTTCCTGTTTACTTCAGCACTGTCGCTGCTGCGACCCTCCCTCCCGCGGTGGCAACGGCGTACTTTGCGACGGCCACCACAATTGCCTTGGGTGTCATCGCGCTGCTTGCTCCCTTCCTGGGCGCGTTGGCAGATGTGGCGGCAGTGAGAAAAAAGCTACTCGCTGTGTTTTTGGGGATAGGTGTTCTTGCCACTGCAGGACTGTTTTTTGTCCGTTACGGGGATTGGCGCCTTGCGGCAGTACTCTTCATTTTTGCCAATATTGGGGCGTCTGGCAGTTTCATTTTCTACGATGCCTTACTGCCGCACGTTGCGCGGGATGAAGAGATGGATCGGGTGTCAACGGCCGGGTATGCCCTGGGGTATTGCGGCGGTGGGGTGCTTCTCGCGCTCAATCTTGCCTGGGTCCAGTACCCCAGCATCTTCGGGCTCCCAGATGCGGCTGCGGCTGCGCGGCTCGCTTTTCTCAGCGTTGCGGTATGGTGGCTTGGGTTTTCCTTGCCGCTTTTTTATTGGGTCACGGAGCCCCCGCAACAGTTGGAAGCAGATGAGCGAGCAGGCACGGGCCTGTTGCGGCTAGCTGTGACCCGCTTGGGCGAGACACTCAGAGCGCTGCGTGTGTATAAACACGCCTTTCTGCTACTCCTCGCCTTTCTGATGTACAACGATGGCATTGGGACCATTATCCGCATGGCAGCGGCCTATGGCACCGAGGTCGGCCTCCCCCCGGGAGCACTCATCGCGGCCATTCTGCTGGTCCAGTTCATCGGCATCCCATGTTCCTTCCTCTTTGGTGGTCTGGCCGAGTGGCTCGGAGCGAAGAATGGTATCTTGCTGGCGCTCGTGGTCTATACGGTGGTCAGCATCGTTGGCTATTTCATGACGGAAGTTTGGCACTTCTATATCCTCGCTTTGCTGATCGGGATGGTGCAGGGGGGCAGTCAGGCGCTCAGCCGTTCACTGTTTGCGCGTCTCGTGCCGCGTTATAAGTCTTCGGAGTTTTTCGGTTTTTTTGCCATCTGCGAAAAAATCGCCGGCATCTTCGGTCCCGCCATCTTTGCGGGGATGAGCTTGGCCACCGGCTCGAGTCGCACAGCTATTCTGGCGGTGATTCTGTTCTTCGTGGTGGGCGGGGGATTGCTCTTATTGGTCGATGTCGCTGAAGGCCAACAGGTCGCGCGTGCGATCGATGCCCAGGTGTTGATGCAGAACGCATATCAAGATACTTCTGACCGAAAACAGCACGGCAATCTTCTGCGATGATGCACTACGCCTGCTTCCCGTTGAGTGATGTGGAGCAACAACAACTTGCGCTCGCGATAGACGGGCTCCCCTCTGTCTACCGCGAGGTGCTACTCAACGCTCTTGCGCCAGTAGGCGCACAGCAGGTGAAGGAGTGGCTGACGGAAGGCAAGCTGCGAGAATGGGTGCAACAGGGGCTGCAAATCCTGGGGGCGCCACGTGGGACGCAGTTAGCCACAGCTTTTTTTGCGGCGACCCCAGTCTTGCTGTCCACTTTGACCCACAGAGAAATCCCGGAATGGGTCCGCGCCGGGTTAGAGGTTGAGGCGGAAACTCCAGCACAGACGTTCGTGAGCCTCCCCGACGGTTTTGCCGATCTCGAAGTGGCTGAACGCCTCAGCTTCTATCGCCTCGTGAGCACCATAGCAGCACGTGCGCCCCACGCGGCCGCTATGGTCTACCGTGCGCTCCCCTCCAGTATCCGTGCGCTTTCGAGCTCAGAGCGGCGACTCCTGTTGCGCTGCCTCCAGGCTGCTGCCACCTTCGATCCGCACCCCTTGCCTGCTCTGCTCCCTTTCCTCGGCCCCACATGGCGTGCCCTGCCGCCTGAGAGCCGCACTACCCTGTTGGAACGGATCGCCCACTTGGCACAGACCTTTCCGGCCGGTGTCGCTCGGCTCTTCCGCGTCCTGTCGCGGGCATACGACGAGGCCGGAGTGGAGTGTGTGCAGGCCTGGATCGTTGCGGGGGAAGAGATCGCGCGGAGAAATGCGCAGGCGGGCGAGGCGTTTTTTGCCCTGGAGTCACGCACAAGCGTGCTCTTGCTTCACCACGCTTCCCCCTGGGTGTTGCTCAGCGACGTACACGGGGTCCTGCTCAAGTACCTCCATATGCTCTGTGGCAGAGCGGTCGGCATCAAAGAAAGCAGTGCTGTCTCTTTCCCTCCGCCTCTGGAAGAAGGGGATGACCTGCTCTCACTGCCGGCTGTAGTAGAGGTCTTTCCCACCTACGAAGAAAATTTTCGTTTATATCGGGTGCTTGCTGCTCACCAGGCGGGCCGCATGGAGTTCGGCACCTATGCGCTGTCCTTGGCGGAGTTCTGGTCGCATTTGCCGGCAGCGGTCCGAGAACTGCTCAGTAGGCAGACTCGCCCCCCGGACACGCTTGACGCCTATTGCCGACTCTTTCCACATCCTGAACGGCTGCAGGCGCTCTTTGTGTATGTCGAAAGTCAACGCATCGCCCGCCGCTTGGCAGCGAGCTACAAGGGATTACAAGCAGATCTGGCGTGGGCGGAGACACAGACGCAGCTTCTGCCGCCTGCCCTCTCATCCCTTCTGCTGCAGCACTCCTCTTTACCGTGGCGTGATTTAGGGGAAGAGGCGACGGTTTATGATGCGCTTCTTTTGGCCACGCAACTCCACGTCGCTTCCCTCCCGGCAACGGCACTAACGTTCTTGCCGCGCGCAGCAGAAGGACGAGCGGAGCCCGTAGCGGGGGCTGACGATCCTCAGACGGAAACCGCGGCGCTTGTCGAGGCAGCGGAGAGACAAGAGGGGACACCGCTCTCTGCCGAGGAACGCACCGTGCTGCAAAAGATTATGACCGCCCTGCGTAACTATCCGGGCAAGAGCAAGGCTCGGCGGGGGAAAGGGACGGTGACCGTTCTCGAGTTGGATACCGGCAGTGCGGTGGACCCTGGGAGACAAGAAGAGCGCCGAGATGGCGAGAAAAGTGCGATGGGACACCGCCTGCGGACCACCGAGGGACTGCGGTATCTGTATGACGAGTGGGACTATGTGATCGAAGATTATCGTGCCCAGTGGTGCCAGCTCAGGGAGCTCCCCCTCGCGGGTGATGAGGGAGCGTTTTTCTCGCGTACCCTCGAGGCCTATGCTGAGGTTGCTCCAGACATCAAGCGAACATTACAACGGTTACGGCCGCGTCTCTATCGGCACCTAAGAGGGTTAGAAGATGGTGAAGAGATCGATCTCGATGCCGCGGTTGCCTCCCGTGTAGACTTGCGCACTGGGGGTGTACCATCCACCAAACTGTACGCGGCGCGACAACCGGTCGAGCGTGATGTAGCGGCGCTGTTCTTGCTGGATATGAGCGCCTCGACCGATATGCGGTTGGCCGAGCGGGAAGAGGTGCGTGTGATCGATGTGCTGAAGGAAGCGGTCGTGCTCTTGGCGGCAGCCCTCGAGGAGATCGGGGATGTGTATGCTATTTACGGGTTCTCCAGTCACGGGCGGCAAAATGTGGAGGTGTATCCGGTGAAAACCTTCACCGAACCCTTATCACCGGCCGTGCGAGGGCGTATTAGCGCCATTGCCCCCAAGCGCAGCACGCGGATGGGGGCAGCGGTCCGTCACGCAGCGCGCAAATTGAAAGATCTTTCGCATCGTGTCAAACTTCTCGTACTGATCAGTGACGGCTATCCCGAGGACGTTGACTACGGGCGGGACCCATACACGCCGATCTATGGGGTGCGCGACACGATGATGGCCCTGCGTGAGGCGCAGAGAAGCGGCGTGCAGCCCTTCTGTCTGACGATCGACAAAGGTGGGCGTGACTATCTGCGCGAGATGCTCCCGCCCACGCACTACCTGGTGATCGAAAACGTGCTTTCCTTACCCCTCGAACTGCCGAAAATTTATCAGCGGTACATCCGCGAGCAGCAACGCTAGGCGCCCGCTCAACGCCAGAGCTGTGTCGGTGTCGTCTCCTGCCGCGCCTCAAGATGAGGGAGAGAGGTGCGCCGCGGTGCGGCGGAGAAGATGCCAGAGCTGTGTGACATGGGCGTGCGTGGTTGCCTGGTTGCCGATAGCCACACGGATGGCGTAGCGGCCGTTAAGGGTAGTGTGCGACAAGAAGGCGGCTCCACTGCGGTTGACTGCGTCGATGATCGCGGCGTTGTGGGCATCGACATCGGCGACTCCCGTAGGAACGTGGCGGAAACACACCGTGGAGAATGGCACGGGCGCGAGGCGTTCCCAGTCCGGTGCAGCATCGATTTGCTCGGCGAGCCACTGGGCTGCGCGAATGTGGCCTTCGAGCATCTGTGACAACCCTGCCTGCCCGTACGCACGGATAACCATCCACAACTTTAGCGCACGGAACCGCCGCCCCAGGGACAGACCATAATCCATAAGGTTGAGCGCTTCGCTGTCATCGGTCCGTAAATATTCGGCCACGAGCGAGAACGCCCGCTTTAAGTCGTCAGGACGGCGCGTGTAGAACAGGCTGCAGTCGAGAGGGGTGAGCAGCCACTTGTGCGGATTCGTGACAAACGAATCTGCCCGCTCACACCCGGCGAGCACCGAACGGTGCGACGGCACCACAGCCGCCGCACCCCCGTACGCAGCATCGACATGGAGCCACACGCCGTACCGTGCGCAAATGTCGGCGATCTCGGGGATCGGATCGATACTGGTTGAAGACGTCGTGCCCACAGTTGCGACCACGGCGATCGGCTTCACGCCGGCGGCGATGTCGTGCGCGATGGCCCGCTCTAACAGGTCGGCACGCATCCGAAAGGCGGCGTCGGTCTCGATATGGCGAGTCCACCGCCGCCCGATCCCCAGGGCGATGGCCGCCTTATCGACTGAGCTGTGGGCCTGGGTAGACGTGTAGACGGCGAGCGGCGGTAGGTCCGCGCGTCCGGCCATGCCCTGCTCGCGGGTGTCCACACCGGCGGCTTCACGGGCGGCTGCCAGTGCGTGCAGGGTGGATATGGAGGCGGTGTCCATGATCTCCCCGAACCAGTCTGTGGGGAGCCCCAACAGGTCGGCGACCCAGGCGAGCACGCGTTGCTCCAATTCCGTGGCGGCGGGGGAGGTGCGCCAGAGCATGGCGTTGACGTTGAGCGCCGCGGCGAGGAGTTCCCCGATGATCCCAGGGCCGGAGCCGCTGATCCCAAAGTAGGCGAAGAAGGAAGGATGATTCCAGTGCGTGATGCCAGGCAAGAGCACTTGGTCGACGTCTCGCAAAATGGCTGCCAGCGGTTCCCCCTGTAGAGGCGGTGACTGGGGGAGTCGAGCGGCGATATCTCTTGGACGTACCCGTGCCAGCACAGGATAGCGTTCGACGTTTTCCAGATAAGATGCGACCCACTCCGCTGCCGCGTGCAAGGCACGGCGTACTTCTTGCAGAGTGGGGCCGACGGGGGCCTGCATAACCCACCTCCGTTCCAGGGGAGTCGCAGCTATCTCACACGCAGAGGCAGACTCATGTCAATCGCCTCGCACGGGGTGCAGCACAACACCCGTGTGGCACTCCCACGTAGAAGCAGGGTTCCTGCTTACCGACCAGGGAGTCGGCACCCCGCTCGGGGCTCGGCGTGCTTAGTTGAAGCGCACGTATGCGAAGTCGATCGGCTTCCCCTTGATGCCTGTTGCCGGTGGCGCAATCCAGTGCGCGAATTTGCCCGGTTCGACGACACGACCCATGAGGGACGCGACAAAGGCGCGATCGTCGTCAGTCGGGAGCCAGTGACGTACATTGGCGCTCCACTCCGCCTCGGAGATGACACGGCCATCCGGGGAGATGCGCAACCCCGCAAACGTGCCAATGCGGCGGTTAAACGCTTTGTGGGGTAGCTGCAGACGGAAGGGAATGCCGTTGCGCTCGATGACCTTGTTCCAGCGTCCGACGCCGCGGAGCGAGTCGACAATAAAGTCGTCCCGCAGTCGCTCATTCAGCGCGACCAGCGCCGGCACTGCCTTTTCGACCAGCTTGCCATCGACCACGTCGAGAATCGTGTAGGTGTCGTGCTTGAGCACATGGTCGTCGTTGATTTTCGTCTCTTCGTAACGCCCCTTGAGGCCGGAGCTGTAGAACGTGGCGGCGTTAGAGGAGCGGTCCGCACCGAACAGGTCGAGGGTGACGCTGTAGTGGAAGTTGAGGTACCGCTGGATGGTGGGGAGGTCGATCACGCCGAGCGCTCGCACCTGCTCTGGGGCTTCGACCTTGTGGGCACGCATCACTTCACAGGTGCGCTGAATCACTCGCGCCACACCTGACTCGCCGACGAACATGTGGTGTGCCTCCTCGGTCAGCATGAATTTGGTTGTGCGCGCCAGCGGGTCGAACCCCGATTCCGCCAGGGCGCAGAGCTGGAATTTACCGTCACGGTCGGTGAAGTAGGTGAACATGAAGAACGACAGCCAATCAGGTGTCTTTTCGTTGAAGGCGGTGAGGATACGAGGATTGTCCGCGTCGCCGGAGCGGCGTTCGAGCAATGCCTCGGCCTCCTCGCGCCCGTCGCGCCCGAAATAGCGGTGCAGCAGATAGACCATAGCCCACAGGTGGCGGCCTTCCTCGACGTTGACTTGGAACAAGTTACGGAGGTCGTAGAGCGACGGACAGGTGTGGCCGAGGTGCCGCTGCTGTTCGACGGACGCCGGTTCGGTGTCGCCTTGGGTAACGATGATGCGTCGGAGATTCGCCCGGTGCTCGCCCGGGACTTCCTGCCAGGCCGGCTCGCCCTTGTGTTCGCCGAAGCTGATCTTACGGTCCTCCTCCGGCGCGGCGAGGAAAATGCCCCAGCGGTATTGCGGCATTTTCACGTAGTCGAAGTGGGCCCAGCCGGAGGCGTCAGCGCTCACCGCGGTGCGCAAGTAGACGTCGTAGTGCTGCGAGCCCTCCGGTCCCATCTCCGCCCACCACTGCAGGTAGCGCGGCTGCCACTGTTCCAGGGCACGTTGCAGGGCTTTATCGGTGGAGAGGTTGACGTTGTTCGGGATTTTCTCGTCGTAATTGATGTTCATCGCTCTTCCCTCTTTTCAGACTTTAGACGCGTTCCCAGTCGAAGCGCGCTTTGTGGCCGGTGCCGTACACCCGTAACGCGCCGGCCTCGCCGACCGCGTTGGGACGGGTGAAGATCCAGTTCTGCCAGGCCGAGAGGCGCCCGAAGATGCGAGATTCCATCGACTCCACCGGGCCGAAGCGGAGGTTGGCTTCTAGGCCGGTGAGCGCGTCCGGAGAGAGACTCGTCCGCTCTTCCAGCGCGATGCGGACCTCGTCGTTCCAGTCCAGCTCGTCCGGCGCTGCAGTGACGAGCCCCAGCGCCAACGCCCTAGCTGCGTCCAGCGGATGTCCGACGGCCGCGCGCGCCTGCGCCAACGCTGCGGAGTCTTGGTAAAAGCGGCGCTCGAGGCGGGAGAGGTGAGTGACCATCGGGTAGGCGCCGAAGTTGAGCACAGACAGGTAGAGGAGTGGCGCTGCCGCTGCGTCCTCGGTCTGTAACATATACGTGCGGTCGGCCGCCAAGGCAAGCTCGAGTAAAGTGCCGGCGAAGCACGAGCCCTGATCGATCAGGGCAAACAAGGTGCGTGACGACACGTCGAGCCGGGCGAGGGTGCGGCGCAGCATGCCGATCACCTCGCGCACGAACCAGTGGGTTTTGTGCCGCGCCAACGCCGCATCGGCGGCGAGCACGGGGCCAGCGTCCCCGCGCGTCTTCAGCACCCAGAGGCCGACGTCCAGGTTGTTCGTCCGCAGCATCAATATCGCGTCGTCCAGTTCGCGCGCCACCTGCAGCGGCCACCACCGTGCCCCCAGGGCGAGAATGTCTTCGACCCCCTCGGGTTGAGGCTGTGAGGGCGCGCTGACCGTGATCGTAGCCTGCCGCGCGTCGCGGCGGAGCCGGACATCGACAAACTCGTAGTGATATCCGTCCCCGTCGATCGCGCGCCGGAGCGGCGTCAACTCGACGCCCCGCGCGTCAGCGGGACGGTCGCTCCGGGCGGCCAGCTCGCGCGCCCGCCGTTTGACGTGCTCGGCGAATTGTGCGGGTTTGACTACCTCATCGACCAGGCCCCACTCCTTTGCCCGCTGGCCGCGCACCCCCTCCGCCGTGGTACAGAAAATGTCGGCAAGATCGTGCCTGACCTTGCGCTTATCGGTAAGGCGGGTCAGGCCGCCGGTTCCCGGTAACACCCCGAGCAAGGGGACTTCTGGCAGGCTCACCGCCGAGGAGCGGTCGTCGATAAGGATAATCTCGTCGCAGGCCAGCGCCAGCTCGTACCCGCCGCCGGCCGTGGTGCCGTTGCAGGCGGCGATGAATTTCAAGCCGGAGAAGCGGCTGGCGTCTTCGATGCTGTTCCGCGTCTCGTTGGTAAATTTACAGAAGTTGACCTTCCAGGCGTGCGACGACTGGCCGAGCATGAAGATGTTGGCGCCGGAACAGAAAATCCGCTCTTTGGCGCTGGTGATGACCACCGTGCGCACCTCCGGGTGTTCGAAGCGGATACGTTGTAGCGCGTCGTGCAGTTCGATATCGACGCCGAGGTCGTACGAGTTGAGCTTTAACGTGTAGCCCGGGCGGATGCCGCGGTCTTCCTTGACGTCCAGCGCTAGCGTGGCCACCGGGCCGTCGCAGGTGAGGCGCCAATGGTTGTAGTGTGCCGGGTGGGTTTGGTAATCGACCAGCGGTGTCTCTGCCGTCATCGCTGGTGCGTCCGCCGTCCGTCCCATGTCTGTCCTCCTTGTTGATTGGGTCATACGCCCACAACCTGTCGCAGCGCGGCGAAACTCTCCTGCGGGGTCTGCCCGGAAGTCTCGACAACGGCGTCCGCCTGACGGTAAAAAGGTTCACGGGCAGCGAGGATCCGTTTCAGGTCTTCCATCGCTTCGCTATGTCCGGCCATCGGTCGCAGGTCGCCCTGGGCGAGGACACGTGCCATATGTTCTTCTGGCCTGGCCTTCAGCCAGACCGTGTAGCAGCGCGCCAGTAAGAGCGCGAAGGTGTCTTCTTCGGCGACCACACCTCCGCCGACGGCGATGACCGCGCGCGCGTGTTCCCGCAGTACCCGTTCGAGACAGTGCCGCTCGAGGCGCCGGTACCCGGCTTGGCCGTACAGCGTGAAAATCTCGCCTAGCGGCAAGCCGGCCTCGCGCTCGACCTCGCGGTCAAGTTCGACAAAGGGCACCTCCAACTCTGCAGCAAGCATGGTGCCGAGCGTACTTTTGCCCGCACCGCGCAGACCGATCAGTGCGATGCGGGTGCGCCGCTCCGTGTCGTCGGGTGCGAATTCGCGCAGCAAGCGCATAACCACATCCGCCAACCGGTGCGCGGGTAGCCGCTCTAGCAGGCGACTGATCAACTGCTTCTCTGCCGAGGAGGGGTGCGCTGGAGTCAACATTTCCGTGAGAGAGACGTTGAGGGCAACCGCGATGCGGCGTAGCAGGATAATAGAGGCGTTGCCGTCTCCACACTCTAAATGACCGAGATAACGCTCGGACACGTGCGCTTCCCGTGCCAGGGCTTTGCGCGTCATCCCCCGCCGCTCCCGCAACTCACGGATGCGCTTGCCGAAAGCGGATAAGAATTGAGCGTCGGCTACCGCGAGCTCATCTGCGCCCGGCGGGGTGACAGAGGGCACCGTTGCGACTGGTTTCACGTGCATAGCAAGATCCATGATTATACACGAAATATACTGCTGATCTCAGTTTTTCAAGAGATATATTACCTTTCGAGCAAGGTTTTTTATTTTTAAGGTACTATATTGCCTGTTTATGTGCAGAAAGCCTATGGTTATCAGACTTGCACACCGCCGGATCTCTCAACCTCGCAGTTGCTTGGCATTTCTCCACGCTGGAGTGTTTCTCGTGATCGGGAAGGGATTCGCACAACCTCCACCCATAAGATAGGAGACGAAGAAGGCCGACCACTTCCTCCTCCGGCCAAGGTTCTCTACCCGTACGAATGGGATATCCACGGCAACTGGAGCAAGCAGACCCAGACTCGTTGCACGGCCGAGACTGGCAAACTGGTCTGTGCACCATTCATGGTAACCTAAGTGTGTAGATGGCCGATGTGGTGGTTGTCCCCCGTCACTCCCAGGACTTTGTATGCGCAAGCCTCCCACAAGAGCGGGAAGGGGATAGGGGATATTGAAGAGTGTAAACGGAGGTAGAAAAGTACAACCTTCCCCATCTGCACAGGGCGGTGCCGGCAATCGGGGTTACCGCACGCGGTGGTGCAGCTATCCTCGTGGGACCCGGCCATTTGGAGAACGAACCGTGCAAATGGTACAATGATGTCGCCCAATTCGCTGGTGACATTGTGTTACACTACCTGTAACAACGGGCAGAGGGAGGGAAGATGAATAGGAGACAGTACGGAGGACTGCTGTTGGTGACTGTCCTTGTTGGGTTCATTGGCGGCGTGGGGGCGAACTGGGTGCTGATGGGTGCGCTGGCACGGGCACGGGAAACCTGTGAACTGCCCCCTGTGATTCGCGCCGAGCGGTTCGAGGTGGTCGCTCAGGACGGCAAAGTGCGGGCGACTCTAGGGATAGGATCCGCAGCAGCGTCTGGATTGGTACTGTCCGATGGCTTGGTGCTGACCGACAAGAACGGCCACCCACGGGCCAGTCTAGGACTTGCGGCTGATGGCGCACCGGGCCTGATATTATACGACCCAGGCTTGCGCTATCGCGTTGCCCTCGACGTGGCGCCCGATGGGGCGCCAGCATTGGCATTGGCTGGCAAGGAAGGTCGCACGCGAGCAGAATTGATTCTCCCCAGCGAGGGCGGACCCGGCCTGATCTTGTACGACTCGTGGCTGCGACCGCGGGCCACTTTAGATGTATCCTCCGATGGGGTACCTGCTCTCCTGCTGACAGGTAAGGATGGGACGGTTGTCGGCAGAATGCCAGAAGCTCCGATGACGAACCATAAGGCACGTGTGAAGAACGCCAGGGACAACTCCCCGCATTAAGAGCTTCTCACAAAACGCCGCCGCTGCGCTGAGATGAGAACTCCAAGGAAGGGGATCTCTGCAGGGTGGTACACGTAACCTGCGGTTGTGCTTTCTCCGCGACTTGTTTAAAAAGGATGGGAGGTGATGAGCCGTCCCTTGCTGTCGAGTCAGGAGGAACGCTGTGCCTGTTCCGCATATCCCCGAACAGTTCAACGTGGCTACTGCTTTCGTTGACCACCACCTCGCTGAAGGACGCGGTGAGCGGGTAGCTCTGCGCTGGAGGGAGGAGGCGATCACCTACGCCGAGCTGGCCGCGAACGTGAATCGCGCCGGGAATGTGCTCCGGCGTCTCGGCGTGCGGCCGGAAGAGCGCGTGCTATTAGTGCTACTCGATTCGCCGGCGTTTGCTTATTGCTTTTGGGGGGCAATCAAAATTGGGGCCGTGCCGGTCCCCGTCAACACCTTCCTGCGCCCGGACGAATATGCCTACCTCCTGCGCGACAGTCGCGCCGGGGTGGTCGTGACGTCGCCGGAGCTGTGGCCGGCGGTGCAGCCCGCGGCAGCCCAGAGTCGGTGGGTGCGGCATCGGCTCGTCGCTGGGCAGGCGCAGGCCGGGGCGCTCTCGCTGACTGAACTCATGCGGCCGGAAGAGCCGACCTTGGAACCCGAACACACACATTGCGACGATGTCGCGCTGTGGCTATACAGCTCCGGCTCGACTGGAATCCCCAAAGGGGTAATACATCTGCAGAGGGATCTGTTATATTGCGCGGAAACGTACGCCCGCGACGTTCTCGCCATCGGACCAGACGACGTCACCCTCGCGGCACCTCGCCTGTTCTTTGCCTACGGACTGGGCGGCGGCATGACGTTCGCCTTACGTGCTGGTGCAACTGCTGTGCTTGTGTCGGAGCGGCCGACGCCGGAGGGGATGTTCGCGGCGATCCACCGTTATCGACCGACACTGTTCTTTGGCGTGCCGACGCTCTATGCGGCCATGTTGCAGGTACGGGACGCGGCGCAGAAGTACGAGCTATCGAGTCTGCGCCTGTGCGTCTCCGCCGGTGAGCCGCTCCCCGCGGAGTTGTTTCACCGCTGGCGTGAGCGGTTCGGCGTGGAAATTCTCGACGGCATCGGCACAACTGAGGCGCTACACATCTTTCTCTCCAATCGTGCGGGCCAAGTCAGGCCGGGCAGTTCCGGCGTGCCGGTGCCTGGATACGAAGTCCGTGTGGTGGACGAGCGCGGACAGGACGTGCCACAGGGAGAGATCGGTGATCTGCTGGTCAAAGGCGGTAGCATCATGGCCGGATACTGGCACAAGGTGGAGGCCACGCGGCGTGCACTGTGTGGGGAGTGGCTGCGCACCGGCGACAAGTACTACCGAGACCACGAGGGAGTGTTTTGGTACTGCGGCCGCTCGGATGACATGCTGAAAGTATCCGGACAGTGGGTCTCTCCCGCCGAGGTCGAAGGATTGCTCTTTCAGCATCCCGCCGTCCTGGAAGCAGCGGTGGTCGGGTGGGAGGACGAGAACCGCTTAATCAAGCCCAAAGCCTTCGTGGTGTTGCACGAGGGATACGCGCCATCGCCAGCCCTGGCCGAGGAACTCCAACTGTTCGTCAAGGCACGCACGCTGCCGCATAAGTATCCGCGGTGGATCGAGTTTGTGCCGGAGTTGCCGAAAACTGCGACAGGGAAAATTCAGCGCTATAAGCTCCGCGTGCCCACAACCATGGGGAGGGTACAGTGAACCGGAAAGGGCGGGGACGACAGAGCGCGGCAGCGGTGCTGCAGATTGGGCTCCTTGTCCTCGGCGGGTGCCTGATGCCTGCCCGTGCACAAGAATTATTCTCCGAGAAAGAGCAGCGACAAATCAAAGCCCAGGCACACGCGCTGGCGGCGGAGGATTTGTACGGTGCCGGCCAACTGGATCAGGCGATCGAGCAGTGGCGTGAGGCGTTACGTCTCAATCCCGGATTCGCCAGCGCCCGTCACGATCTAGGGTTGGCCTTGTGGCAAAGGGGGCAACTGGATGAGGCGATCGCCGAACTCCGTGAGGCGGTTCGCCTTGACCCAAAGCAAGCCACGGCGCAGGC